>ENA-OPXH01001740-OPXH01001740.1-human-gut-metagenome-genome-assembly--contig:-NODE-1740-length-14023-cov-2.506085_pt1 | contig 14023 bp, 11 predicted proteins | sample MGYA00241521_ERZ502034 | MGnify/ENA primary metagenome ERZ502034 (study PRJEB25962, sample SAMEA2042103) | human gut metagenome | biome: human gut; feature: human-associated habitat; material: faeces... | reverse complement strand
CGGGGAGGTGTATACCACAATCCTTCAGCTCCAACGGATGGAGCTCGGACTGCGGATGGCCTCCTCGGGCATGACCCGGGCTATGGGCGCCTTCCGCCTGCATGGGGGAGGTGAGGCGGATCGCTAAGCCCTTCTTTCCCTGGGTAGGCGGGAAGCTGTTCCTGCTCCCCTACATCTTCCAGCTGCTCCCCAGGAGGGCGCCCCGCCTGCTGGAGGTCTGCGGCGGCAGCGGCGCGGTGACCCTGGGCCTGGGCGCCGGGTACGCCCCCCTGCGGGTGTACAACGACATCGACGCGGATCTGGCCAACCTGTTCCGCTGTGCCCGGGACCGGCCCCTGGCGCTGCTCAGGGAGCTGGACTTCCTGCCCCTCCATGCCCGGGCGGACTTCGAGGTGGTGCTCCGCTTCCTCCACCACGAGTATGACCCTATGGACTATCTAGAGGAGGAGCTCCAGATCGCAGAGGGGTACTTCCCGCCCATGGACAGGCAGGAGGTGAAGAAGCTCCTGGTGGGCCGGGCCAACCTGCCGGACGTACAGCGGGCTGCGGCCTATTATCTGAGCATCCGGTACAGCTACAGTGCTGCCGGGAACAGCTTTGGCGGGCACAGCGTGGAGCTGCGCCGCTTCCTTGGCCTGCTCCGACGCGCCTCGGACGCACTCCAGGGCGTGGTGGTGGAGAACAAGGACTGCTGCGATGTGGTTCGGCAGTACGCCCGGACGGGTGCGGTGATCTATGCGGACCCGCCCTATCTGGAGGCGGAGAGGATGTACGCGCCCTCCTTTGCCCTCCGGGATCACGTCCGGCTCCACGATTGCCTGTGCGCCCCGGCGGCGCGGGACAGCCACATCGTCCTGTCCTATAACAGCCATCCGGACATTCTGGACCTCTTCGCCCCGGACTTTTATATTGTGGGCTTTGACCGCCCCAACCCCATGGCCCGGCAGGAGGACTCCAGGTACCACGAGCTGCTCATGACCAACTTTGACCCAAGCCCCATGCTCAACCGCCAGCTCTCCCTGTTGGATAACCCCGGACTGGTATCCAGCGATCGTCCGGAGCTGCGGATCTTGTCCGCCCCCACCGGGCGGCTGCCCCGGGTGTGGGACTGGCCGCAGGACTAAGAATACGAGGTGAAAACAGAAGATGAAATTTACCATCTGCCATGACACAAGCAAGAAGACCCTGGCCATCCCCCGGGCCGTCCTCCAGCTCTCCGGACTGGAGGACGCGGAGCGGCTGGCCCTGCATACAGAGCACGGCTGCATCGTGCTTACCCGGCAGGGGGGCACTGCAAGGGAGCGGCTGGAGGCCATCCGGCTGCTCCACGATCTGAACGTCGGCATGGTTGTCCGCCTGGCCCTGGACAGCCGGGCGGCCAGCGGCATGCCGTGCAAAAGAGCGTCCGAGGTATTCCGAACCTATGACGCGGAGTTCCTGGATATGCTGGAGCATTGCGGCGTGGATTTGTTCGGGTTGGGCGCCCTGCTGACCCGGGAGGAGGATGCCGAATGAGCTTGGCCTATTACACCATGGATGATCTGCGGCTGGGCCGGGGCGGCTTCCTACAGAAAGGCTGGACGATCCGGCAGCGCCCGGAGCTGGGGGAGGCCCTGGCGCACTACCGGGGCATGCCCATCACCAAGCGGAAGGTGCTGGGCCTGACGGACGGCTTCCATGTGCTGGAGCTGGTGAAGAACGTGCCCCTCTTCCCAGATGATCCAGAGGGGGAAGATGTGCTGGCCTCAGAGTTGGGGGAGCCGCTGCCTCAATGGGCGGACACTCCAGAGGCCTGCCAGGCATTCCGCGCCTGTGTAGAGGAGCTTGGCCTTCGCTACCAAATTGAGGGCAAGATCCTGGCCCCCATCCCCGTCAACAAGAAGCAGCGCCGCAAGAAGCTGGCGGGGAAATATCTATGGCCCGACGTCCCCGGTAATCCGGCCTCCGCTCTCCGGTGGGTGTACCTGGCAGGCAAGGGCTGGCTGGCCCCCACGGTGCTCAAAGAGCACGCCGCCGTCTTCCCCTTGGTACTCAAGGTGTGGGCGGACGGCATCACGGACAAAGGCGACTACCGCCCCCTGGAGCTGGAGCCCTGGGAGTTCCGCCTCCTGGCCCGGCGCACTCTGGAGCGGCTGGAGCAAAATATGACAAAATGTGAAGTCTGCAAATAAAAAGTCAATAGGGAAATGAAGAAAAATTGAGAGGAGGGGAAAAGGACATGCCAAAAGCAGCCAGCAGGTAAAGGACGCTGGCCGGATTAGCAGGTATGTAGCAGTAAGGATTATTTCTGAGGCAGGATAATCGTTGCTTTGGAGAAACCTTTCCAATCCAAGCATTGCCCGCAGCGGTCACAGTAAGGCTGGTATTCCCGTTCGAGAGTTCTCCCACATTGGGGGCAAACTGGGAAACCAGTCAGGCCGTGAAAGAAGTGAAAGCAGCGGATATGTGTAACCGGCATTGGTTCGCGGAAGGCCATCTCTCGCCAGAGTTCTGAGGGGATCAACAGGTCATTTGGCGTCAGATCAAAACCAACGCAGAGCTTTTCCAGCGTCAGGATCGTAGGCGCAGTCTTGCCCCGGGCAATGTCAGCGAAGTATCTGGAGCTGAGGTCGCATCGTTCCGAGGCGGCTTCATAGCTGAGTCTTCGAGTATCACATAATTTGAGGACGGAGGTGGATAAATTGTCTAAAAACATCTTAATCGCTCTCTTTCTGTCATAAGATGTTTTTAGCGTAAATGCAGTATCGTTCCCCAACAAGGAAGGATGCTTCCTTAATTTCCCTCCAAGGATGCCAGATATTCTTTTACTCTGCCATAGTAGATGCGCAGGAACTTGTTGGCGCCGGCTGTCATGTAAACCAGATAGGGTTTGCCCTCGGCTCGTTTCTTGTCCATGAAACGGTACACTGGATCATCCTGGGGCTGTGTTTTCAGTAGGCAGTCCATAACCAGGAATAAGGCGCGGCGCAGCTCCGGCGCCCCGCTTTTGGAAACCCTCGTACTTTTGGCCTCGTGAGTGCCGGACTGGTCAGCGCCAGGGTCAACACCCGCGAAAGCGGTAATGGCGTTTCGGTGGGTAAACCGGGTCACATCCCCGAGCTCCGCCATGAGCTGAGGGCCAAGAGAATCGCCTACGCCGTGCATGGCCATGACGACGGGATATTCCGGGAGCTGCGCTGCCAGGGCCTGCATTTCAGCCTTGAGCCGTTCCATAGAGGCAGAGATAGCGTTCAGCGCATCAATGGCCTGCCGGACCATGGTTTTGGTCAGGGCGTCCCTGGGGAGCATGGCGATCAGGTCCTGTGCTCCGGCGTGGACCTCAACGGCTTTGCTCTGGCTGAAGTTGTAGCCATGCCGTTTACACCACTTGCGGTAACGCTCGGCAAAGGCAGTGAGGCTCATGTTCCGCACACAGTCCACATGCCAAAAGGTCGTGGCAAAGTCCACCCACTTCTGGCTGCCGTCCTCACGGACAGGGCTGTCAAATAGGGCGTTGACACCGGGATAGGTCTGGTCAAGAAGGGCGATGAGGTTATTTTTCATCATCGTCTTAGTCTTGGTGTATAGACTCTGCTGCCGGTTCAGTGTTTTCAGTTGCATTCGAATCGTATCCATGGGTGTATGTTGGCGCAATTCTGCCCAGTTGTCAATACCGTACCGGGCAATCTTGCGGGAATCCGCCTTGTCTGTTTTCACTTTGCGCAGGGTGTTATTTCCGTAGTCCTTGATGAGCTTCGGATTGACTGCACTGACGAAGACGCCCTCATCATGAAGAAAGCGGGCTACTGGCTCATAGTACCGTCCGGTGTGCTCCATGACTACCCGTGTCTCACCGTCCAGGCTTTTCAAGTAGTCTGCCAGCTCCTTGAGTTCGCTGCCGGTGTGACCAATAGAAAATGGTTTTGCTACCACTTCTCCAAAAGGACGGAGGACAGACACCATGCTCTTTCCTTTGGAAACATCGATCCCTGCAACATTGTTCATATTGATCGCTCCTCATCATGGATTTGTTTTGGCGACCAGCCATTCCACCATTGCCGATCCAATCTATTTGATGACACGGGCGCACCAAGGAGGTGGCTCAACCTGCATAAATCGAACGCTGCGAATGAGAGGCTGGCTGACGGACTTCACTACGGACGCTATGGTCCTTGGAGGAACACATCAGGCCAAGACTCTCTCATTCTAACAGCTTTGGCAACGATGCGGAAAAAGACACGGCTGGCTGCCGTGCCTTAGACCGTAAATACATTGTAATAGGAGGTTCACGACATGGCTAAGAACAGTGAAAAATACGCCTATCTGAACCGGCTTAGTACCGAGCAGCTGGAAGAACTGCTACGTATGGACGTGGAAGAGTCAAAGCCAGGGAATGAGGACGTAGTTTTTCATATCCTGGAGGTGATTGAGCAGAGAGAAAATGAGCACCCGACGGGCCGCATCCCCGATGTGGACAAGGCTTGGGCAGAGTTCCAGGAGTATTACAATGTACCGGAGGGGGCGGACACCTCTCTGTACCCCTGCGAAACTGTCTCTGACGACAGTTCTGAGAATACGGCCGAGCATTGTTCTTGTCGCATGCCCCGCATGCGTCGGTGGCTCAAACAGGGGCTTGTTGCTGTGATCGCTATAGCTGTTGTATTTGGCGGGATAGTCGTAGCCCAAGCAGCAGGAGTTGATGTGTTTGGGACAATTGGACGCTGGACGAATAATGTGTTTCATTTCGATCTATCGGCAGATGAGACTAGCACGTCCACAGGCATCTATGTAGGCGAAGGTATATCTGAATATGCTGCCTTACAGGAGACACTTGCATCTGTTGGAATTGATGAAAATCTAGCTCCGACATGGTTCCCTGTAGGATTTAATGCATCAGATCCAGAGATACTTACTGCAAACATCAATGATACAGTCTGTCTAGAGCTTTTCAATGAGAAGAACGGACAGTACATCAGCATAGAGATTATCCGATACAATACTGAGCAACATTTACAGGCAACTCAATTTGAGAAAGATGCGAATAATGTTGAGCAGTATTCAAATGAACATCAGACATTTTACATTTTATCAAATGCGGACACTATCACAGCTACTTGGTCAAACGATCTTATAATGATGCAGTTATCAGGAAATATCCCTAAAGATGATTTGAAAAAAATTATAGATTCTATCGGAGTGACATGAATTGAAAAAGATAATTGCTTCTTTTATGACAATGTGTATGTTTCTCTCGTGTAATGGTATGGCCCTCGCTGCGGATGTGGATCCCTTTGCTAGTTTGACACTTTCTAGGTATGTTGTAGCGGCCCTTTCTGGAGACAGCCGAGGTGAAATAATCATTAGCTTTAATGTAAAATCAAGTAAACCTTTGGCAACTTTGGGTGTAGAGTCTATTGATTTTTATACCAAGGATGGAGATTTTGTTGACTCAGTATCTGGATCAACTAGCAACGGGTTAGTAAGAACAAATAGTAGTATTCATAACAGTGATTTCGTTTACGATCTTCCTTCTGGTGAGTATTACTATGCTGAAGTAACCGTTTTTGCTCAAGTTGGCTCCGAATATGACAGTCGTACAGTCACTACATCGACCGTGTGGGGTAGATAATTTATATTCGCAGTTCTAAGGACTCCGGGATGGTGGAGACTATCCCGGAGCCTTTATTTCTGGTACGATAAAAATTTTCTCAATCTGATGGGATTTTTTAACTACAATTAAATGTGCCTCTTATGATGAGCTCGTGTTGCTGTGGTCTATGACTATAGCAACACGGGCTTTTCTCTTGATTAAACAAAACCGCATTGCGCATTATACATAGATTTTTACGCCCAGATGGAGCACAATGCTGATTTTACAGAAACCAGAGGAAAACTTTTTTTAACCGGAAAAGAACCTTCCGCTTTAACCTTTATACTTCAATCACAGGGCAAGACGAGAGCGGTGAGAGGAATGCCCCCGTCAGAGCGGAGAAGTGAAATCCTACGTCTGCTATGCAAGCGGAGGCACGAAACAGCCATAAATCTTGCGACAGAGTTTGGTGTCTCTGAGCGGACGATCCGAAATGATTTGGTGATTCTCTCCTGCTATTACCCGATCCAAGTTACACGGGGACGATATGGTGGAGGGGCTCATCTACCAGAATGGTTCCACCTAGAAAACCGGATGTTATCTCCGAAACAGGAAATACTTCTCCAAAAACTGAAAACAGCCTTAGATGGGGAGGAGCTCCAAGTCATGAATAGTATTCTAGCCCAGTTTGCCCTGTATTGGGAGTATCGGTGATCTACCGATTTCCGTCCTGATCCTTGCAAATAGAATATCCGGCAGCGGGATACGTCCGCTGACGAGAGGCCCTCCGGGAGGAGGGCTGAAGCGACGCTGGAGGATGCGCCAAGACCACCTGTGCGGGGAACCGCATCAAAGACGGCCAAGAAAGGTGCAGAGCGGTACCCATCCGTCCACAAAGCAGCCTGTGGCGGGCTGTTTCGCATTGCGGCTGGCTTATCCGGCCCGACCCTCGTCAGCAATCTGATAATGATACTCCTGTCCAGCCACAGCCCCGGGTGATACCGGGATCAAGCAATGGGGGCAGCTCGGAGAGATCCTCGGAGGGGTGAGATTCCCGTGATGCGCGCCAGCGCAGTCCGTCTGCTGCCGCCCTGCCGCCTGGGGGAGTAGTGTCGAATACAGGCGTGGAATGATTGCTTTTGGAAATCCAAGATTTCAGAAGATAGGAAGAGGAGGCCGCTCCCTGCCCATTTGGGAACGGCCTCCTCCTGAAATGGGGGCCTCATCATGAACCAGAATATCAACTATATCGGGATGGTAAACCTCCTTCGTCACCTTCAAAACGCCGGCCTTGTCAGCCGGAAAGAGGCCGGGAGGATCGCCGCCCGGCTCCGGACGGAAACCGGGGCAGATGTCATATTTTCACCCTAATTTTTGTTGGGGTTGGATATGGATATTTCGCGGATGTGCTGGTATTGTGTGTTGCTGACAGGAGATTCCTGTAATATGAGAAAATCCGGCATTTGAACAGAAAAAGGACATTCCGTACAATGGTAAACATGCAGGGTCAAGCGCCCTAATTGAATCAACCATTGAAAGGAATGTCCGAGATGAGTGTAGCACAGAACGAGAAAATCCGTCAAGTCACAGAGACAACAATGGTCATTGGAGTGGATATTGCCAGCGATACCCATTGGGCAAGAGCGTTCGACTGGCGCGGCCTTGAACTGAGTAAGGCAGTCAAGTTTGAGAACAGCGCAGAAGGCTTTCACTACTTTCTGTGCTGGGCATCTGAGTTGGCAGCAGAACAGAAGAAGGGCAGAATCATGGTGGGGCTTGAGCCAACGGGACACTACTGGTTCACTCTGGCGGCGTATCTGCAAGGGGGCAGTATGAAGATGGTGCTGGTCAATCCATACCATGTGAAGCGCAGCAAAGAACTAGACGATGGACATCCCAGCAAGAGCGACAAGAAGGATCCAAAGACAATCGCAAAGTTGGTGCTGGAAGGGCGCTATGTACTCCCATACATCCCATAAGGGCTGTATGCGGAACTGCGAGTCGCCATGAACTGCCGCTGGAGAGTACAGAAAGAGCTCACTTCAGTGCAGAATCAAATCCAGCGTTGGCTAAAAATCTACTTTCCAGAGCACAAAACTGTGTTTGGGGAATTTGAGGGTATTGGAAGTATGGCGCTGCTTCATGCAGCACCGCTTCCCTCCGATTTGGTCGCTTTAGGCGTAGATGGAATTAACCAGATATGGCGACAGATGAAACTACGTTGTGTTGGCCTTAAAAGGGCTCAAAGGGCCTTTGAAGCGGCCCAAAACAGCGTTGGATGCACAACGGGTATTGAAGCGGCCCGCATGGAGCTGCAAATTCTGCTGGAGGACTATGACGCTAAACTTCAGCAGTATGAGCGTATCATGAAGGTTGTGGAAAGCCTGTGCAGGCAAATCCCAGAGGTGGAAGAACTTCTTAAAATCAAAGGGATTGGTCTCATCACTGTCGCTGGCATCTTTGCTGAAGTTGGAGACCTCCGGCGCTTCTCATCCCCACGCCAACTTCAGAAACTGGCAGGACTCGCCATCACTGAAAACAGTTCTGGTAAACATAAAGGCCAGACGGAAATCAGCCGGCGAGGGAGAGCGCATCTACGAGCAATCCTGTTCCGGGCAGTGATGCCGCTGGTGGCGAGAAACGAGGAGTTTCAAAAACTCCACCATTACCTCACAACGAGGGCAGAAAACCCACTGAAGAAAATGCAGTCAATCATTGCGATATGCTGCAAGCTGCTTCGGGTGTTCTACGCAGTAGCCACAAAGGGCTGTGCATACAGCGCCGAGAAAATGCTTGCTGACATCCGCAGAAACCAGCCGCTGAAGGCTGCGTAACTCACTTACAGGAAGTGTCTCCCTGTTGCGTTGCGGAGAGACTTACAGAGCTTCCGTTCCAATTGATTACACAAAAATACAGAGCCGGTAGTTGGTCAATGTAAATCGCCATTAGAGCTTAGACTCGGTACAGGAGAATGACTGACACCACTTTGCAGGCAAGCAGGACGAAGGAATATAGGGCAACGACCCTGATAGAAATGGGAGGTTTGCTGCTGCAAAAGATGTGGTTTACCGTATGGCCTGTCATCCAGAAACCACTGGACGCTGGCTTTGCTGCACCCATTTTTCGTAGGAACCTGCACTTGATGCTGTTCCTGTCTGTATCCTGCTCTGTATGAACTTGTGTAATCCTGCGAAAACGAGAGTATCACTGAGAATAACTAAGACTATATAGGGAGGCGATTTCGTGGACGAGCAGAAGAAAACCAGCGGTTCCCTGGCGCTGAACGGTGCGCCCCAGGTGATCACCATCCCGCCCAGCGACCCGGTCAGAGCCCGGAAGCTGCGGGTGGCGGCTTATGCACGGGTGAGCTCCAGCTCGGAGGACCAGCTCAACTCCTTTGCCGCCCAGAACGCCCACTACACGGAGCTCATCACTGCCAACCCGGAGTGGGAGTTCGTGGACGTGTACGCGGACAAGGGCATCACTGGCACCTCAGCGGAGAAGCGTGACGACTTCCAACGGCTCTTGGCGGACTGCCGGCGGGGCCGGGTGGACAAGATCCTGGTGAAGTCCTCCTCACGGTTTGCCAGGAACGCCAAGGAATGCCTGGAGGCCGTCCGGGAGCTGAAGGCCCTGGGGGTGGGGGTGTGCTTCGAGGAGCAGGGCATTGACACCTCTGAATTGGCTGGAGAGCTGCTGACTGCCATCTTCGCCATGATGGACCAGAAGGAGAGCGAGAACATCTCGGACAATATCCGCTGGAGCATCCAAAAGCGGATGGCGCGCGGCACATTTATCTCCTCATCCATCCCATTTGGCTATAAAAAAGATGGGAATGGTAAGACCATCATTGACGATGAGCGGGCCAAATATGTACAAAAAATTTATGCCGACTTTCTGAACGGAAAGAATACCGCAGAAATCGCAAAAGATCTGCGCGAACGACAGGAAACCGATCCTGTGCTGCAACCCTACCAGTGGACAGTACATGCAGTTGTACGAATCCTAAAAAATGAAACATACACGGGAGATTCCCTGTGGCAGAAATCTTTTCGGACGGCTACACTTCCCAGGCACTATCGGATCAATCGAGGAGAGAAAACGAAATACCTGGTTCCATGTACACACCCTGCAATTATTGACCATGCTGTATTCCGGCAGGTGCAGAGGATACTCAAGGAACGAAAAGAGAAATTTTTCAAAGCAGAGGCATGTCCGTCACCACTGCGGGGGTACCTAGAGTGCGGATATTGCAGCTCTGCCTTTCGGACACGAATGGATAACGGGATTATCTATCATGTGTGCCGCACCCATAATGCAGACTATGAGAAGTGTCCGAACCTTCAGATTCCGGAATATACCATACAGATTGCCTTCCTCCATCTGTACCATAAGCTCCGGCGCCAGGGGCTGCCCATCCTCAATCAACTACTTGCAGACCTCCAGGTGGCCCGGAAGGGCAAGCTGCTCTGGAGCCTGGACATCGTGGCACTCAACCAGAAAATTGCAGACATCACCCGTCAGGATCGACTGTTGGCCCAGCTCAAGCAGCAGGGGCTTGTCGATCCTGACATTTTTATATCCCGCCAAAACGAGCTGGCGGAACAGCTCCGCGCCGCAAAGCTGGAGAAGGAACGGTTCTTGGAGGCTGAGGAGGATCAGACGATCCAGCAGACCCAGGAGCTGATCGAAGCCCTGGAGGCCGGGCCGGACTTCCTGGACGCCTTCGATGGGGAGCTGTTCCGCGAGCTCGTGGACAAGATCATCGTGGAGAGCAATGACCACCTGCGGTTCCGGCTGGTCAACGGCCTGGAGTTGACAGAGCCTATTGAAAGGACGGTGCGGTAATGGGGAGCAACCGGAAGCGGCCCTTTGGCTACAAAATGGAGTTCGGGGAGATCGTGCTCCACCCGGCAGAGGCGGAGACGGTGCGCTGGATCTACGACAGCTACCTGGCCGGGGCCAGCTACAACGCTCTGGTGGACAAGCTCCGGGAGCGGGGTATCCCCTATGATGGGGACAAGCCCTGGAACAAGAACATGGCCGCCCGTATCCTGGCAGACCGCCGGTACACCAGCGAGGACGGCTTCCCCCAAATCATCCCGGAGGGGCAGTTCCACATGGTGCAGGTACGGCAGCGGGAGCGGACAACGCCCTGCAAAAAGACGCCTGCTCAGAAGGAACTGCGGAAGCTGTGCCGCGGCAGCCCACCGGCCTGGGTGGAACGGCAGGTACTTGGCCTCCTGAACCGCCTGATCCAGCACCCGGAGCGCATCACCTGCCCCGTGTTGGAGGATGAGCCACCGCCAGAGGTGATGAAGCTGCGCCGGGAGTTGGACGGGCTCCTGCACCGCCCGCCGGTGGATGAGGCCCAGGCAAAGAACCTGGCCTTCCGGCTGGCCGCCCTCCAACTGGACGCTATCGGGCCGGAGGAGTATGAAACCCTCCGCCTCCGGAGGCTGTTCCAAGGGCGGACACCCATGGAGAAACTGGAACAGGAGATGCTCCACGAGAGCGTCCGCCGCATCACCGTCAGCAACGGGACGGTCACCGTCCTGCTGAAAAATAACCAGACCTTGGAAGGAGGAAATGGTATATGAATAATACCGCGCCCAACGTCATCGTCATCCCAGCCAAAGTGGAGACACCCCAGGAACAGGAGAAGAAGCGCCACCTGCGGGTGGCCGCCTACTGCCGGGTGTCCACGGACAGCGAGGAGCAGCTCTCCAGCTATGAAAACCAGCTGACCTACTACACCGAGAAGATCATGAAGGAACCGGGCTGGACCATGGCCGGGGTATTCGCAGACGAGGGTATCACCGGCACCTCCACCTGCAAGCGGAAGGAGTTCCTGCGGATGATCCGCCAGTGCAGGCAGGGGAAGATTGACATGATCCTGGCCAAATCTGTCTCCCGCTTCGCCCGCAACACCGTGGACACCCTCAACTTCACCCGGGAACTGCGGGGCCTGGGCATCCCAGTCATCTTCGAGGAACAGAACATCAACTCCATCTACCCGGAGAGCGAGTTCCTGATCACCCTGCACGGGGCCTTCGCCCAGGCCGAGAGCGAGAGCACCAGCAGCCGGGTGCGCTGGGGCAAGCGCCAGGCCATGAAATCTGGCCATGTCACCATGCAGTACAAGCAGCTCCTGGGCTATGAGAAGGGCCCCGACGGCAAGCCAAGGATCGTGCCAGAGCAGGCGGAGACGGTGCGCTTCATCTACGACCGCTACCTGGCCGGGGACAGCATCCGGGAGATCAAGGCGGCCCTGGAAGGCCGGGAAATCCCCACGGTCTCCGGAAAAACAAAGTGGATGGCATCCCATATTCGGAGCATCCTGGCCAACGAGAAATACTGTGGGGACGTCCTGCTCCAGAAGACCTTTATCCAGGACTGCATCAGCAAGAAGGTCATTCCCAACACCGGACAGCTCCCCAAATACCTGATTCAAAACCACCATGAGGGTATCGTCAGTCGGGAGACCTTCGACGCTGTCCAGCTGGAGATGGCCCGGCGGAACGCCAAGGCGGGCGCCACAAGAAAGAGCACCCCCACCGGTCGGGGCAAGTACAGCGGCAAGCATGTCCTCAGCAACCTACTGTTCTGCGGGGAGTGCGGGACGGCCTACCGGCGGTGCGTGTGGACTCAGCGCGGAATCAAGCGCCCCGTATGGCGGTGCGTCAGCCGCCTGGACTACGGGAAGAAGTTCTGCACCCAGTCCCCCACCCTGGACGAGGAACCGCTCCAGCAGGCCATCCTGGCCGCCGTCAACGCCGTCATGCTGGATCGCGACACCCTGGCCCGGCAGCTCACCGCCGTCATGGAGTGGGAGCTTGCTCCGATGTTGGGTGAGAGTATGAGCCTGGCGGACATTGACAGGGCTCTGGAAGAACTGAGCAGCCAGTTCAACAGCCTGCTGGCCGAGGCGTCAGCCAACCCGGCAGAGGACTACACGGAGCGGTTCCGGGAGCTGTCCGAGTCCACCGCCCGTCTCAAAGAACGGAAGGCACAGCTGGAGGGAGCCTGCCAGGAACAGGGCCGGCTCCAGAACCGCCTGCGGGCGGTGTCGGCCGCCATGGAACACATGACGGCGGCGATGACAGAGTGGGACGAAGAGGTCGTCCACCAGCTGCTGGAGAAGGTGACGGTGCTCTCCCGGGAGAAGATCCGGGTGACCTTCCGGGATGGCCGGGAGATCGAGCAGTATGTGGCGCAGCCCAAAAGGAGAAAGCTTGCATGAAGATCTTCGCTACAGGCGACACCCACGGGAATCTTGAGCGGTTCCGCCCGGAATACTTCCCAGAGGGCGGGGAACTAACCAAGGAGGACGTAGTGCTCCAGCTGGGAGACTTCGGCGGCGTGTGGTTCGGAGATGAACGGGATGACGAGGCGCTGGACTGGCTGGAAGGCCTGCCCTTCACGTTGGCCTTCGTCTCGGGAAACCATGAAAACTACGATGCCCTTGTGAAATACCCGATAGAGAACTGGCACGGCGGCAGGGTGCGGCCCATCCGGCCCCACGTGCTCCACCTGATGCGGGGGCAGGTATTTGAGCTGGCCGGGCGTACCTTCTTCACTATGGGCGGGGCGGCCTCCCACGACATTGAGGACGGCATCCTGAGCCTGGACGATCCCAACTTTGAGCAGAAATACCTGACATTGAAGCGGAAAGAGCACACCCGATTCCGCATCGAACACCTGTCCTGGTGGAGGGAGGAGTTACCCTCAGAGGAGGAATATGCAGAGGCCAGACGAAACCTGGACGCCCACGGCTGGGCGGTGGACTACATCCTCACCCACTGCGCCCCCACCAGCATCGCCCTCCAGTTCTCTCGGTACAATGTGGCGGATCACCTGACAGACTTCCTCCAGGAGGTCAAAGACCGGGCCCAATACCACTACTGGCTGTTTGGCCACTACCATGACAACAAAGCCATTGATACCAAGCACATCCTCCTGTGGGAGCAAATCGTGCAGATCCTATAAGCAGAAGGCCATAAGGGAAAGGGCGGCGGTTCCGCCGCCTTTTCCTTTGCGGCTTTCTGTCCAAGAAAATATCTCACCACTATGGAGCAGATAGAACGAATGTGCTATAATTGGCTTGAAGAACTCCGGGGAGTCGGTACGATGGCGATCGAGGACGGCGCGTGGATCATGCGGGGGCTGGACTGGGGTGAACCCAGCCGCATCCAGAACTGGGAGGAGCTCATCGGCTGGATTGACGAGGTGGGCTTCCTGCCCCTGTTCAAAAACGAGGTAGACGGCTTCTCCGCGGAGGAGAACACCTCCGACCTCTATTGGTGGACGGGGGACGAGGAACAGGATCCCTGGGAGTGGCGGCGGCTGATCGCCCACAGCGGCGGGGTGGTCTACGGCAAGCTCTTCGACGGCAAGGCGGGCTTTATCTCCAGGGCGTGGTTTCCCCACTTCGCCAACTGGCGGAGAGACGGC
>ENA-OPXH01001737-OPXH01001737.1-human-gut-metagenome-genome-assembly--contig:-NODE-1737-length-14052-cov-2.585697_pt1 | contig 14052 bp, 8 predicted proteins | sample MGYA00241521_ERZ502034 | MGnify/ENA primary metagenome ERZ502034 (study PRJEB25962, sample SAMEA2042103) | human gut metagenome | biome: human gut; feature: human-associated habitat; material: faeces... | reverse complement strand
ATATCAAATTCAACAAAAGAAAAATAAAAAAATCACTTTTTCTCTTCAAAGAAAGACTAAAAATCAAATCATTGTTATTGAAGGCGATATTAAAAATTATAAACCACATCAAAGTGTCTCTATTACAATCAATGGGATTAAAAATAAATTATCTAGAAGTAATTCACCTTATTATAATCAACATACACATTTTACTTATTTATTATCTGGTGAAAATATTAAAACTTTATCTATTTCTTTATCTAAAGGACATTATGATCTTAAAAATATTAAAACTTATTCTTTAAATAAAGAAGTTATTGAAAATAGAAACAAAGAAGTAGATTCTTTAAATATTCAAAAAGGAAAAGATGTTTTAAAAGGATCAATTAATGTTAAAAATGATGGTTATTTTATAACTCGTATTCCTTATGATCGTGGTTATACAATTTATATCGATGGTAAAGTTGTAAAGAGTGAAATTGTAAATGAAGCGTTTTTAGGATGTCCTATTAATCAAGGAAAACATAAAATTCAAATAAAATTTACCCCTACTGGATATCGTTTAGGTTTTATTCTATCTTACTTTGGATTTATGGTGATTTTTATAAATTATATTATTGAAAGGAGACGAAAAAATGAAGGATGATACAAAAGAAATAGTGAGTTATGTTTTTGTAGGTGGGATGACAACTCTCGTAAATTATGTTGTTTATTTCATTTTGTTAAAAATACATAGTCATTGGTTAATCGCTAATAGTATTTCTTGGATTTTTGCAGTTTTGTTTGCTTATTATACAAATAAAAGATATGTGTTTAAAAGTACAAATAATATAAAAAAAGAATTTATATCTTTTATCTTATTAAGATTTATGACGTTATTGATTGAAAATATATGTCTTTATCTTTTAATTGATTTATTAAATCTTCAACCAATGATCTCTAAAGTATGCGTCAGTTTTATTACGATTCTATCAAATTATATTTTATGTAAATTTAAAATTTTTAAAGAAGAAGGTGTTTGTCATGGATAAAATAAGCGTTATTGTTCCTTGTTTTAATGAAGAAGATGTTTTACCACTCTTTTATAAAGAAGTGACTCATGTTTTAGAAAGTATTGAAAATATTGATTATGAAATACTTTTTATCAATGATGGTAGTCATGATCATAGTGAAGATATTTTAAAATTACTAGCTCATAAAAATCCTCATTGTTTCTATTATTCTTTTTCTCGTAATTTTGGAAAAGAAGCCGCTATGTATGCAGGACTTGAAAATGCTAGTGGAGATTATGTTGTTATTATGGATGCAGATTTACAACATCCTCCTTATTTATTAAAAGAAATGTATAACTCATTAAAATATGAAGAATATGATTGTTGTGCCGGTAAACGTATTGATCGTACTGGTGAAGGAAAATTAAGAAACTTTTTATCTCATAGTTTTTATAAAGTGATTCAAAAACTTACAAAAATGGATATGGATGATGGTGCTGGTGATTTTAGAATGATGTCTCGACAAATGGTCAATGCTATTTTAGAACTTAAAGAATATAATCGTTACATGAAAGGATTATTTTCTTTTGTAGGATTTAATACAAAATGGCTTGAATTTCATAATGTTGAACGTCCTGTTGGTAAAAGTAAATGGAATTTTGCTAGTTTATTTTCCTATGCATTTAAAGGCATTTTCTCATTTTCATCAACACCTATTACGATTGCAGGAGTCATTGGTGGTATTTTAATAGGTATTTCTTGTATTGTTTCTTTATACTCTGTTTTTGTTCATCCTGTTTCCTATCTTACAAGTTTAGTTTTATTTTTAAGTGGTTTGCAACTTATCTTTGTTTCTATCTTAGGTCAATATTGTTCATCATGTTACTTTGAAACGAAACAAAGACCTATTTACATTATTAAAAATACAAATAATATTCATAAAAAAATGGGATAAATGAAAAAGGATTGTTATTCAATCCTTTTTTCATCATAATCTTTAATATTCAACTCTTGAAAAGATAAATAACTTTCTTCTTTTGTTAAGCGTACCGTTTTTCCATAATTATTGATTTTTAATAAATATTTTCATTTTTTTAATTCATTCCACAATAAAAAGAAAAGGATTGTTTATATGAACAATCCTAATCTTAAATTCTATAATCTAATTATTTTTAACGATTATATTTTCTTTTTCTTAAAACCATAATTCCTAAACCAGCCACTAGAAGCATAGCCATCATTGTTATAATTGGTGTGCTATCTCCTGTTTTTGTTGATTTAACAACTTGACCAGTAATTGTTTGTTTTCCATTATTTGAAGAAGATGGTTGATTATTAGATGAAGAATCATTTGGTTTTGATGGTGTTGTATCACCAGGTTTAGATGGTTCAATATCTATTTTTACTTTCTTTACAATAACTTCTCTTGTAAATTCAACTTCATTACCAAGAGCATCAATTACTTTATAAACAATTTGGTAAGTTCCAGCTTTACTTGTATCAACATCATTACTTACAACTGTAAGTTTATCTGTAATATCTGTACCATCAACATCATAAGCTTTAACACCAGTTAATGGATCAAATTTATCACCAACATTAAATTCTTTAGAATCAATTACAAGTTTTGCTTTTTCAACAACTGTAATTGTAAATGTTTTACTTGCTGCATTACCAGCTTCGTCTTTTACAGTTACTATAATTGTATAAGTTCCTGCTTGATGACAATCATAATCACCGCTAATTGTTAATTTATCTGATAAATCACCATCAACATCATCTATTGCTTTTAATGCTAATAAATCTTTGATGTCTGTATCATCATCTACATAAATAATCGCATCATTACCACTAATTTCTGGAGCTGTAACATCTTGTTTTCCTTTAAATGTTAATTCAACATGACGATAATTGAAACCATCAATGTCATCATAAATACGAATAAATTGTTTACCAGCGTCTAGTTTTACTTCAATTGTATCACTGTCTTGATAGTTAGACCATCCACCAGTATTTTTTAAAGTAACTTCTCCTAATGGAGTAGTTGTATTACCATCAACTTTCATAATAATAGCTTTTGTATCACTACCACAATTATGACTATAGTTAATCTTTAAATCATATACTCCAGCGGTTTTAGCATCAACATAATAATCTTGATAAGTACCTGCTGAACCAAATCCAATATTTTTAGTTGAAGAACCTTCAATTGCCCAACCAATTTCTTTAGAACCATCAATAACTTGATCAGCCTTAATTGTTGTTACTTCATTTTTTACATCTTTAACTTCTACTGCATCTGTTAATTTTTTGATTTGTAAATTTGTTAATTCAAAGCTTGGATTATTTACTTCAAGTCTTAAAGTTTGTTTACCAGCTTTTAAGTTTAACATTTGTGCATAACCTTGAGTATTTCCCCAATATTTACCAAAAGAAACACTACCTAAATTATCTGTTGCTAATCCTAAACCACCACTTAATTTCAAACCATTCGTAACAGCTTCATCATCTTTAACTTTATAAGTTAAAACATAGTTTCCTTCTTCTTCTACATTTAAGAAGAAATCTAAATAATCTCCTTTAGCACCATTTACTAAAGTACCTTTTTTACGATAAGCATCATTTTCACTTAATTTAACAGCTTCATCTTTTACATCAATACTATCTGGTAAACGATCTGTTTTTAATAATTTAATATTTGAAACTAAATCTAAATCACCATCACTATAGCCACTAGGTTTAACAGTAATTGTTCCTGCAAGATCATCATAATTTGTATTTGTACGTTCTAATGTAACAGTTGCTGTTGTACCATCTTTGCTTACTTCAACTTTGCTTACTTTAACATATTGTGCAATTTCTTCACTTAATGTTAAATCACTTGCTTTTATTTCTTGATTAAATTTACCACCTGTAATCTTTAAATCAAATGTATTGCTATCAAAATCAAGATTACCAATATCTTCTAAGCTTTCTTCATCATTAACTGCTTCAATGATTGTTTGATTGCTTAATGAGTAATCTTTATCTCCTACTTCTTTAGCATTGATTTCAACAGTTAAAGTACGATTACTATCGTAATCTACAACTTCTTGTCCTTTTAAAGTAATTGTTGCTTCTGTATCACTTACTCTATCTAAATCAAAATCAATTCCTTGAGGTAAATCAATTTTCCAATTATCTTTATTTAATCGTTCATTAAATTTACCATCTTTTAAATGAACAATAATCTTTTGTCCATCTAATTTCCCTTCTTTTAATGAATCGTTTTCTAATTGAATATATGATCCAAATGATAATGATTTTAAATTAAATCCACCATTATTTTTAGGAACAAACATAATTTTATGACTACCTTCTGATAAATCAATAGCAACTGTTCCTTTTTTATAAGCACTAAAGCTTCCGGTTGTTTCTAAAGTACTTGATGTTGTTAAAACATCATCTACATAAATATCAAATTCCGCATCTTTTTCAGCTTTAGCGTATTCAAGTTTCATCTTATAATTATCTGCTTTTTGAACATTGACGGTATATTCTAATTTATCATTATCATCAAAGAAACCAACATTTTCGTTATTTTCAGCAATAATATTTTCACCATAGCTATAATCTAATGCATTAATATACCCTGGTACATTTAAAACATCTTTTGCTTTAGTAAATGTTAAAGCACCAATATCCATATCCCCTTGTGGTAAGGATAATGTAAGTCTTTGTACGCCGGCATTTAATTTTACTTGGACTTGAACATTTCTTGTTGTACTCCATGCATTCCAATCTTTAGACCAAGTATCAAAACGTTTAGTGACTGTACGTCCTACTTCTTGATTATCTACTTTTAAAACAATTTGTTTATTGTCAGTATTACTATCAACTGATGGTCCACTTGTTGGTCCAATAGCGTGAGGAATTGAAACATTATAAAGACCTGCTTCTTTAACATCAATTAGATAATCTGCCCAAGCACCATCTTGAACGTTTCCAAATCCAGAACCATCATCTTTAACTTTTAATTTATCATAATTAACTGCATCGGTTGCTTTTAATACACCTGGAATTTCATTTCCTTTGACTTCAGCAATAGAACCATCCCAAATATAAGTTGCTACATTACCAGCAGGTAAAACAGCATTAAATTGTGTGCCATTCATCATCACTTTAAATTTTTGATCAGAGCCACTACGATTTGTAACAATCATGACAATTTTTCCTGTTTCAGGATCTTTAAAAGCGACATTTGTAACAGTTGAACTACTTCCATTATTTGTATCAATACGAACATATCCTGGTTTTACATATTTAGTAAATTGAGACATGATATATACTTCAGGTGTTGCCCAATATCTTTGAGGGTTATTGGCATCTTGTACAAATAATGTTGGATCAGGTGTTCCTACCCAATGATGAGTCCCAACATTACTATCTAACATTGTTACCCAACTATTATAACTTTCAGAACCATTTCTTAACCAAGTAATAATATCATTAGCACCACTTGTTCCCCAAACAGATCTTTCAGTTAAGTTCATACTTAATTTGTCTTTGTAATTATCATAGAAAGATCCCATTGTTGAAGCATTTCCTCCATATGGATGGAAGGCAATACCATCAATATTATAATCATCTCCAGCTTCTTTAAAGAAATCTTTCATAAAATTATCGGCACCATCAAAGTTATGATCAAAAGCCCATAATTTAACAGCTTTTTCTTAATCATTTAAAATTGTACTTTGAGCTAATTTTGCTTTAATAGCTTTAGCAAGTTTAGCTTCTTGTGTTCCTGTCATAGCACAACTTGGATAGTTGATTTCAAGTAATGGTTCATTTTGGAGAGTCATAGCATAAATTGGAATACCTTGTTTTTTATACTCTTCTACATAACGCACCATATATTTAGCTAAATCATTAATATAAGCATCATTTAATTTTCCACCTTTTAATAATAAATCATTATTTTCATATGATTTACTACTAGAAGTTGCTGTTTTCATCCATCCTGGTGGTGTCCAAGAAGACGCAAAGAATTTAAGATTATTTTCTACTCCTAATTCTTTAGCAATCGTTAACATTTCATTAAGAACTTTAATAACACCATAATCTTGATCTTTTTGAATACTAAATCCTTTACCAGTTACATTATTCCAATCTGGTTTTCCATCTAATTCTTTACCAGTTCCATCATAATAAGTATAGAAGTCTTGAGCTGTAAAATCAGATGTTCCAATTGTAACCCTAATTAAAGACATTCCCATACCATTAACTGGATCTAATAATCTTCTTAAAAATGCTTGTCGATTTTCATCAGTCATCTTTAATAAATTATGAATTGTTGCTTCTTCAATAGAAGTTCCCATTCCTAAAACACTTTGATATGTTTTTTGATCATTAACAATAATTGTTGTTTGCTTAGAATCATCTGCTACACGTAGATCTAAAGCATCTTTTATTGCATTTTTATTAGAAATTTCAAATTCACCTTTATACCATGACATGCTTTGTGAATTTTCTGAAGAGGACATACTTACTTCAACAGCACCTTCTTGTAACATAGCACCTGTCCCAACATTCGTCACTTCTTCTGGAACAACTGGTCCTACATAATCACCAGCTTTTTCAAATGTATAATAATCAAAGTTGAAATCTTTATCACGTGCTACAAGTTTAAGTTCATGAACACCTGCTTTTAAACTTACTAAAGCGTTCATTTCTTGAGCAGTAAATGTTGTCCAACTACCTGTTGAAACAATAGATGTATTCTTCTTTTCTAAAACTAATTCATCATCTAAATATAATTCAAATGCCCCTTCAATTGTTGATTCATATTGACGAGCTGCTTGAACAGTTAACTTATATGCTGCTTTTTCAGGTACTTTTATTTTATAAGCCATATAACGCCCATCTTGTAAATATCCAACAGTTGTACCATTATTTTCTAATTGAATACTACTATGTGCATCAATAAAGTCTTCTGCTTCTAATTTTCCATTTGTTTTTTCTAAATCTACAACATTTGGATCATCTGGTGATGTAACATCACCTGTTTTTTGTGATTTCTTTAAACCATATCCTACAGGATATAAAACTTTACTTGTATCTGTATATTTACTTGTAATATCTTGAGGATACCAAGTCCATGTAATTGGATTTGTTCCTACAAAATCTTTATTGCCTAATAATACATCGGCAACTCCATCACCTTCACTACCTGGAAGCCAAGCATTGACAATTCCTTTAATATGACTATCATTTACGTAATCGGCAATGGCAATTGGACGTCCTGTTGTTAAAACTAAAATAATTGGTGTATCAGGATGACTATTTTCAATTTGTTTAATTGTACTGATATCACTTGCTGGTAATTTTAATTGACTCGCACTTCTATCTCCATTGCTTTCAGCATATGGATCTTCTCCGACAACCACAATTGCTGCATCCACTTTTGAAGTAGAATCTGCATATACGCCATTAGCACTATAATTAATCGTACCACCTTTTTTATCCATAGCTGCCTTTAAACCACTGAAAATCGTTGTACCCTTTGTCGTATTTCCAGTTGATCCTTGCCATGTAATTGTCCAACCACCACATTGTTTACCAATGTCATCGCCAGCACTTCCTGCAACCATTAAATTATCCATATTTTCTAATGCTTGCATCATTGTTTGTCCATCTTTTACTGTATCATTTTTTAATAAGACTAAAGATTCACTTACAGCTTGTCTTGCAAGTGTACGGTGTTCTTGTCCACCAAATAATGCTTGTGCATCTTTATTAGCGTATGCTTTTGAAGAATCATCTAAGAGTCCAATATTTTCTTTTGCTGTTAAAATACGTGCAACAGCATCATTTAAACGTTCTTCACTAATTTTATCTTCATTAACGGCTTCTACTAAAGCATTGTATAAATTTTTCCAACGAGGTGTATCACCATCTTGTTCAGCAACCATTAACATATCAACCCCGGCATTGATACAAGCAATGGCTTTATCTTTATAAGATGATTGATTTTCAATTTGATCTAAACCATTATAATCACTAATAATAATACCTTCAAAACCAAGTTTTTCTTTTAATAATGTTGTAAGAACATCTTTATTCCCATGACATTTCTTACCATTAATACTATTATAAGAAACCATAATTGATTGAACACCTTGATCAATGGCTTTTTTATATGGAGTAAGAATTTCTTTAACAATTTTATTATCCATATTCGCATTGATTAAGTCATTATAATCCCTTTCACTCAATTCAACATTGCCTTGGTTTGTTCCATTTGTTGTTAAACCTTCACCTAAATAATGTTTAGCAGTTGAAAGAGTTGAACCATCTTTTTCAATTCCTTTAATATAAGCATTTCCTAAAGAGGTAACACGTTCAACATCATCACCAAAGGTTTCATAAGTACGTCCCCAACGTTCATTATGTGGAACCCCTAATGTTGGTGTAAATGTCCAGTTAGCTCCCATTGCTCTTACTTCACTGGCTGTTGCACTCCCAATATTTTCAACTAATTGTTGATCATTGGCTGCTGCTAAACCAATATTATGAGGATAGATTGTTGCACCATATAAATTATTATTTCCATGAACAGCATCTATTCCATAAAGCAATGGAATACCTCCACTATTAATAACTGCTTGTTGATAACTATTTGCTGAATCTACCCAATTGTTCAATTGATTTCCGGTTGATGGTGCAGCCCCACCACCACTTAAAATTGAACCAATTTTATATTCAGCCACTTCTTCTGGTGTAATCCAGCGGGTATCCGCTTGAATCATTTGTGCAACTTTATCAGTTGAGCTCATATTATCAATTATATTTTGAACCCTTTGTGATATTGTTGACTTTGCATCGACTCTAATAGTTGAGGCTACAACCATTAAAGCCACTAACACTACTTTCAATATCCTTTTCATCATATTCCCTCCAAATTCATTGGTACAAATTCATTATATGCCTACATTTACGCAAAGTAAAGCGCTTTCATATAAAAAAGAATAGAATCTTTAGAATTCATACCAACAATTATATAATCGTGTTGTGAAATAAAAACATTATGATATAATGAACTTTGGGTGGTTATATGTTAAAATATGAAATGATTGTTAATGATCTTCAAAAAAGAATAATGAACGAAGAATTCGAAGAAAATCACAAATTACCTACTGAAGAAAAATTAATTGAAGAATATAAAGTAAGTCGTAATACGATTCGTAATGCAATTAAAATATTAATTAATTTAGGAATTGTTTATTCAGTTCAGGGGAATGGGATGTTTGTTCGTGCGCCTAAAAAAAAGGGTACAGTTTATTTAAATTCAACACGTGGCGTGACAATGGATAATCCTGGTAATAAAATTGTTAATAAGTTATTAGACATTCAAGTCATTGAAGCTGATGAAAAGTTAAGTCAACAAATGAATTGTAAGATTGGAACGCCTGTTTATTATTTAAAAAGATTACGTATTGTTGATGGTATTCCTTATGCTTTAGAAAGAACTTATTATAATAAAGATATTGTTCCTTATTTAGGTAAAGAGATAGCTGAAGGATCTATTTTTAGATATTTAAAAGATGATTTAAAATTATCTTTTGGCTTTGCTGATAAATATTTAACAGCTATTAAATTAAGTAAAGAAGATGCAAAGTTATTAAATCTTAATGAAAATGATCCTGCTATTATGATCAATGATAATATTCATTTGTCTAATGGACTTTTGTTCAATACTTCAAATATTATTTACAATTATCAAGCAACTAATTTTTATAGTGTTGCACAGTAATTAATAATAAATAAAAAAATCACAACCTAATGTGATTTTTTCTTTGCTTTCATACGTGCCTTACATTCATACATATTTTTATCTGCTTGATTCAATAATAACTTTAAATTTGTTTCTCGACTATGCGTAGAAAGTGCATAACCAAAGGCAAAATCAATGAATATTTGTTTACTAAATTCATTATAACATCTTGCTTCGTTTTGTACTTGTAAAATAATATCTTCTACGTCTTGTTGAGTAACATCATTTAATAAAGCAATAAATTCATCTCCTCCATATCTTCCAACAAAATATTTTTCAGGAATAGAAGTACGGATAATATGTGCAAAATTCATAATTAATGTATCACCAGCAAGATGTCCTAAAGAATCATTAACTACTTTTAAATCATTCAAATCAAAAACAATAATTGCGGTCGGTTCATCAAAGTGATCATAGTGAGCAATCAATTCTTCTACACGACTTCTATTAGGCAAACCTGTATGCAAATCAATATATGCTTTTTTATTAAGTTCTCTATTTTTCTTCATTAAAACAACTGCTGATACAGATTCCTTGATCATCATTAGAATAACTAAAGCAATTACAAAAATCAATGCTTTCTCTATTTGATCTAATCTTGTCGCACATTTTTGAGAATAATCTTCAGCAGCTGTAACTGTTTCATCTGCTAAATAAAAATATTCTTCACTCATTTTAATAATATTTGTTTGTTGATATCCCTTTTCTCTTACTAAACTAATTTCATCTTTTAAAGATAACCAAGAAGTATGTAATTCCGTTAATTTCTTTTGATAATGTTGATCATTTAATGTTGTCAGTTGATACTTTCCACCACCATTTGTCAATCCATAAAAAATATCATCTAAATATTTAATTAAAACATCATTTTCATTTCCTGATATTTCTAATTTAATTTCTCTTTGTGTGGCCCCTCTAATAATTCCTGCATAATTAATAACACGTGCATTTCCTTGAATCTTTTTAACATCACTCATCATAAAAATCGTTAAAGTAATTAAAACAATGAGTAATATTCCCTGGGCAATTTTTTCTCCTAAATTTCTTCTTTGTTCTTTTTTCATTTACTTCATCTCTTTCCCTTAATACTATAACAAATTTATAGCTTATTCGCTATTAAAAAAGAAGAAACATAAAGTCTCTTCTATAAGTCATATAACTTTGCTTTTGTAAGTATTAATACATATAAAAAATCTCTAGTTGCTTCCTTGGTTTCAAATTTTTGTCTTGTTTGACTGATATAATTTACAGCTTATATCCATTCTTCTAAAGAATAATCATCCAATGAAAATAATAAAATTCTTCCTGCTTGTTTATAGTTGACACTCCCTATGTCTAAAGGCAGGGGATTCTTGCTACCTTTCAATATACATTCTTTTTACACTTTTATTAAAAATATATTGAATGACCAGTCTATTTCTAGTAGGTCGTAGTGCAAGATATGGTATGCCATTACCACTCCTAGGGCAGAGCATATAGCTCCCTAGGCAATACATCTGTTACCAATGTATTCAGTTGAATTACAAATGTTTATCGCACCTAACAAATCTCTATGTGTATGATATCCACATTTACAAATATACTTTCTATCTTTTGCATGGTGGATATTTCCACATTGAGGACATTTTTGACTTGTATAAGCTGGATATACATATTCAACTTCTATTCCTGCAAGTTTGGCTTTATATTCTATATATTGTGCTAATCTATAGAAAGACCATGTATGCAGACTAGGATTGTTTTTACGACTTGTTCTTGTCGTTGAGCGAATGTTTTCTAATCGCTCTAATTTTATTACTTTTGCTTTATGTTTCTTTGCTGTATTGACGATTTCACGACTTATCTTATGATCTATGTCTTTCATAATACGTTGTTCTTTATTCTTAATTCTTTTGACAACAGTTGGTTTCTTTGCTTTTTGAAACCATTTTCTTAAATTTGCATAGTGTCTTCTCATATACTTATTTTTTCTACCATTGCCATAGAATTTAACACTTCCATCTGTACAATAACTTACTGCAGGACATTTGATGCCTAAATCTACTCCCATGACATTATTGCTTTCATTTACTTTCTCAATTTCATTAATTTCATATACAAATTGTGCAACTAATGTATTTATATTTTTAATAACAATACGCATTGTACCTAGTCTATGAGAAGATAAAATTAATTTTTGTTTATCTGTCATTTTAGTTTTAACAGAAATACGTTTTGATTTTCCATCTATCATTACAGGAAATGAAATATAGTTATCTTGAATTTTAAAGTTTTGATTATTGATATAACAACATAATTTCTTTAAAACAGGAACTTTTATTTCCTTTAACTTTTTTACTTCTTTTATTTCTTCTACTTCTTTTACATTTTTTGAATTTTTATTCTTTTTACTTTTTTGATTCTTCTTATTCTTTTTAGCCTTTTCAACTTCTTTACATGCCTTATCATATTTTTTGACAATAGATTTTGCGTCACGAATACATTGATTACATAAAGCACTAGGTAGTTTTGCTTTCACATCCGCAGTTGTTAATTTAGAAATACTTTTAATATTTTTAATTTCTTTAACACTTTCAATATTTCCATTATCTTTATTAGTATAATCAGAAACAATATTATTTACTGTAGAAATATATTCAGACATAGTATTTCTAGTTAACTCTATTTGATATTCAGTTGGATATAGTTTTACTGTTTCTGATAGTTGCATACGCTTCACCTATATTTTAATTTTATTTATTTCCTTTCTTTTAATTTATAATTCTATTATATATTATATGCATCAATACACGAAGTGTTGGACAATCATTTTAAAAACAACTACAAAGGGATCTCCTTATATCCCCATAGCTAAAGCGAGGAGCTTTACGGCGCTCTTTGGTAAAAATAAACAGGCTATGATCCGAGATATTCATATTGAACTGAGATGTAACGTTCAAAGTAAAACCATCAATCTGTTTTCTCATGTCACAAAACTGTTTGGCAACATAGATATTTTTGATTTCATCGGTATTGATAATCATAGCAGGTTCTCCAATAAAATCTTGATATTTTGTTTGGTACAGGAAATATGATAATGGTCAATATCAAAATCAATAACATCATACTTTTATCAATGATGACAGGAAGAAAAGTATTTTCTTCTTCAAGAATCAAAGCCTTTTGTTTATAGTAGCTGGAAATACTAATATGATTGTCATTACAATACTTTTTAATGGCGTTGCTAAATATTTATATCTAGCAACTTAATACTATCATACTTCAATAAATATCTTTCACATTTTTTTGATTATAATATTTTAATTTTTGAGAATTTAATTACTACTGTAAATAAAAAGAGCTCATTTCAATTGAGCCCTTCTATAATTCAATAATTCTATTATTTCCCAAAATATCTATCTAATAAACCTTTTAATGCTTTACCATGTCTAGCTTCATCTCTAGCCATTTCATGAACAGTATCATGAATTGCATCTAAATTATTCTTTTTAGCACATGTAGCAAGTTCAACTTTACCAGCAGTAGCTCCAAATTCACAATCAACACGCCAAGCTAAATTATCTTTAGTTGTTGCTTTCATATTTGGTTCTAAATCTTCTCCTAACATTTCAGCAAATTTAGCTGCATGTTCTGCTTCTTCCCAGGCATAACGCTTGAAAGCTTCCGCCACTTCCGGATAACCTTCCCGGTCTGCCTGACGACTCATAGCCAAATACATCCCTACTTCGGTACATTCTCCAGTGAAATGAGCTTTCAGTCCTTCTAAAACTTCAGCATCTACTCCTTTAGCTACACCGATCACATGTTCGTCTGCAAAAGTTAAAGCACCTTCGGTTTCAACCAATTCTTTGAATTTACTTCTTGGAACTTTACACTGAGGACAGAATTCAGGAGCTTCTTCACCTTCATAAACATAACCACATACCGTACAGATAAACTTTTTCATAACGTCTTGATTTTATTGATTAATATAATTTAAAGGGGTTACTACCCTGCCGTTTTATTTCTACAAGCTTTACAATATCCTTTATAATAAAGATGGGTTTCCGTGACATACAAATCCCCGATCTGTTTGGTATTTAATAATCCTATTTTTTCAACCGGAATATCGAACACCCGATTACACGCACAACACTGGAAATGAGCATGACAGGAAGTATCGATGTCGAACCGAACATTTTTATCGTCGATAACCAGTGGAAGTACCGCTCCTTGCTCGGCAAACAGACGCATCGTATTGTATACCGTCGTTTTAGACAAAGTAGG
>ENA-OPXH01001734-OPXH01001734.1-human-gut-metagenome-genome-assembly--contig:-NODE-1734-length-14068-cov-2.598587_pt1 | contig 14068 bp, 5 predicted proteins | sample MGYA00241521_ERZ502034 | MGnify/ENA primary metagenome ERZ502034 (study PRJEB25962, sample SAMEA2042103) | human gut metagenome | biome: human gut; feature: human-associated habitat; material: faeces... | reverse complement strand
GGATGATTTATTAAAGCGTCGTGATGATATTGAGACCGAAGGGGATATGACATTTGAAGATGGAATGATATCCTGTAGTGCATTGCAATTGGGAATGTTTGGTCAAATGCAGCAAAACAAATCTTTACGTGATATGTATGCGTCAGCAGCCCGTTATTTGATGGATAAACATCAATGTCTTGAACAGTTGCTTATACCGGATGCTCGTATGCGTGGTGGAACATTGAGATATTGGGAAGCTTTGGATGTTTATTTTGTTCCTAATCAGATAATGAGTTCTCCGCATGGTTGGACAGCATGGAAAATTTATGCTTCTTATTATTTGTATTTGTTGACAGGAGAAGAATATTATTTGACCGATTTTATGGATACATTAGGGGCTTGTATTCAGGTCATGGATTTAGATGGAAAACTACGTTGGGGTTTTGTTCCGGATCCTTATGTTGAAGCAAAAGTGTATGTTGAGAATATGGATAAACCGTTTTGTGGGATGCCCGTAGATTCAATTGTTGGAGAACAATATTTGGATATGATTAGTCCTTGGTTACGTCCGGATGATGAAGAAAATACAATTTGTCAGTTTAAGGAAAGAGGTGGAGCAGGCGATAATACAGTTCAGGAGATATTTAAAGCTTTGGAGGAATGTGCATTGACTTCTGCATATGTATTAGTTCGAGATGATGGATCAGTAAAAGCTTATAATTGTAGAGCGGATCTGGGAAGTGGAGGATTATTAGTAATACCAGATGAACCGATAATTGAAAAGATCCATTTAAATGCTAAAATTCCAGTTACTATTGAGGTACAGTTACAAAAGAAAAAGATTATAAAAGAAAGTCTACAGGGACAGCGTTGGATTAAACTCAAAGTATAGAGATTATTATGAAGATTAAGATGATGTTATAAAATAGGAACTATTTCTATTGTAGAGAAAGTACGTGTTGTTGAGATACCTATATATGAGAAAGAGTAAATGGGTTTAATATTATATTTTTTGTTTAAAAAATAAAAAATAACTACCCGAGAATCACTTTTTTTTGTCTGGTATTATATAAGAATCAAGAATATATTAAATATCAATTTTTTTAATTCAGTTTATATGTGTAAGATGGATAAGATATACCCATTTAATTTTCTTATAGTTTTATTCTTATTGATCGAATTCAATATTGAAGCTCAAATGTATGATAAGGAGTATATAAATACGATACGACTGATGACTTACAATACACATTATTGCAAAGGCGGTTCTGATCCAGGTAAGATAGATATGAATAACACTAGAAAACTAGCTCAAGTAATAAAAGCCTTGGATGCTGATGTTGTTGCATTACAGGAGCTTGATAGTGCATCACGAGGAAGGGAATATCGTTATTTATTAAAACAAATTGCGGATGCTACAGGTATAGAATATATAGATATTTATGGAAATGCTGATACATTTGATCATGGGGCAAGCCTTGGATGTGGAGTATTGGTGAAAAAGACAATTCCAATAAAAAATCGAAAGCTGATACCTCTTCCTGGAGATGAAAAAAGAGTTGCTGTCTATGTTGAACTAGAGGATTTTGTTTTTGTGGGAACTCATTTTGATTTGAATGATATGAAACGGATAGAAGGTGCAAAAGAACTTTGCAGGTATGTTCGCGAAGAATCGAAACCTGTGTTTTTAGCTGGAGATTTAAATGATTCTCATTATTGGAAAAGCGGAGGGATTGCTTTCCCTATATTATTGGAAGATTTTGAAATTATTAGTGATGTAGAAGGAGGTTCTCTGTCTGGGAGATCTGATAATGGAGGATTAATAGATTATGTTTTGTTAAAAAGAAATAGTAGTAGGGGGATTCAGGTAAGACAATCATGTATTGTCCGAGAATTATCTATTGATGGGGCTGGAGTCGATATGGGAATGTTATCTGATCATTATCCGGTTTTTGTTGATGTGAATATAAAAGGTAGTAGAAAGTAGTTGTTTCCATATTTAAGTTTACTTGTGTTTAAAAAAAGAGTATTAATATAAATAATTGTAACCATGATTAACAAGATTATTATGAGAAGATTTTTTGTATTTGTTTTATTATTAGTGAGTATTGTAGTTTCGTCTTTTGCTGGAGTCGCATATAAAGATGGCAAACAAATCAAAATATCAAAAGAGAAGATTCGGGATAAAATAAAAGGAGGTTGGGCCGGGAAAGTTATAGGTTGTACTTATGGCTTTCCGACAGAATTCCGATATTGTGGTACGATGTTACAAGATTATATTCCTATTCGATGGGAAAAGGATGATATATCACGATGTTTTAAAAAGACTCCTCATGCTTTTGATGATGTGTATATGAATCTTACTTTTCTTGAAGTGTTTGCTCGTTTAGGTTTGGAAGCTCCGGTAGATTCTTTTGCTCTAAGTTTTGCAAATGCCAAATACGGTTTATGTCATGCCAATCAGGCTGCACGTTATAACATTCTTAAAGGGATAATGCCCCCGATGTCAGGATATTGGAAAAATAATCCGCATGCAGATGATATCGATTATCAAATAGAGGCAGATTATGCAGGCTTGATGACTCCGGGGATGATTAATTCTTGTGCGATAGTTTCGGATTCGATAGGGCATATTATGAATTATGGAGATGGTTGGTATGGTGGTGTCTATGTCGGAGCGATGTATTCTTTGGCTTTTGTGTATGATGATGTGGAATATATTGTAAAAGAAGCATTGAAAGTAATTCCGTTACAAAGTAAGTTTTATAAATGTATGGATGCTGTAATAAAGTGTTACGAAAAAGATCCGAATGACTGGAAACAAGCGTGGTATGTTGTCGAGCGTAATTTTTCTACAGATTTGGGATGTCCAGATGGAGTATTTAAACCATATAATATAGATGCGACAGTAAATTCGGCTTATGTAATTATAGGTCTTTTATATGGAAATGGAGATTATGGAAAAACGATAGATATTTCTACTCGGTGTGGGCAAGATTCAGACTGTAATCCGTCGACCTCAGCTGGTATTTTGGGTACAATTATCGGATATGATAAAATTCCGGAATACTGGAAAGGAGATATAGAGTCTGTCTCTGATATAAACTTTATATTTACTTCTACATCATTAAATAAGGCGTGTGATATAACTTATGATTTGGCATTGAAGATGATAGAACGTGAAGGTGGAAGTATTGGCGAAAAAGATGCTGTGGTTATTTATCAAGTTCCGAAGCCGGTGGGTTTTGAAGAGTGTTTTGAGGGAATACGACCGACGTCAATTGTAAGTATCAACAAAACTATTTCACAAATAGAACAGCCTATATGTTTTGAAGGTACAGGGGCAATATTTCGAGGTAGGATTTCAGGTAAGGATCATGATTATGTGGCTGAAGTAGAGTGTTATATTGATGGCAAATTGGTTGAGAAAGCTTTGTTGCCAGACCTTTATACAACCCGTCGTCCAGAATTGTTTTGGTTTTTTGATCTAAAACCCGGGAAACATACAGCAACTTTCAAATGGTTGAATCCTCAAAATGGAATGAGTGTCAATTTTACAGAGCTGGTTATATATGATAGCTTGGGAGTAAAATAGTTTTACAAAAAATGTTTTGGTTATTAATTGTTTCAATATAATTAATATGGTATTGCAGTAGATATTACAGCTGTTTGTGATTTGAAAACAGAGAGAAGTTCATTACTTGTAATAAAAGAAGATATTTGGGAATTAATATAATACAATGGTAGACACATATAAAATGAGAGACGATTATTTGATAAAGGTAATGAAAAAAAATGTGATTTGTGTTTCTTTGATATGCGTATTGACTGTGTTGCCTATCTTTGCACAAAATGAACCTTATCGGAATAGTATGCTATCTATCGAAGACCGAGTAGATGATTTATTACAGAGAATGACATTATCAGAAAAGATAGCACAGATAAGGCATTTGCATTCTTGGAATATTTTTAATGGACAGAAGTTGGATATGCAAAAACTGGAAAGTTTTTCCAGGGGAATGGCTTGGGGATTTGTTGAAGGATTTCCGTTGACAGGGGAGAATTGTACGGAGAATATGTTTCTGATACAGAAATATATGGTGGAGAATACTCGTTTAGGAATTCCAATATTCACAGTTGCTGAGTCTTTGCATGGTGCGGTACATGAAGGCTCCACAATTTATCCTCAAAATATAGCTTTAGGTAGTACGTTTAATCTGGATCTGGCTTATCGTAAAGCCGCTATGATTGCACAAGATCTGCATGCCCAAGGAATGTATCAAGTACTGGCTCCTTGTGTTGATGTAGTTAGAGATTTACGTTGGGGGCGAGTGGAGGAGTCCTATGGAGAAGATCCTTTCCTGTGTGGGCTTTTGGGTATTCAAGAGGTAAAGGGGTATTGGGACAATGGAATTTCTCCTATGTTAAAGCATTATGGAGCTCATGGAAACCCGTTGAGTGGATTGAACTTGGCATCGGTGGAATGTGGAGTTAGAGACTTGCATGAGATATATTTGAAACCTTTCGAAATGATTATAAAAAATACTCAGTTATTGGCTGTCATGTCTACATATAATTCGTGGAATCGTGTTCCTAATTCTGCTTCTAATTATCTATTGACTGAAACATTGAGGAATCAGTGGGGTTTTAAAGGTTATGTTTATTCTGATTGGGGAGCAATTGAAATGTTGAAAACCTTACATCGTACAGCGTATAGTTCAGCTGACGCTGCAGTGCAAGCATTATCTGCTGGGTTGGATGTTGAAGCTTCGAGTAGATGTTATCCGGAACTTGAGAGCTTAGTGAAGGGAGGAAAATTTGATGAGAAAATTATCGATACATCTGTTCGTAGGGTACTATATGCAAAGTTTAAGATGGGATTGTTTGAAGACCCTTATGGAATTCGGTATCGGCATAGTAAAATGCATTCTGAGGAGAGTATAAAGTTATCAAAAGAGATTGCTGATGAGTCGGTTGTTTTATTGAAGAATGAAGATAATTTATTGCCATTGGATGTAAGACGGTTGAAATCTATTGCTGTGATAGGTCCGAATGCAGATCAAGTGCAATTTGGAGATTATACTTGGAGTCGAGATAACAAAGATGGTGTTACACCATTGGAGGGAATAAAAAGAGCTGTGGGAGATGAAGTCTTTGTGCGTTATGCCAAAGGCTGTAGCTTGACATCATTAGATACTTCAGGAATAGAGGAGGCGGTTTCTATAACCCGTTTAAGTGATGTGGCTCTTGTTTTTTGTGGAAGTGCTAGTGCGGCATTGGCACGTGATTATAAAAGTTCTACTTCTGGGGAAGGATTTGATTTGAATGATTTAAACCTTACCGGAGCACAAACTCAATTGATAAAGGCTGTTTATGAAACAGGAAAACCCGTCGTACTGATTTTGGTGACAGGGAAACCTTTTGCTATACCTTGGGAAAAAGAGCATTTACCGGTTATTTTGGTCCAATGGTATGCTGGAGAACAAGCTGGAAATTCGATTGCGGATATTTTATTTGGAAAAGTGTCTCCATCCGGACGATTGACATTTTCGTTCCCAAGAAGTACAGGACATCTTCCGGTTTATTATAACTATTTGCCTTCGGATAAGGGATTTTATAAAAATCCTGGAAATTATGAATCTCCAGGACGAGATTATGTTTTTTCTAATCCTTCGTCATTATGGGCCTTTGGCCATGGATTGACATATACATCATTTCGGTATAAAAATTTAAGAACGAATAAAAATGAATATAGTTTTTCCGATACAATTATAGTGAAGGTGGATGTAGAGAACATTGGTCTTCGAGATGGAAAAGAAGTGGTGCAGTTATATGTAAGAGATAAGGTAAGTACTTATGTTACTCCGATAAGACAGCTTCGCGATTTTAAAAAGGTAGATATAAGAAGAGGAGATGTAAAAACAATTCAATTGAAAGTTCTTGTTGAAGATTTATATTTGGTGGATGATTTGAACCAACGTTTTATTGAAGCTGGAGATTTTGAAATACAAGTAGGTACTGCCTCTGACAATATTTTGCTTACTCAGGACATAACAGTTGGGAAGCCGGTGTATTTAGGGAAGGGAAATAATGTATCATGTATAAAACAGAAAATGAGTTCTTGTCAAATAGATATTTCTGGAGAAATTAGGGATGTTCAGGCAACGTTGATACAGAATATTCAAATTGTAGAAAAAAGTTCGGGTAAAGTGTTATCAGTTACAGATGAAAATGGCCGTTTTCATGTGAAGACGGGAAATCATGAAATCTTGATTTTTACAAAAGAGGGTTATCAGCCGGTAGAGATTCCGGTCAATAACCAGAATATAATTAATGTTCGTGTCAATTATGGAGATTAAAAATTGAATAGTATGGTGGATTTTGTAAGCAAATATAATATAATTGGAGGAGTGATATTGGTTTTGTTTCTCATGAAGGTATCAGAGGGACGGGCACGAACTATGAATAATACAGATTTATCTTTGATTCCTTTACCGAAGAATATAGTATATCAGAAAGGATATTTCGAACTTACTGATGAAACATCATGGGTGGTAATGGGAGAGGAGAGTCGAGAGGAACTAAATAAAATTGTAACTTATTTTAATAGAAAAATACAGCAATCTACGGGATATGTTTTATCTGTGAAATTATTTGGAAATGAAAATGTAATTCGTATAAAAGTAGATAAAACTTTAAAATTGAAAGATGAGGGATATCGACTTGAAGTTTCATCTGGAAGAATTACTGTCAAAGGGAAGACGGCACAAGGGGTGTTTTATGGTATACAGACTGTTATGCAATTATTCCCTTCACAAATTGAAAGTAACCTGAAAATCGAAACTATTGCTTGGAAGGCTCCTTGTGTTATAATAAATGATGAACCTGTTTACCCATATCGTGGTATGTTGTTGGATGTTGGGCGACATTTTCACAGTGTAGAGTTTATTAAAAAACAACTTGATATAATGGCTATGTTGAAAATGAACAGATTTCATTGGCACTTGACTGACGACCAGCTTTGGACAATAGAAATAAAGAAATATCCACGGTTGACTGAAGTAGGGGCCGTTCGTCGAAATGCAGATGGGACTATACACCGAGGATTTTATACTCAAGAGCAAATAAAAGAGGTAGTTGCTTATGCTGCTGAACGTTATATTACGGTGATACCGGAAATAGAAATGCCAGGTCATGCATTGGCCGCGTTGACTGCCTATCCTGAATATTCTTGTACGGGAGGACCATTTTCAATTCGTAATATGTGGGGAGTAGAAGAGGATGTGTATTGTGCAGGTAATGATAAAACATTTGAATTTTTAGAAAATAAGGGAGTGCCCGGCGATAAAAGGCAACAAATAATTTTTGATTTGTTATTTTTGAAGTCTCTATCATCTCAAGACATTCGGTGTAGTTCATTCCCATAGGTTTTTCTACATATACCGGTTTGCTTGCTTCCATGGCCTGTATCGCATATTTTTTATGCATGTTAGGGGGAGTGGCTATATATATGGCATTTATATCGGGATCATTTATCAATTTCTCGGCCTCTGTGTAATACTTTTCTACGCTATGCCTTTGTGCAAAATCTTTTACCTTGGCTTCATCCCTCCGCATAACGGCAACTAAAGAAGAATGTTTTATCTTATAAAATGCCGGACCGCTTTTCTTTTCACATACATCTCCACATCCTATAATGCCCCAATTAATATTTTCCATAAATTGATATTTTTCATATTTGTTTTTCCAAAGTTAATCAATTTTTGTTTTCAATAGTTTTTGAGGATAGACTAAAGCTGAAGGAAATATTGGAGAATAAATTGCATTTTTAGATTTATTGGTGATTTAATATAGTGTAATGATAAGAAATTATATTTTTCTTACCTGTAAGAATGGAGTGATTTTTGTGTTTTTTGGCGAGTTTGTATTTTTTTTATAAAATGTAAACTATTTTCTTTGTAGTAATTCTATTGATTTGATAAACAATGCGATAATATTAGTATCAAGATGAAACATGTTAGTTATTTAATGTTAGGGATTTTAAGTTATTTCACCTTTTTTTCAGCAAAGGCTCAAGATAAATTTTTTGACCCTCTATTAGACCCTGGATGTAAAGTTTCTTTTCCGGAGTTAATGGAAACGTGGAATAGTACTTATATGTGGTATCCAGGTTTACTTAGTGCTCATATGCAAAAAGTGCAAAAAGAAAAATCCGATAATCGTTGTGTGGATTATCCAGGTAATTTTATGAAAGATTATAATCGAACTATTTTTCGTAAAAAAATAAAATTATCTAAAGATATAGAAATGCGATGGAATGCTGTAGGAAAAGTATCTCTTTCTGTTGACAATCAAGAAATAAACAATAATCTTAAAGTATATAAATTGTCGTCTGGAATACATTTTTTGAGGTTTGATGTGATGACGGAAAATCGTTTGCCAGCACTTATTGTACAGGGAGAAGGAATTCAAGAGCTTGAAGGATGGCAGGTCAGTTTGGATAATCAATCTTGGAATCTTCCTGAAACAGATATTCGCTATAATAAACCTTCAATAGCTCCAGACGATAGCGAGGAGCTTACAGTGACAATTTTGCCGGATAAATATATTGTTTTAAGAAATACAGTTTGTAGAGATTCTCTGTTAGAGTTAGGAGAAAATGCTCGAGTATTATTGGATTTCAATCATTTAGAAATAGGAAATGTTATTGTACGTGCTTCTGGTAGTGGTACAATATCATTTAGTGTGGGGGAGTCTCCGGATGAAGCATTAAATGAAGATATTCGAGGTTTTGAACAGCGAGATATTGAACCATTCGTTTTGACCGATAGTATACAGGAATTTATATTGCCTGAACGAGCATTACGTTATTTGAAAATTGCTTGTGATCGTCCGTGTAAAATAAAATCTGTTCGTTTTGACGCAAAAATATGGCCTGTAAAATTTTTAATGCAATTTGAGTGTAGTAGTCAATCTTTAAATAATATTTGGAAAGCTGGAGTTGCAACGTTGCATGCATCTATGCATAATTTTTATTTAGATGGAATAAAGCGAGATTTTCTTCCTTGGTCAATGGATGCTATAATTAGCTCATTAGGAGGTGATTATGTATTTGGTGACCGTCAGGTGTCTCGCAATGGTATTTCTGTATCTTTGATGCCTTTACATCCACAAATATCAGATTGGGGAATTGTTGATTATCCTTTGCATGCATTGATTGGACTCAAACATGATTATATGCGATATGGAGATCTTGTTACCTCTTTGATGTTTAAAGAGCGTATTCTTCAACAATTAGCACTTTATGAATCTATTCAAGATGAGAATGGATTTATCGAAGCAGACCGTCCTTCATGGGGGTTTATTCCGGGATGGGCTCGAAAAATGGGGCCTGAAGAATATGGGAAGCCTGCTTATGCGCAGATGATGCTCTATCAAAATTTTCTGATAGGATCATATTTTGCCCGTTTATGGAATGACGATTCCCTGGCAAAGCATTATGTTCAAAAAGCAGAACAATTAAAGAATAGTATTATTAACTATTTTTGGGACAATGAAAAAAAGGCATTTATTAATGGATATCGCATCAATGGAGAGAAGGATTATCGTATATCACATCATGCTCAATATTGGGGAATATTAACGGGGTTATATCCAGAAGAGAATTATGATTATTTATTTGATAAAATTATTCCTGCTATTCCCTTCTATAAAGAAGAGATTAGTTATGAGAAGGGATATGAATTTTTAGCATATATTAAGGCTGGGCGTAAAAAAGAGATTTTTACTATGTTGGATGAAGTTTGGGGAGATTGGTTACGTCAAGGAAATACCCGTTTCCCAGAGAATTTTACACCCCATATTTCACTGAAGGAACAATTAGCATTTTATAACCGGCCTTTTGGTTTAAGCCTCTGTCATGGTACAAATGGAGTACCGCCTATAATTGCTGTGTTATATGGCCTTTATGGTTTCTCACAATCAGATAAGAATCTTTCAGAATATACTTTATGTCCGGATTTGATGAGTTTGGATTGGGTAAAAGGTTGTATACCGATAAAAGAAGGCAATATTAATATCCATTTAATAAAAGAAGGAGTCTGTTCGATTGAGATTCCTAAAAATTGTACAGTACGTTTATACCCTAATGGGAGAGATGGAAAACTTTTGACATATAAAAAAGCCGGCGTATATACTTTTCGGATGAAATAGTATGACCGATATAGAAATAAAGTCGAGGCTGGAATGAGAAATGCGGTATTATAAATATAGATTAAAAAAGGGTTGAGGGCTAATTCCAATTTTGCTTGGATCTTTTTGTGTTTCCTTTCGGGCTATTTTCCCGTTTCCATTTATCTAATTAACCATAATAAAAACAGCCCGAAAGGAAACGTAAAGAATATTTGGTTAAGTTACTTTATTGGAATATTTAAATGGTTTTAAATATAAATCATGTCTTATTTATATATTATTAATATAGTGTTTTATTCTTTTTTACAAAGTCCTTAGGTAAAACCCCAAATTGTTTTTGAAAAACTTTAGAAAAATATGATGTGGAAGAAAATCCTACTAAGTAACAAACTTCATTGACTTTGTATTCACCTTCTTTTAATATTTCAGCAGCTCGTTTTAATCGGATCAGTCGTATAAAGTCATTGGGGGTAGATTCCGTCACACCTTTTATTTTTCGGAGTAAACTGGACCTGCTCATAAATAATCCTTCAGCTAATTGATCTACGTTAAAATCTGGATTAGATATATTTTTATATATAACATCGGTGAGTTTATTAAGAAACTGTTTGTCAGATTTTGTTAAAGCGATATTATCTGTATGAGTAAATGGTGAATTAGCGAATACTTCTCTCATTTTTTTTCGATTATCAAATATATTATGAATTTGAGCTTGTAAATGCTCTATTGAAAATGGTTTTTCAATATATGCATCAGCACCACATTCTAATCCAGTAATTTTACTTTGTACATTCGTTTTGGCGGTCAATAGAATTACAGGGATATGACTGAATTCAGTATCTTTTTTTATTTTGCAGCATAGTTCAAATCCGTCCATTTCGGGCATCATAATATCACTTATAACCAGATTAATAAGTTTTTTTTGTAATACTTTTATTGCCTCTATGCCGTTTGTCGTTTTATATATTGTATATTGATATTCTAATCTTTTAGAGATGAACTGTAAAAGATCTTCATCATCTTCGACGATTAAAATGGAATAACAACATTTGCTTTCTTGATTAGTGGTATTGGAAAAAGTTTGTTGTGATTTAAAAGCTGTATTATTTATGTTCATATTGTTTGAGCCAAGAGTATTTTCTTGTTTTTGAGGCAATAACACAATAAATGTATTCATATCTTTTTCGGTTACGTCAAGAAAGACTTTTCCTTTATGTAATTCTACTAATGATTTGACAAGAGCTAAGCCAATTCCTGTACTTGATTTTATTTTATTTTTGTTGTCATTTACTTGATAGAAAAATGGCTCAAAAATTTTATCTTTGAGTTCTATGGGAATTAAGTCCCCATCATTTTTTATACAGATTTTAAAATATTCTTCAGAGTTACTTAATTCTATCCAGATTGATTTTTGAGCATATTTTATAGCATTGGAGAAAAGGTTACTTATAACTTTTATCATAGCTTCTTTGTCGACATCTGCATATATTTTTGTTTTAGGTTTTGTTATACAAAGTTGTAAATCTTTTTGTTTGGCTAATGGCATGAAACGTGTGTAGATGTCTTCTATCAGTTCATTGATGTCTGTATTTATGAATTTTAAACTGAATATTTTGGATTCGGTTTGTCTAAAATCTAACAATTGGTTTATTAAAGATAGTAGCCGGGAGGTGTTCTTTTCCATAATGTTTAAGTTCGTTTGTAATTCTGATTTGTCGACATCATTTTTTATTATATATTCCAGTGGTCCTTTTATCAGAGTAAGAGGAGTACGTATTTCATGGGCAACGTTTGTAAAAAATTCTATTTTTGAATCATATATTTCCTTTTCCTTTTCTTTTTCATAAAGTATTTGTTGACTTTTATTTTTGTTTTCTATTTTATTTTTGTAATATTTAAAAATGAAGAAAATGGTAATTAGGATAATTAGAGTATATGTAAAGTATGCCCATGAAGTTTTCCAAAAAGGCGGAAGAATTGTAATTTCAAGGAAATCTCCTTTTTCATTCCATAAACCGTCATTATTAGAGGCTTTTACGTAAAAAATATATTTCCCGGGGGATAGGTTTGAGTAGGTAATTTTTTGAGCAGATGTTATGTAGTTCCATTGGTTTTCTAGTCCAACCATTTTATAAGCATATCTATTCATCTCGGGAGCAACGTAGCTTAGAGCTGAAAATTCTATGCTAAAGGAAGATTGGTCATAATTTAAGGTAATTGGGGAAGAATAGAATCGATTTTGCCCTTTATTTTTATCTAGTAATTCAAAATTAGTAATAGTTACAGGAGGAATGGAATCATTTGATTTGAATTCTTCGGGTCTGAATGTAACCAATCCATTTAAACATCCGAAATACATTTTTCCACTTTTATCTTTATATCCTGATTTGGAGTTAAATTGGTTACCTGGCAATCCGTTGCTTTGTGTAAAAGAGCGGATTGCTTTTGTTTCAGGGTTGAATCTCATTAGACCACTGTTACTTGATAACCATAAATTTCCGTTGTTGTCTTCTAATATTTTGTAGATAACATCATTTATAAACCCATCTTTTGTACCATATCTGACAAATTGTTTTGTTTTTTCATCGAATGTGCAAATACCCCTTGATTCGGATGCAAACCATATTCTTTTTTTACTGTCTATAAACATGTTTGTGATTTTATAATAACAAATTGAATGGGGATTTGATGGATCATAAGAATATAGTTTACATTCTTGTGTTCTTGGGTTGAAACGAAATGCTCCTACATCGGATGTTGAGAACCATATTTGTCCTAAGGAATCTTCGATAATATCGGAAATAAAATGTAGTCCTATTTGGTTTTGGAATATAAATTTTTCATTTTTTCGATCATATAGAAATGCTCCGGTAGAAGTACCGACCCATATTCTATGTGAACTGTCTTTGAAAAGAGCGAATATATCATTATTATTTAAGGTCCCTGTTTGATCCCCTTTTTGATAATACTTCCATTTTTTTGTCTTGAGATTCAACACATTTATCCCATGACTATATGTTGCTATCCATAATGATTCTCCATCAATAATTATATCGTGTATATTGTGGTAATTGATTGTATTTGGGGCCAATATGGGAGAGAAACTTTCAAATTTATTATTTTGTGTATTGAGTTTATTAAGTCCGGCATCCTCGGTTCCGATCCAAATATTTCCGGATGAATCTTCACAAATCCCACTTACACGTTCTCCTGATATCGAATTTTGATTTTTAATTGGATAATGTTTTTTAAAAAAAGTAAAAGGACGAGGAAAATAGTTTACCCCACCAAAATAGGTCCCGATCCAGATGCCTCCTTCTCTATCTTCATACATAGAATATATAGCGTTATCAGATAGGGAATATTGATCATAAGTGTTGTGGGTGAGATGTGTTGTTGTTTTATTTCTTATATTGTATATGTAAAGTCCGGATTCGGTTCCGATCCAACAGTTCCCGTCAGAAAATATATCCATGTCGCGTACAAATAATTTTTTTTCTTTTCTATCATTAAGATAAAATGGATAAATTTCATTTGTTGTTTTGTCTATGATTCTTAGTTCTTCATTAAAAGAGCCTACCAATAAGTAATTATTATGTATATTGACAGTTTTAGAAGTGAGACTTGTACTAAAATTTGTACCAAAGGAATCTCTTGTATAGGATTTGAAATTATTTTCAACAGGATTATATCTCTTAATACCTCCATGATATATACTTATCCATACCTGTTTATCTTTATCTATGTTAATAGACCATATTCGAGCTAAAGGAGAAGTATGTGCTCGGTCAAGGAATAAAATCGTTTCGAGTTTTCCTGTATGAGTAGAAAACCGGAAAAGATTATTGGATGCTATCCATATATTTCCAGATGGGTCGATTTTCATATCTAAAAC
>ENA-OPXH01001727-OPXH01001727.1-human-gut-metagenome-genome-assembly--contig:-NODE-1727-length-14152-cov-4.130595_pt1 | contig 14152 bp, 10 predicted proteins | sample MGYA00241521_ERZ502034 | MGnify/ENA primary metagenome ERZ502034 (study PRJEB25962, sample SAMEA2042103) | human gut metagenome | biome: human gut; feature: human-associated habitat; material: faeces... | reverse complement strand
GTCCAGCGCGGTCAGGTCGGTGAGCAGGGCCGAACTGCTGGCACGCAGGGCATCCGGCAGGGTGGCGGGCAGCAAGTCCAGATCCTGCCGGAGAAAAGCATCCCACACGGCAGCGCGGGCCGCTGCGGTGCGTACTGGTGAAAAGGCTTCGTCGGCCTGCAGCTGGCACAGGAATTCGTGCGCGTCCCCGGCGGAAATGCCCTGCACGGCCCGGCTGCGGCCATAGCGGGCAAGCTCTTCCTCGGTCAGTGCGCCGGTAAAGCCCACCCGCACCGGCCCATACCGGCTGGCAATGCGCTCCAGCACATCGGGAGAAAAGGCCAGATACCTTGTGTCCTCCGGCAGGGCCAGCACCTGTGCCAGCGCTTCGCGGCAGCGGGCCGGGCCAGCGGCGGCATAGCAGCGGGCAAGGGATGTTTCTTCTTCTGCAAAAGGCACGGTGAGCACGGCAGGCACGCTGAGCAGATGCACGCAGTTCTGGCTGGCGTTCAGGTAGGCCAGCACAAAGCCGGGCTGTTCGCCGGAGACGCACAGCAGCACAGTGAGCTGGTCGGTGGTCTTGGGCAGCTGGATGGGCACACCGCTCTCGCTGCGGGCAGCCTGCCGCAGCTGGGTACGCAGCTGCTGACGGGACAGCAGCACCGTGCCGCCCACCAGCGGCACCAGCACCAGCAGCGAAGCAAACAGTGCTGCCCAAAAGGGCTTCCAACCTCCACTGCGCATGGGATACACCGCCTTTCCTTTGCATAAAGCTTTGGCCTGCAGGCAAGACTTTATGCAGAAAAGGAGGCGTTTGCAGATGAAAAACAAAAAAGAGACAGCACCGACCACAGAGAAAGAACGGGAGAACTTCTGGCTGGAGATCGGCCCCGCCAGCGCCTATTACGGCACAGATTCTTACGAGACCGCGAAAGAAAACGGCGATGCCAGCCCGGATGGCAAAGCCCGGGGATTTGAAGGCGCAGAGCCAAAAGAAAAGTAAAATAAAGTTATGGCAGCGCTATGATGAGGGAGGACAAAAGTAATACCAAAACAAAATTCATCTGTCGGCATAACAGATGAAAAAGCAGCGTATGATATACAAAATGTCTTGCGCACAAGGACAGAATATGGTATAGTCTTTCTATCGCGCACAACTGTGCGCCGGAAGAACTGAAAAAGACGTGCACGGCGGGGAAAGACCGTGCACTCTGGAGAAGCCCGCTTGTAAAGTGGGTGCCGAAGGTGTAAGGCCGCAGGGAAAGCGGCTGTATCTCTCAGGCAAAAGGACAGAGCCATCGTCTTTGCGCAATGGGGCGCAGCCGGGAATGCGGCGCACCCCGGCGGCGGAAAATGAGAGCGCTCCGAATTTTGCGGGCAGAGCCTTTGGTGGGTTCTGTCCGCTTTTGTTTTGTGTATAGGGGGAAAGAGAGAATGGTCGAGATGATCACGCAGGTGAACAATGCCATCAATGGCGTGGTGTGGGGGCCGTTTGGTCTGGCACTGCTGTTCTGCACCGGCTTCTGGATGAGCGCCCGCACGGGCTTTTTCCAGTTCCGCAAAATGGGCTACTGGCTCCGGCACACCATCGGCGCGATCTTCACCAACAAGGACATCACCGCGCACACCAGCAAGGAGGATATGGCCATCAGCCAGTTCCAGAGCATGTGCACGGCGCTGGCGGGCACCATCGGCACCGGCAACATCGTGGGTGTGGCAACGGCCATCGTTTCCGGTGGGCCGGGTGCCATCTTCTGGATGTGGGTCATGGCATTGCTTGGCATGATGACCAGCTTTTCGGAGAATGTGCTGGGCGTGTACTACCGCCGCAAAAACGAAAAAGGCGAGTGGTCGGGCGGTGCCATGTACTACCTCACCGATGGTCTTGGCGCAAAGAAGGGCTGCAAACAGCTGGGCAAGGTGCTGGCAGTGTTGTTTGCCTGCTTCTGCATTCTGGCTTCCTTCGGCATTGGCAACATGAGCCAGATCAATTCCATCGCGGGCAACATGAACGCTGCTTTTGGCGTGCCGACCCTCGTCACCGGCCTGTGCCTGATGGTGGTTACGGCCCTTATCGTCATTGGCGGTTTGAAGCGCGTTGCCGCTGTTACCGAAAAGCTGGTGCCGCTCATGGCCCTGTTCTACCTGTTCGGGGCGCTGACCGTGGTCTGTGTCCATTGGGCGGCTGTCCCGGCGGCATTCGCGGCCATCTTCCGGGGGGCCTTCGGGCTGGCCCCGGCGGGCGGCGGGGTGCTGGGCTGCGGCGTGGCCCGCGCCGTGACGTGGGGGTTCAAGCGGGGGGCCTTTTCCAACGAAGCGGGTCTCGGCGCGTCGGTCATGGTGCATTCGTCCTCCAACGTCACCGAGCCGGTGCAGCAGGGGATGTGGGGGCTGTTCGAGGTCTTTGCGGACACCCTTGTGGTCTGCACCCTGACAGCCCTTGTCATCCTGACGTCGGGTCTGGTGGATCTGGAAACAGGCCGCGCCGCCGCCGGGATCGTGGGTTCCGCGCTGGTGGGCGAAGCCTTTTCCACCGTCTTCGGCAGCTTCGGGCCCAAGTTCATCGCGGTGTCGATCTTACTGTTTGCCTACTCCACAGTGTTGGGATGGAGCCAGTACGGCACCAAGGCGGTCAGCTACCTGTTGGGGCCGCGGGCCGGCGGGGCGTATCAGGCTTTGTTCGTGGGGATCATGGTGGTGGGCGCGGTGATGAAGCTCGACCTTGCGTGGGACCTGTCCGACACGTTCAATGGGCTGATGATGCTGCCCAACCTCGTGGGAGTGGCGGGGCTTTCCGGCACGGTGGCACGGATCACCCGGAATTACGCTGCCCGCGTTTTTTATGGGCGGGATGTCGCGCCGCTGACAGCGAGCGCACCGCGTCCCGCCCGGCGGTGATGCCGCTGCCGAAGGCCCAGTGGAGGTTGAAGCCGCCGCACATTCCGGCGCAGTCCAGCGTTTCGCCCACAAAGTAGAGGCCGGGGCAGCCCTTGAATTGAAAACTGGGTTCCAGCTCTGTCAGGCTCAGACCGCCGCCGGTGGTCTGGGCCTGTTTCCATCCGCAGGGGGTCAGCCCCTCGAAGAGCCAGTGCTTTGCGGTGTTGGCCAGCACCTGCCACGTGGCATCGGGCAGGGTGTTCAGGGGCTTGTCCGGCAGATGGGCTGCGGCCCAGAGCGCCTTGCCCAGCTTCGGGTTCAGCAGCCCCGTCCAGAAATCGGCGGGGGTCTTGCCGGGCAGCAGGGACACCCGCCCCGCGAACAGGGCCGTCAGGGCCGCTTCGTCCAGCGCGGGGAAGAGGTCCAGCTCCACGGCCGGGCGCTTGGGCCCGCGCTTGGGGGCCAGCAGACCGGAAAGCTGCATGATGCAGATGCCGGACAGGCCGTATTCGGTGAACTGTACCTCGCCCGTCTCGGTGGCGAGGGTGGTGTGCCGGTCGAGGTCCAGCAGGGAGGCTGCGGCCTTGGCCCGGATGCCCGCAAGGGATCTGTTCGGTTTTGCCACCTGCAAGGCGGTCAGGCAGGGGTAGAGCGGCTCCAGCTTCCCGCCGCACTGGGCGGCGAACTTGGTGCCGAAGCCGTCGGTGCCGAACTGAGGGCCTGCGTTGCCGCCCAGCGCACAGATGACGGCATCGGCGTGGAGGGTCTCGTTGCTGTGCTCGGCGCTGTCGAAGAGGACGGTGTAACCGTTCCGGTTCTGGCTGATGGTATTTACGGTGCAGCCGGTCCGCACCTCTACGCCGAGGCGGGCCATCTGCCCTTCCAGCAGGGCCAGCACATCGGCGGCTTGGTTCGAGTAAGGGTAGACCCGCCCGGCCTCGTCGGTGCGGGTGTAAAGGCCCAGCGCCCGGAACCACTCCAGCGGGGCGCTCCGCTCCACCGCCGCCAGCAGCGGGGCCAGCGCCTTGGGGTCGGCGGTGAAATAGCACTCCGGCGCGATGCCGGTGTTGTCGAGGTTGCAGCGGCCGTTGCCGGTTGCCAGCAGCTTTTTGCCGCAGCGGGGGTTGCGGTCCAGCAGGGTGATGCGGGCCGCGCTGCCCGCCGCCTGTGCCGCCGCCAGCGCGGCTGCCATACCCGCAGCACCGCCGCCTAAAATTACGATCTGTTGCATGAAACGCTCCTTGGTTCGGGGATGTCCCGGATTCGATCCCAGTATAGCATAAACCGAAAAGAACGACCAGTCCCTTCGGGAAAACAGGAAAAATGCCATTGACAAAAATCACTGGTTTTGGTAAATTTTTATTGAAAAAACGGTAAAGAAATCTTAGCCGCCCTTCGAGAAAAAGTTGAGGCAGTAAAAAATAAACGAAGCATCGCAAAAGAAGGCGTAGAATATGAAGAGGAGCAAGGAGAAGATCACGCTGTCGATCCTGCTGGCTGCCGTGCTTGTGGTGGGCATCGTGGGGTATATGATCTATGTCCAGCACCAGTTTTACACCGAGAGCACCAAAAACCTGCTGGAGACCTATGAGCAGGTGGACAAGACCTTCACCATGTTCGCCCAGCGGAACTGGAACGTGCTGAGCGAGTGGGGCAGCAACCTGCAGGATGACGCCGACGGGGAGGCGGTCCGGGCCAGTCTGTGCCTGTTCAACCAACAGAAGCCTACATGGAAATACAGCGGCCTGTACTTGTTCAACGAAGACTGCACCTATCTGGATGCCGAGAGCGGCCATGGTTCGGCTAAGCACATCTGGGGCGCATTTTCCGAAATGTACACCACCGGACATCCCTGTGTGGGCAGCTATACCATGAAAAGCGGGGAGCGCCGGGTCGTGTTCACGGTACCCATTGAGCCGGTGGAAGTGGACGGCGAGACCTACACCTGCATCGCTGTCAGCTACGACAACGAGACGCTGGAAGAGATGATCGGCGGGCACGCCTACAACGGCCAAAGCGATTGCTACATCATCTATCCGTCGGGTGATATCATGCTCTCCGAAGAGCCGAAGAGTGAGATCGAGCCCCGGATGGAAAACCTGTTTGATTTTCTGGAGCAGAACGCACAGGTCAGCACCAATGCCTTGGCTAAGATGCGCGAAGACGTGCAGAACAGCGGCCGGGGCAGTGTGGCGTACCGTTATGGGGGCAAGAGCTATTATCTGGTCTATCAGCCGGTGGGTTTTCAGAGCCTGAGCATCGTCGGCATCGTGGACCGGAGCGTGGTGGACGCCGGGATGCGGAAGATCCAGACGGCGACCATCCTGCTGCTGATTGCATTGATGGCGGGCATTGTGTTCACGCTGGTGCGGTTTGTCCGGATCAACGCCCGGCAGGAAGTGGAGGAAAAGGAACACGCCCTGCGTGCGGAGGCCAGCGAGCGCAAAAAGATGGAGGGCCTTGCCAACAGCGACGGCCTGACCGGCCTGTTCAACGAGCGGTGCTTCAACAAGACCCTGAAAGAAAAGGAACAGCAGGGCGAGCCTTTTGTGCTGTTCTACCTCGACCTTGACCGGTTCAAGCCGGTGAATGATACTTACGGCCATGACGTCGGCGACCAACTGCTCAAAGCAGTGGCGGGTCGGCTGCGGAGCTGTGTGCGGAACACGGACTACGCCTTCCGCATCGGCGGCGACGAGTTCGCCCTTATCGTCAACGGCGAAGTGGACGCAGAATGGTGTGCGCAGCGGATGGAAACCATCAAATCGATCATCCGCCAGACCTATGTGCTGGAGGGGCAGACCATCGACATCAGCACCAGCTGCGGCGTGGTCTGTTACCCGGCGGACAGCGCCGACGTGCGGGAGCTGCGCATCCTTGCCGATCAGCGGATGTATGAAGACAAACAAAAAACTGGAAGCAGCCGGAGCGCGGTGCTCTCGGTCTAAGGAGGACGCAGGAAGTGGCCGGCAGGTTCCGGCCGGCCGAACCATGAAGAAAAAGAAACGCGGACTTTTCTCCCAATGAATTGATTTTTCTCCCAAAACGGTGGTATAATTGGGAGAAAAAGAACCCGTTCGGAGAAAGGAGCCAAAAGAAATGCGGACATTTGATTATTGGGACTTAAAAAATAGGATGTGGGACAACGAGATCGTATCCTATTTGTCAAAGATCCACGAATGCAAGGGCCGACAGGAGCTATATCTGCGTCAAAAGCCAGCCGAGCTGGAGCGGCTCGTAGAGATCGCAAAGGTGCAGAGCACGGAGGCCTCTAACCGGATCGAGGGGATCATTACGACGAATGCCCGGCTGAAACAGTTGGTGGAGGACAAAACCACCCCGCGAAATCGCGACGAAATGGAGATCTTGGGGTACCGGAACGTTCTGAATCTGGTGCATGAAAATTATTTGTATATCCCGGTCGAGCCGAGTTATATTTTGCAATTGCACCGCGATCTGCTGCGGTTTACGAATCTGTCTTACGGCGGGCGGTTCAAAACGACCCCGAACGAGATCGACATGACCCTGCCGACGGGGGAGCGGACAGTTCTGTTCCGCCCATTGGAACCCTACGAAACGCCGGGGGCGGTGGAAGCGCTGTGCAGGACCTACCGTGAGGCGCTGGAAAAGGAGTGGGCCGATCCGCTGATCTTGATCCCTTGTTTTATTCTGGATTTCCTCTGCATCCATCCGTTCCATGACGGAAACGGACGGATGAGCCGACTGCTGACGCTGCTGATGCTGTACCAGAACGGCTATCTGGTGGGGCAGTATATCAGCATTGAAAAAGCGATCGCGGATACGAAAGACTCCTATTATGATGCGCTGGCGCGCGCAGACCAAAATTGGCATGAAGCGCAGAACGACCCGACACCGTTTATCAAATATATGCTGGGGGTGCTGCTGTCCTGCTACCGGGAATTTGAAGACCGGGTCGATCTGGCAGAAAAAACGGGCGCAAAGAGCACCGCCTATGACGTAGTGCGGCATTACGCGATGGAAAAGCTGGGGAAATTCACAAAACAGGAGGTGCTGATGGCCTGTCCGAGGGTCGGTGCATCGTCGGCAGAAAATGCACTGAAGCGGCTGGCGGAAGAGGGCGTGATCGAAAAACTTGGAGCCGGGCGGAAGACGTGCTACGTGCGAAGCGCGGTGCAGAAAATCTGAGATTGAATAATTCTCCTTCTCTTACCACAAAATAACCACAGAAAACGAAATCTGGGAGCAAAGGAAACGCCGAACAGAGAAAGGGAGAATGTGCTATGAAAGCGACAGGCATCGTGCGCCGCATCGACGAGCTGGGGCGGGTGGTCATCCCGAAGGAGATCCGCCGCACCCAGCGCATCCGCCGGGGCGACCCGCTGGAAATTTTCACCACCGGCGAGGGAGAGGTCATCTTCAAAAAGTATTCGCCGGTGGGGGAGCTGAGCGGCGTGACGACCCAGTACGTCGATGCGCTGAGCAAGAGTTTCGCACTGACGGCCTTCGTCTGCGACCGGGACCGCATCCTCACGGCGTCCGGTGCCGGGCGGCGGGACCTCATCGACCGCAGCGTCAGTCAGCCGCTGGAAAGGCTGATGGACGGCCGCAAGCCCTACGCCAGCGAGGGCGAGGCGGAGAAGACCCTGCTGCCCTGCGAGGGGGCCCAGCGGGTGCTGCTCTGCGTCAGCCCCATCATCGCGGCGGGGGATGTGACCGGCGCGGTGGGGCTTTTGACCGAGGACAAGAGCGCCCAGCCAGACGCTGCCCAGCAAAAGGCGATAGCCGTTGCGGCGGCGTTTCTGGCCAAACAAATGGAAGAATAACATTATAAAGGAAGAAGGCCAAGCCGGAAAATCGGGCGGTGCGCCAGTCGGCGCAAACGCTGATCCGATTTTCCGGCTTGGCCGATTTTGATTGGAGAGAGATGTATAATTTGTGAATCTTTCAAAACTTTTCTGCGAACCTATTGACAGCGCCGGAAAATTGAATATAATGGTCTTAGCACTCAGGAAGATGGAGTGCTAAAGAACGAAAAGCAAACAAAGGAGGCAGGCGCTATGACGATGGATGCACGCAAGCAGCGAGTCTTGCAGGCGATCGTGGCGCTGTATGGTCTCGAAGGTGAGCCCGTGGGCAGCAGTGTGCTGGCAAACTACTTTGATATGGCGGTTTCCAGCGCGACGCTGCGCAACGAGATGGCGGCGCTGACAAAGCTGGGTCTGCTGGAGCAGCCCCACACCAGCGCGGGCCGCGTGCCCAGCGCCAAGGGCTACCGTTATTATCTGGATAATCTGCTGACCGACGATCAGCCGCTGGACCGTGTGACCCGCGCCCGTGTGGACGCGGTGTTCGCAAGCCTTGACCACGAGCCGGAAAAGCTGGCCGCAGGTGCCGCCAAGGCGCTGGCCGCCATCAGCGGCTGCACCGCCGCCATCAGCACCCCGTGCGCCGAGGATCTGTGCATCGCCCACTATGAAGTGGTTCAGGTGGGCCGCAGCGCAGCGGCTGTGCTGGCCGTTACCACGGCCGGTTACGTTCGTACCCGTGTGGCACGGGTACGCACCGGCCTTTCCCGCGAGAATGCGGCAGCACTTGCCGCACTGCTCAACCGCAACCTTACCTTTGTAGCGCCGGTGGATCTTTCCACCCGGCTGCTGGCAGAGCTGTGCAGCCAGATCGACCCGGAGCTGGTGCCCGTTATCAGTGCAGCGGCTGCCATCCTGCAGGATTCCGTCAAGCCCCACGTATTTCTGGGCGGCGAGCAGTATCTGCTGGACTGGCCTCAGCTGGACGGCAAGGTGGGCGACATCCTCACACTGCTGAACGACGAGGAGCAGGCCGCAGGCCTGATCGCACCTCCGGCAGAACGCAGTGAGAGCGTGCTGCTGGGCGAGGATCTGGAACCGCAGATCCCGGGCCTGTGCATCGTGAGCGACCGGTATCTGGTGGGCGGAGGCCTGTGGGGCTCCATTGCATTGATCGGCCCCACCCGGATGCCCTTCCAGAAGCTGATGCCGCTGCTCCACCTCTTCGCCGACGAGCTTGGCGAGGGCATGAGCGGTAAACGAAAAGACACCCCGCAGATGGCCGCACCCCGGCGGACTGTGATATATAAGGAGGATCTGGAATGAGCGAAGAGACCAAAAAGACGGCAGAAGCTCCCGAGCAGGAAGCAAAGGAGACCGAAGCCGCACCTCAGGAAGCGCCCGAGACCGCCGCAGCCCCCGAGAAGGAGGCCGAGGCAGAACCCGCAGACGCCAAGAAGAAAGATGGCTGGTTCAATAAGAAGGCACGCGAGATGGACGCCGTAAAGGCAAAGCTCGACGCAGCCGAGAAGAACGCTGCACAGGCCAAAGACCAGCTGCTCCGGATGGCAGCGGAGTACGAGAACTACCGCAAGCGCTCCACCCGCGAAGCCGACCAGAAGTTCAACGACGGCGTTTCCTTTGCGGTGAACCAGATCATTCCCATTCTGGATACGCTGGAGATGGCGGCCAACGCCCCCACCACCGACGAGAATTACAAGAAGGGCGTGACCATGACGCTGGACAAAGCCGCCAAGGCGCTGAATGCCCTCCATGTGGAGGAGATCGAGGCGCTGGGCAAGCCCTTTGACCCCAACTTCATGAATGCAGTGCAGCAGATCCCCGCCCCGGACGGACAGGAGAGCGGCACCGTCATCACGGTCTACCAGAAGGGCTACAAGCTGGGCGATAAGATCGTCCGCCATGCGACCGTTGTAGTGGCCGAATAACAAAGCAGAAACCCGAAAGGGTTTTGAATATAACATCCGCTTACAAACATTTGAGCATCACATAAACAATAAGATTTGTTCTTTCGAGAGGAGTTTTCATTATGAGTAAGATCATTGGTATCGACCTTGGTACTACCAACAGCTGCGTGGCTGTCATGGAGGGCGGCGAGCCCGTTGTTATCGCAAACTCTGAGGGTGCACGCACCACCCCGTCTGTTGTCGGCTTCACCAAGACCGGCGACCGTCTGGTGGGTCAGGTCGCAAAGCGCCAGGCCATCACCAACCCTGAGAACACGGTGGCTTCCATCAAGCGTTATATGGGCACCGACCACAAGGTGACCCTGAACGGCAAGGAGTACACTCCCCAGCAGGTCAGCGCTATGATCCTGCAGAAGCTGAAGGCGGATGCCGAGGCTTATCTGGGCGAGCCTGTTACCGAGGCTGTCATTACCGTTCCTGCATACTTCAACGACAGCCAGCGTCAGGCTACCAAGGACGCAGGCACCATTGCAGGCCTGAACGTCAAGCGTATCATCAACGAGCCTACTGCCGCTTCTCTGGCATATGGCATCGATAAGGAAGAAGACCAGAAGATCATGGTCTACGATCTGGGCGGCGGCACCTTCGATGTGTCCATCATCGAGATGGGCGACGGCGTTACCGAGGTTCTGGCCACCAACGGTGATACCCATCTGGGCGGCGATGACTTCGATGAGCGCATCATCAACTGGATGGCAGATGCCTTCCAGACCGAGAACGGCATCGACCTGCGCAAGGACAAGATGGCTGCGCAGCGTTTGAAGGAAGCTGCCGAGAAGGCAAAGATCGAGCTGTCCAGCGCAATGAGCAGCCAGATCAACCTGCCTTTCATCACCGCCGATGCAACCGGCCCCAAGCACCTCGATATGACCCTGACCCGCGCAAAGTTCAACGAGCTGACCGCTGATCTGGTCGATCGCACCATGACCCCTGTCCGCAAGGCTCTGCAGGATGCAGGTCTGCGCGCTTCCGACCTGAAGAAGGTCCTGATGGTCGGTGGTTCCACCCGTATCCCCGCTGTCTACGATGCAGTCAAGAAGGAACTGAACTGCGAGCCCTTCAAGGGCATCAACCCCGATGAGTGCGTGGCTGTCGGTGCTGCCATTCAGGGCGGCGTCCTGCAGGGCGACGTCAAGGGTCTGCTGCTGCTGGATGTCACCCCGCTGAGCCTCGGCATTGAGACTCTGGGCGGCGTGTGCACCAAGATCATCGAGCGCAACACCACCATCCCCACCCACAAGAGTCAGGTCTTCTCCACCGCAGCGGACAATCAGCCCTCGGTCGAGATCAATGTCCTGCAGGGCGAGCGTGAGTTCGCACGCGATAACAAGAGCCTCGGCGTCTTCCATCTGGATGGCATCGCTCCGGCTCCCCGTGGTGTGCCTCAGATCGAAGTCACCTTCGATATTGATGCAAACGGCATCGTGAAGGTCAGCGCAAAGGATCTGGGCACCGGCAAGGAGCAGAACATCACCATCACTGCTTCCACCAATATGTCCAAGGACGATATCGATAAGGCCGTCAAGGAAGCCGAGCAGTTCGCTGCCGACGACAAGAAGAAGCGCGAAGAGGTCGATATCCGCAACGGCGCCGACCAGATGGTCTTCCAGACGGAGAAGATGCTGAAGGAGAACGGCGACAAGATGCCCGCCGACGTCAAGAGCGAGGCCGAGGCCAAGCTGGCTGAGCTGAAGACCGCAGTGCAGTCCGGCTCCATCGACGACATCAAGGCAAAGCAGGATGCTCTGAGCCACGTCTTCGAGAAGATGTATCAGGCAGCCGCTGCCGCACAGCAGGCCGCCGGTGCACAGCCCGGCCCCGATGCAGGCGCAAACAACCAGCAGAAGCCGGGTGATGACGGCGTTGTGGATGCCGACTTCAAGGAAGTCTAATGTTTGATACAAGCGGCACACGTCCGGCCAAACCGGCGGATGTGGGCTGAGGAATAAGCAAAAGCCGCTCCGGTTTTGCCGGAGCGGCCTTTGTGGGTTTACGAGGTTAGAGGGATATGGCACAGGAAAAGCGTGATTACTACGAAGTGCTGGGTGTATCCAAGACGGCTACCGACGCGGAGATCAAAAAGGCTTACCGCAAGCTGGCCATGAAGTACCACCCGGACTACAACCCCGGCGATAAGGATGCCGAGGAAAAGTTCAAGGAAGTAAACGAAGCAAACGAGGTGCTTTCGGACCCGAAGAAGCGCCAGCTGTACGACCAGTACGGCTTTGCCGGTGTGGACCCCAGCTATGCAGCCCAGAACGGCGGCGGCGCGGGTGGCTTCAGCGGCTTTGGCGGCGATGGGGTCGATCTGGGCGATATCTTCGGTGATATCTTTGGCGGCGGTTTCGGCGGCTTTGGCGGCTCTGCCCGTCAGGCAAACCCCAACGCCCCCCGCAAGGGGCAGGACATCCGCGTGCGGATCACCCTGAGCTTTGACGAGGCCGTGCACGGCTGCAAGAAGAACATCACCATCACCCGCCAGCAGGAGTGCACCGAGTGCCACGGCTCCGGCTGCGCGGCGGGCTCCAGCCCGGAGACCTGCCCCGACTGCGGCGGCAGAGGCTTTGTTATTCGTCAGCAGCGTACGCCCTTCGGCGTCATGCAGACCCAGCAGCCCTGCTCCCGCTGCGGCGGCAAGGGCAAGCTGGTCAAGAACCCCTGCAAGGTCTGCCACGGCTCCGGCAAAATGGCCACCAAGAAGACGCTGGAGGTGTCCATCCCCATGGGCATCGACGACGATCAGAGCTTTGCGCTCCGCGGCATGGGCGACGCCGGCACCAACGGCGGCCCTTCCGGCGATGTCATCGTGATGGTCACTGTCCGGCCCAGCGAGGTCTTCCAGCGGGATGGTTACGATGTCTGGGTCACGGTGCCCATTACCTACAGTCAGGCCGTCCTCGGCGACAGCGTCACCGTGCCGTCCATTGACGGCAAGGTGGAGTACACCGTCCCCGAAGGCACCCAGAGCGGCACCACCTTCCGGCTGCGCGGCAAGGGTATCCAGTACCTGAACGGCCGGGGCCGGGGCGATATGTACGTCAAGTGCGAGGTCGAGATCCCCAAGAAGCTGAACAAGGCCCAGCGTGACGCCCTGAAGAAATTCGAGGGCACCCTGAAAGAGGAAAACTACGAAAAGCGCAAGGGCTTCTTTAAGAAGCTGAAGGATATGTTCGCCTGATCTCAGGGCAAACGAAAATCCCGGAAACCGTCTGGTTTCCGGGATTTTTTTGCTGTCGGGAAACGATCAGCCCATGTAGCTGATGTTCACATCAATCTGGCCGCCGTAGCCGGGGATGCGGGCGGTGCAGCTGCCCTGCCACATGTTGCAGGCGATGGGGCTGCTGGCAACGTTGTAGTGGGCGTTCCAGATGTTGTACTTGGTCAGTTGGCTCAAATCGAGGCGCTTGCGGAACCATGTGGTCGAAGCGTAGACGCCGGGCTGGTAGCCGAGGGCCTTGACCTCCTCGCAGAAGGCGACGGCACACTTGGTGCGGTCCTCCACGCCCAGACCGTCGGCGCGGCCGGAACCGGTGCCGGTGGCCTCGGTGTCATAGTAGATGGGGTAGTCGAGCTGGCGGCCGTTCAGGACGTAGACGCACGCCTGAGCTTCTTCGCGGGCCTCGTCCTCATTGACGGCCTGTGTGAAGCAGTAGACGCCCACCCGCAGACCGGCGTTCCGCGCGTTGGTGAAGTGCTCCTCGAACTTGGGGTCCTGCACCAGCGTGCCGGAGCCGTAGCCACGGTAACCGAGGCGGATGATGACGAACTGGACCCCGGCCTCTTTGACCTTTTCAAAGTCCACGCTGGCCTGATATTTGGAGACGTCGATGCCGAAGGTGGCGTCCCGCTTGACGCCGTTGGCATCGAAGTAATAGAGCTTGTTGTCAATGGACTGGATGCCGGTCACCCGCTGGTTGGTGGTCTGGCTGTAATAATAGGTGTTGCCGTTTTCCACACGCCAGCCGGAGTAGACAGGCGCAGGGGGGGCGGGGGTGTCGTCCTTTTTGCCGAAGAGGAACTCCCACAGCCATTTCAGGAAGCCGTTCTCGCTGTCAAGGCACTGGGTGTCTACGCTGCTCTCGTCCAGCGTACCGGCGTCCAGCGCGGCGCGGATCTCTTCTGGTGTCAGCAGGATGGTGCCGTCCGTGTCGGTGATCGCAGCGGCGGAAAGATCCCCGCCGTTTTCGGAGGCGGCAGGAGTCTCGGCGACTTCTGCCGAGATGTCATCTGCGGTCTCTTCCGGGGCGCGCAGCGGGTCCTCCGCGGCCAGCTCTTCCGTTTCCTGCACGAAGTGGGGGAAGGCGGCGTTTTCGTGGTCCACCTCCTCTGCCGAACCGGCCATGGGGTCGTCTTCTTCCGGTTCGGTTTCAGGGGCAGCGGGTCCCGGCTCAGCAGCCGGTTCGGAAGGGGCCGCTGGAGCGGCTGCTGCACTGGACGCAGCGGGCTCTGCGGTCGTCACGCTGGCGGCAGGGGCAGAGACGGAAGCGGCGGGCTGTTCTTGCTCGGCAGCCTCGTCCTCTG
>ENA-OPXH01001726-OPXH01001726.1-human-gut-metagenome-genome-assembly--contig:-NODE-1726-length-14160-cov-5.482099_pt1 | contig 14160 bp, 9 predicted proteins | sample MGYA00241521_ERZ502034 | MGnify/ENA primary metagenome ERZ502034 (study PRJEB25962, sample SAMEA2042103) | human gut metagenome | biome: human gut; feature: human-associated habitat; material: faeces... | reverse complement strand
GACCAGGTATGTATATCGGAAGTACATCCGGCATTATTAATTATGCGACGGACAGTGACCGTCAGGAGTTTATTATCTGTACTGAAGAAGGAGTACATTACAAACTGACACAGAACAATCCGGATAAACAATTTTACTATCCGGAGACGGTACCTGTATGTCCGAACATGAAGAAAAACACGTTGGAAAAAGTATTACATGTACTGAAGACAGGCGACAATCAGGTGCATGTAACAGATAGTCTGCGTGAGAATTCCAAGAAACCTCTGGAGCGCATGCTAGAGCTTGGCAAGTAAGGAGATGTATGAAGATGAAATATAATACAGATACAGTCATTGTGGGAACAGGTGTCAGCGGATGTTTTGCGGCACTGAATCTTCCGGAAGATATGAAGATTCTGCTGATCACAAAGTCAGATTTGGAAAGCAGTGATTCTTTCCTGGCACAGGGAGGTATCTGTGTCCTGCGGGATAATCAGGATTATGACAGTTATTTTGAAGATACGATGAGAGCCGGTCATTATGAAAACCGGAAAGAATCTGTCGATATTATGATCCGCAGTTCTGGAAAAATCATTGAAGATCTGGTAGGATATGGAGTAGAATTTGAAAAGGACGGAGAAGCGTTTGCCTACACAAGAGAGGGGGCACACTCCAGACCGAGAATTCTGTTTCATGCAGATGTGACAGGAAAAGAGATCACCAGTAAGCTGTTGGCGCGGGTAAGAGAAAAGAATAACGTAACAATTTACGAATATACAACCATGACAGACATTCTTGAGGAAAACGGAAAATGTGCGGGAATCACCGTGAAGACGAAAAGTGGTGAAGAGTCCTCTATTTATGCAGATTATACCATTCTGGCAAGCGGAGGAATCGGCGGGCTGTACCAGCATTCCACAAATTTTCCGCATCTGACAGGAGATGCACTGGAAGTAGCGAAAAAACATCACATTCGTCTGGAGCATCTGGATTATGTACAGATCCATCCGACTACATTGTATTCGGAAAAGCCGGGCAGACGATTCCTGATCTCCGAATCCGTCCGTGGGGAAGGCGCACTTCTCTATAATAAAAACATGGAGCGTTTCGTAGATGAATTGCTTCCGCGAGACGTGGTGACCAGGGCAATCCGGGAACAGATGGAAAAGGATGGAACGAATTTTGTGTGGCTGTCCATGGCGCCGATCGAGAAAGAGACGATATTGAGTCATTTTCCGAATATTTACGAGCATTGCCTGGAGGAAGGCTATGATGTTACAAAAGAGTGCATTCCGGTCGTTCCGGCGCAGCACTATTTTATGGGCGGTATCTGGGTAGACAAGAACAGCCACACGTCCATGCCGCAGCTGTTTGCAGTGGGAGAGACAAGCTGCAACGGTGTGCACGGAGCGAACCGTCTGGCAAGCAACTCTCTTCTGGAGAGTCTTGTATTTGCAAAAAGAGCGGCAAATCTTATCAAAGAGCAATGGTGCCTGGAAAAAGAACAGGCTGTATAAAATGAAAGAATAGATGAAACATAAAGGAGAAACCAGATGAATCAGATTACAATGAAGCTTCAGGCAGATCACCTGATCTTAGAAGCGTTAAAAGAAGACATTTCCAGTGAAGATGTGACAACCAATTCAGTGATGAAAGAGGCAGTGGCAGGTGAAGTAGACCTGATCTGCAAACAGGATGGAATTATTGCGGGACTGGAAGTATTTGAGCGAGTGTTTGCACTTCTGGATCCGGATACAAAGGTCGAATTATACTGCAAAGACGGAGAGAAAGTGAAAAACGGGCAGCTGATGGGAAAAGTCAAAGGAGATATTCGCGTCCTTCTTTCCGGAGAACGTGTTGCCTTGAACTATCTTCAGAGAATGAGCGGAATCGCGACCTATACCAATTCTGTTGCAAAACTTCTGGAAGGAAGCAAGATCAAACTTCTGGATACCAGAAAAACAACGCCGAATATGCGTATTTTTGAAAAATATGCAGTTCGTGCAGGCGGCGGCTACAACCACCGTTACAATCTTTCTGACGGTGTGTTGTTAAAAGACAATCACATCGGAGCAGCGGGAAGCGTGACAAAAGCGGTGCAGATGGCAAAAGAGTATGCACCGTTTGTCAGAAAAATTGAAGTAGAAGTAGAAAATCTGGATATGGTAAAAGAAGCGGTGGAAGCCGGCGCAGATATCATCATGCTTGATAATATGTCGCCGGAGGATATGAAAAAAGCAGTGGAGCTGATCGACGGAAGAGCCCAGACAGAGTGCTCCGGAAATGTGACAAAAGAAAATATCGCGCGTCTGACAGAGATCGGAGTTGACTATATTTCCAGCGGTGCGTTGACACACTCCGCTCCGATCCTGGATATTTCTTTAAAGAATCTGCATGCAGTGGAATAAAGATGCAGAAAAAGAAAGAGAGGAACAGTATTTATGACAGGTTCTGAACGCAGAGATCAAATCATAAATCAGATTAAAAAAAGCAGTATTCCGGTATCTGGGGCGCAGCTTGCAAAAGAATTTGATGTCAGCCGGCAGGTGATCGTGCAGGATATTGCGCTGATCCGGGCAGCGGGACATGAGATCATATCCACAAACCGGGGATATCTTCTGAATACTCCACATTCCGTGAACCGGATCTTCAAAGTGAATCACACGGATGAAGAGTTGGAAGACGAGCTGTGTACGGTAGTGGATCTGGGCGGAAAAGTGGTGAACGTGATGGTCAATCACAGGGTGTACGGTCACATGGAGGCAGAGATTAACATCACATCCAGACGAAAAGTGATGGAATTTGTAGAGGATATTAAGCGGGGAAAATCAAGTCCTCTGAAAAATATTACCTCCAATTACCACTATCATCTGATCGAGGCAGATTCCGAAGAGACACTGGATCTGATCGAAGAGGCATTACGGCAGAAAAAATTTCTGGTTGAAGTGGCCGCTGGATCGTAATAAGACAAATTTTTAAAAGGTGCAATCTTGACTTATCATTCCGGCTGTGATACGATTTTCAACGAGAAAGTGTGTATTTTATACACATATCTGGTAGAAAAATCATACGGAAAATGCAAAGACGGAGAGAGTAGGTTATCCGAAATTTTACAGAGAATTCCCGGAAGATCCGAGAAAGGATCCGATGCTGAGAGGGATGAACGGAAGATGATCGAACATGGCTCCCGAGCGGCGCAGCAAGCATGATGTGAACTGCGATGGGTTCGCCCTTTACAGCGAGAGAGTGTTTTTGGCAGCACTCACAGAGGTTTCAGCCGTGAGGCTGAGATAAATCAGAAGTGGTAACACGGTATTCACCCGTCTTCTTGGCAGCAGGAAGACGGGATTTTTTATGAAGGAGAGAAGAGAGATGGCAGACAAGAAACCATATTATATCACAACAGCGATTGCCTACACATCAGGCAAACCGCATATTGGAAACACTTATGAGATTATTCTGGCTGACGCGATCGCAAGATACAAGAGAAGTCAGGGATATGATGTATTTTTCCAGACAGGAACCGATGAGCATGGTCAGAAGATCGAGCTCAAAGCAGAAGAGGCGGGAGTAACACCAAAAGAATTCGTAGACAATGTTTCCGGAGAAATCAAGAAAATCTGGGATCTGATGGATACTTCTTATGACAAATTTATCCGTACAACAGACGAAGATCATGAAAAACAGGTACAGAAGATCTTTAAAAAACTGTACGATCAGGGAGATATTTACAAAGGTCACTATGAAGGAATGTACTGTACTCCATGTGAATCTTTCTTCACAGAATCACAGCTTGTAGACGGCAAATGTCCAGACTGCGGACGTGAAGTACAGCCGGCAAAAGAGGAAGCATACTTCTTTAAAATGAGCAAATATGCAGACAGACTGATCGAGCATATCAATACACATCCGGAATTCATTCAGCCGGTATCCCGTAAAAACGAGATGATGAACAACTTCCTGCTTCCGGGACTGCAGGATCTGTGTGTTTCCAGAACATCATTCAAATGGGGAATCCCGGTAGACTTCGATCCAAAACATGTAACTTACGTATGGCTGGATGCGCTTACAAACTATATCACAGGAATCGGATACGACTGCGATGGAAACAGCACGGAGCAGTTTCACAAATTATGGCCGGCAGATCTGCATCTGATCGGAAAAGACATCATCCGCTTCCATACAATTTACTGGCCAATCTTTTTGATGGCACTTGATCTTCCGCTTCCAAAACAGGTATTCGGACATCCATGGCTGCTCCAGGGTGACGGAAAAATGAGTAAATCCAAAGGAAACGTTCTTTATGCAGATGAACTGGTGGATTTCTTTGGAGTAGATGCAGTTCGTTATTTTGTCCTGCACGAGATGCCATTCGAAAATGATGGAGTGATCACATGGGAACTGATGGTAGAGCGCATGAATTCGGATCTTGCAAATACACTTGGAAATCTGGTAAACAGAACCGTTTCCATGACAAATAAATATTTCGGCGGAACTGTAACAGATAAAGGTGTGGCAGAAGAGGTTGATGCAGAGCTGAAGGCAGTGACAGAAAGCACACCAAAAGCAGTCGAAGACAAGATGGAAGAGCTGCGTGTGGCAGATGCAATGACAGAAATTTTCAATCTCTTCAAACGCTGCAACAAATATATTGACGAGACAATGCCATGGGTACTGGCAAAAGATGAAGCGAAAAAAGACCGTCTGGAAACAGTTCTCTGGAACCTCATTCAGAGCATTTCCCGCGGTGCAGAACTTCTGGAATCCTTCATGCCATCCACCAGCAAAAAGATTCTGGAGCAGCTCGGAAATGGTCATGTAACAGAAAAACCGGAAATCCTCTTTGCAAGACTGGATTTGGAAGAAGTTCTGAAAAAAGTAGAAGAGCTGCATCCACCGGTTGAAGAAGAAAAAGAAGAGGAAGATGTGATCGATATCGAAGCAAAATCAGAGATCACATTTGACGATTTTGGAAAAATGCAGTTCCAGGTCGGAGAGATCATTGCCTGCGAAGAAGTGAAAAAATCCAGAAAACTCCTTTGCTCACAGGTGAAGATCGGAAGCCAGGTAAAACAGATCGTATCCGGAATCAAAGGTCATTACACAGCCGAAGAAATGGTCGGAAAGAAAGTGATGGTTCTTGTAAATCTGAAACCGGCAAAACTGGCCGGAGTATTATCCGAAGGAATGTTGTTATGCGCAGAAGATGCAGAAGGAAATCTCGCATTGATGACACCGGAGAAAACAATGCCGGCAGGAGCAGAGATCTGCTAAGAAAATAGAGAAAATGAATAGATCCCCCCGGATTTCAGGAGAAAGAAACCTGAAATCCGGGGGATGTGTTTTGCAAAAATTATTTAGCCTCTTCAATCCATTGTTTTACAGCTTCAACATCAACCCCGGTCAGCTGAGCAATCTGCTCCAGGGAGTTGCCGGACTGGAATAAACGTAAGGCAATTTCCTGAGCCATTTGCATACGACCAAGATCAAGCCCCTCCTTAATGCCCTCCTCAACGCCCTCTTCATATAAATCTTTCTCATAAGCCTTTTGATTAAACGATGTCAGAACCATACTGATTACCTCCGCTTTATGCTTCACCAGTACATCCCGAAGAATTCCCTTTTCAATACAGATGTCCACCGCTTTCGTGACAGCGTGCCTCGGATCACTCGTTTTCTTACACTGGATCCTTACCGTATCCACAAAAATAGAATACTCTTTCAGCCGCTGGCATTTTTCCATAAGCGCAAGGTTATGTCCGTAATTGATATTCAGCATCACTGCGGTGCACTGCAGACAAGGCTGTCGATTATCGGATACAGATTCAAACGCATCCGTCAATTGAAGAATCGTCTCATCCGGTTGTTCTTTTGTGCCGTTATAGAACACAAAGTATTGAGGAATCGGCAGCTTTTTTAAAGCGCTGCTGTATAAATTGATGTTTTCCGTCTCGACGTATCCATCATACAACCTGGCGAGATAGATCAGTCCGCGCAATGGCATATTTGGATTATACGTGCTCTGATGTTCATAGAGATTCAGTGTCCCGCCGATCAGGAATGAAATATCATTTTTCATAGAGAGATAAACAGCGTCCTCCAGTGTATTCACTTCAAGATCATTCGGATTTTCATAGCAGGTATTATTCAATGCATTGTACAGGTCCAAAAGATCCCTCTTGTTATTGAAAACCAGACGAAAAAGCCGATCCTTATATTTGTGATTCGGGACAGGGTGTTTCTGGTGATTTCTTTTTTTATTTTTTCTCATGTACTTTCCTCCATTATAAAAAACTTATTCTGTAGATGCAATCTTCTTATTCTTGTGTTCGGTTAAAAATAACTGAAAATCTGGCGAAACGCCGGAAAACAGACAGCTTCCAAAAGAAAGAAGCCAATGCTGTACAGACGACAGCTAAAAAGTAAATTTATTATATCTGTATTTGTGTACAATCGCAATGCGCATATTATACAAATTGAATATTCGGAAAATTCAAACAAAAAAGAATAATTTAAAAATTATTAAAGAAAAATATAAAAAATGTATTGACAAATAAAAGGCGGAGTGGTATTATTAAGTCAATCCAAAAGAGATACAACAATCACACATCTCAAAAGGATATTTAACTAAAGAGCGATTCTTAATTTAGTAAGTAGTCGTTCTGTTAGATTAAAAATAAACAAACTAAGGAGGCAGAGGTCCAATGGACAGTATATCATCAGTTACATTTCAATATGTCAGTGGTACGGTAGATGCAGGTTCCTGTAAAAGAGACCTTTACCACGAAAGATAAGATCCAGTAAAAGTGAATGAAAAGATCAAATCGAAGAGATTGTAAAGCTGGATGAAAATGAAAAGATTCGACATCTACAGACGTATTGAATATAGATACCACATGTAGCCAAAGTTCCCGAACATGTGTAAAGAAACATGGATAAGGAATATCAGTTTTATATGAAGCACCCCCAGTTATAGAAAGAATAATCAAATAGGATGTTGGAATATCGTCAGATGATACTGCAGCAGCCGAAAGGTTATAGAGAGAATAACTGAAGAGAGGACTTTCATGATAGGATGATACCGATACCGAGTCGGATTTAGGTTATAGATATTGTTAAATTGAAGAACAGGAGGTTTCATATAAGCCAGTCTTAGTGGACAGACTGCTATATCAATTAACAAGTGTAAAGGTCTTACAGGAACAGAATCGAGATAGTTCCTTCGATTTATAAAATATGAAAAATTTAAATACAATATAAAATGCATCTTCAATGTCAATTGAGGGTGCATTTTTTTGACATTACGGGAGTCATATGGTAAACTAGAACAAACTAGGCAATGAAGAGAAATATACCTATAGGGTACAGACTAAGTATAATGAGGTGAGCATAGTGGACAAGTATGAATATAAGTTGAAGACAGAACAGATGCTAAAACTTATGGAAAACGGTGCATACAACAGAGCCGCTGAGATTGCTGACAGCATTGATTGGAAGCGTGTCAGAAATATAAATATGCTGTTAAACGTCAGCAATATATATGAGAAGATCAGAGATTACCGTAAGAGTTTTGGAGTTCTGAGAGCTGCCTATCATAGAACAGAGGGGAGCAGAAAGATATTATATCGCTTGTGTACTCTTGCGATAAAGGTTGGAAATCTGGAAGAGGCGATCGACTATTATGATGAATACGTACAGGCTGCGCCAAAAGATCCCAATCAGTACATCTTAAGATACCGCCTGTTGAGAGCACGGAGAGCTCCGATCGAGCAGCAGATCCGTGCGTTGGAGCAGTTCAAAAAAGCAGAGTATGTCGAAGAGTGGGCATACGAGCTGGCCAAGAGATATGAAGAAGCCGGGATGACAGCCGAATGTCTGGAAGAGTGTGATGATCTGATTCTGTGGTTCAGCGAAGGCAAGTATGTATACAAGGCTATGGAGCTGAAGATGCGATACAAGCCATTGACTCCGCTTCAGCAGGAAAAGTATGACAGAAGGCTGGAAGAAGCAGAAAAATCTTCAGAAAGAGAAGCGGAAAAACTGATTGATCTGGGCAGAATAAAAGCTGAGGAAGAAGAAAAGCGGAGAAGAGAGCAGGAAGAAGCTGCCCGCTATACAGAGGATATGCTGGAGCGTTCAGAGCAGATTGCAGAGTCGGAGAATGCCGAACTCAGTGAGGAGGAAGTGGCAGAGCAGCTGAAAAAAGCGGAGCCGCCGAAGAAGAAGCTGGGTGATACGATGAAGCTTGGCGAGGCACTTCAGAATCTTTTCCATACAGAAACAGAAGAAGCGCAGGAGCAGGAAGAGATTGAACTTTCAGAAGAGGATGCGGAAGAGTACGAAGAAGACATCGAAGAATTGGCAGAAGAGGACGCAGGACCGGTGGAAGGTGATGACGAGGAGAGTACAGGGGAAGATGATTGCTCAGATCTGGCAGAAGCACTGGAAGAGATTGAGTCATTATCAGATCTGGAATTGCTGGATCAAGTGGCAGAGGAAGAAGTGATCGAAGAACCTGTAGAAGAGATCATTGAGGAGACGATCGAGACGAAAGTTAAGGAAGTTGACCTGAAAGAATTAGAAGAGCTGGCAGAACCGGAAACGGCAGATGTAGCGGATGTGGAAGTAATCGAGGAACCTGAAGTAGCAGAAGAGGCTGAGAAGGAAGATATGGAAAAAGAATCTATTAAATTAGAAGAAACAGAAATCAAAGAGGATGAGAGAATAGACGAGCCGGTTGACGATATACTTGATATTGATGATATTCTTGCTGAGTGGGAAGCCGCAGAGGGCGGTGTTGAACCGGAGGAAGTTCCGGAAGTGAATGAAGAGGATGTAGAGCAGATCGAGCGCAAGCCAAAGAGCCCGATCTTATCCCCGGATATCCAGAGGATGATCGATGAGATCGAAGGTGTGATTCCGGAAGAAGAGAGTGAGGAGATTCCGGTACACACGAGCACTCCTGTTGCACCTCCTGAGAATAAGGAGGAAGCAACAGAAGAGCTTAGAATGGAATCAGAAGAGCTGACTCTGGATGTTGACAGCGCAGAAGATTATGAGGATCTTCTGACAGAAGATGCAGCAGAGGAGTTGGAAGAGGAATTCGAAGAAGAACTGGATTATGAGGACGATTACGAATCGATTGCAGCAGGACTGCAGGAAGAGTTCAAGCCGACGCTGAGTGATGAACCGGATGATCGTGAGATCCCGGATGAAGAGCCTGTTGAGTCGGATATTCTGAGTTCTACGACACCGCTGAGCAGAAAAGAGACTGCGAAGCTGATCGCGACAGGAAAGACTGCACCGCTTCCGATGGATGAGATTGCAGATGCATTATCGATTTCCGATACAGGATTTTTGGTACACAGCCGCTATGATCTGTCCGGACAGGGTGCAAAAAGAGCAGGGCTGACAGAAGAGCAGAAGAAACTGTTCTCCTACTTTGTTCCGGTGCGCGGCATGAGCGAACAGCTGGTAGATGTTCTGGAGCAGGATCGCAATTGTACGAACAGAAAAGGGACTTCAAACACAGGAAACCTCCTGATCGTTGGAAACAAAGGGAATGGAAAGACGGTTCTCGCAGTTGATGTGGTCAAAGCGATCCAGAAGCAGAGAAAGATCCGTCAGGGAAGAGTTGCAATCATCACCGGAGAAGCGCTGAATAAGAAGAAGATCAGTGATATCATTGCCAAGCTGTACGGCGGAGCGCTGATCATTGAAAAAGCAGGAAAATTAAGTGAAAGAACGGTTGCGAAGCTGAACAAGGCGATGGAAAAGGATACAGGTGAGATGCTGATCGTATTGGAAGAGCAGAGAAAGCCGCTGGATCGGGTGCTTTCTTCCAATAGAGAATTCAGAAAGAAATTTACAAGCAGACTGGAAGTGCCGATCTTTGTAAATGATGAGCTGGTTACATTCGGTCAGACGTATGCACAGGAGAATGGATACCGGATCGACGAGATGGGAATCCTGGCATTGTACAGCCGTATCGATGCACTGCAGAGAGAAGATCATGCAGTGACAGTCGCAGAAGTAAAAGATATCATGGATGAGGCTATGGCGCATTCCCAGAAGGTATCTGCAAAGAAACTTGTAAAACGGGTACTTGGAAAGAATACAGACGATGCAGACCGCATTATTTTGACAGAAAAAGACTTTAATATTTAAATGGAAAGTGGAGGAAAGAGATTTCTTCCACTTTTTTGAAAATATATACAAAAAAATAAAAAAGAAGTCCTTGGAAGAATTAGAAAATTATACAAAAAACGAAAGAATGTGAGGAGATATTATTGCGCTTTTTATGTCAAACAGGTGAGGATTTGTTACATATTGTGTACTGTTATCAAAATTAGGGAATTATTGTATAAAAAGGCGTTATATGTTGAAAAACGTAGAGAAATGTAGTAGATTTAAATAGATAGACGATGCTTATGAAATTTTTATAAACATCAGGGATTGGGGATGGAAGAGGATAAGGATATTATCCAATGTTTGAAAATAAGTAACACTTAGGAGGAGCGTTTTGTGGGAAAGAGTTTGAATCAAGCAAAAGCAAATGCGGTTCGATACACGAAGAAGAAGGTGGAGCACTGGCAGGTTGTTTCCCTTGCGCTGGCCGGATACGATGCAATTTCTATTGTGATTGCATTTTTTCTGGCACTGTGGTTTCGGTTTGACTGCAGATATTCTATGATCCCAAAGGAATTTTTGGGAGCATACCTTAAATTTATTGGTATTTATGTCATATTTTCGTTATTCGTATTTTGGCGTCTACGTCTGTACAACAGTATCTGGAGATTTGCAAGCTATAGTGAGTTAGTACGTATGATAGTTGCAACAGGTATTTCAAGTTTGTTTCATTGTACAGGTATGACGCTTTTTTTTGGCAGAATGCCGCTTTCGTATTATTTTTTCGGAACGGTGATCCAGTTTGGTATGACGCTGATGGTACGTTTTGCCTATCGGTTTGTTTTACTGGAGAGAAGTAAGCGGCGTAAAACGGAAGAGATCGCAAAAGCGAAGCGGGTACTTCTGATCGGGGGCGGAAAGGCCGGTCAGATCATCCTGCGGGATATCAAGACCGCAAAAGAGCTGAAGGATATTGTCTGCTGTATTATTGACGATAATCCGAATAAATGGGGAAGGTACATCGAAGGGGTGCCGATCGTCGGCGGTCGGGACGATATCTTATCGTGTGTGGAACGCTATAAGATCGACAAGATCATTGTAGCAGTACCGAGTGCTACGGCAGAGGAAAAAAGAGATATTCTGAACATCTGTAAAGAGACGGGATGTGAGCTGAAAAACCTGCCGGGCGTGTATCAGTTCCTGACCGGAGAGGTCAAGGTGAGCGCTCTGCGGGATGTCGACGTGGAGGAGCTGCTGGGACGGGAGCCGATCAAAGTAAATATGGAAGAGATCCATGCGTTTATTCATGGCAAAAAGGTAATGGTGACCGGAGGCGGCGGAAGCATCGGATCCGGACTTTGTCGTCAGATCGCATCGTATCAGCCGAAACAGTTGATCGTGTTTGATATTTATGAAAACAATGCATATGATATTCAACAGGAATTGAAAAAGAAATATCCGGATCTGGATCTGGTGGTCCTGGTTGGTTCCATTCGGGATTCAAGAAGGATCAATGCGGTATTTGAGACGTATCGGCCAGAGGTGGTGTACCATGCAGCTGCTCATAAACATGTGCCACTGATGGAAGACAGCCCATGCGAATCCATCAAAAACAATGCGATCGGAACGTATAAGACGGCCTATGCGGCGATGATGAACGGCTGTCAGAGATTTGTTCTGATCAGCACGGATAAGGCGGTCAATCCGACGAATATTATGGGAGCGAGCAAGCGTCTGTGCGAGATGATCATCCAGTCCTTTGATCGTATGATCAAAGAGGGGACACCGGAGAAGCTGCCGATTCTGTATGCCCATGCAGATGATGAAGACGGAGCAATGGTGCAGCAGGAATTCCCGAAAGATATCAAGACAGAGTTTGTGGCAGTCCGTTTTGGAAATGTGCTGGGAAGCAATGGTTCGGTGATTCCACTGTTTAAAAAGCAGATTGAAGCGGGAGGACCGGTTACAGTGACTCATCCGGATATTATCCGTTATTTCATGACGATTCCGGAAGCAGTCAGCCTTGTCCTGCAGGCAGGGACATATGCGCATGGTGGGGAAATCTTCGTATTGGATATGGGAAGTCCGGTGAAGATCGATACTTTAGCAAGAAACCTGATCAAGCTGTCCGGACTGAAACCGGATGTCGATATCAAGGTGGAATATACGGGATTAAGACCGGGAGAAAAGCTCTATGAAGAGAAACTAATGGCAGAAGAAGGACTGAAGAAGACGAGGAACGAACTGATCCATATCGGATGTCCGATTCCGTTTGAAGTCGAAGCATTTTTAAAAGAGCTGGAGACATTAATGGGTATGGCATACATCAATGCAGACAATATCCGGGAAAAAGTAGCTGAGATCGTGACAACGTACCACCCAGCAGGAGAACATGGAAGCGAGAAAAAGGGAGAAGTGTATGAGAGACTGCTGGGGGAAGAGAAATAGAAGAAACTGCTTAGAAAAGACAATGAAGAATATTAAAAATATCTTATTTATAAAGAGGATAAAAGAATGGATTTGAGACCTTTTGAAAAAAAAGTATGGTTATCTTCCCCTACGATGCATGGAGAAGAACTGAAATATATCACAGAAGCTTATGAAACGAACTGGATGTCAACGGTAGGAGAAAATATAAATGAGGCAGAAAATCTGATTTGCAAAAAGATCGGATGTCAGTATTCGGTAGCACTTTCAGCAGGAACAGCAGCTTTACATATGGCGGTAAAATTAGCAGGTGTCAAACGGGGAGAACATGTATTTTGTTCTGATATGACCTTTGATGCAACTGTAAATCCGATTGTCTATGAAGGTGGAATTCCAGTGTTTATTGATACAGAATATGAAACCTGGAATATGGATCCAGCTGCATTGGAAAAGGCGTTTGAACTATATCCCGATGTGAAAACAGTAGTTTTGGTGCATTTATATGGAACTCCAGGAAAAATAGATGAAATTAGGGAGATTTGCAGTCAGCATGGGGCAATTTTGATTGAGGATGCGGCAGAATCACTTGGGGCATCTTATAAAGGCGTACAGACAGGAAATTTTGGCAGTTATAATATAATTTCATTTAATGGAAATAAGATTATTACTGGATCAGCAGGGGGAATGCTGCTTACAAACGATCTTGAAGCGGCAAATAAAGTACGGAAGTGGTCTACTCAGGCGAGAGAAAACGCACCGTGGTATCAACATGAAGAGTTGGGGTATAATTATCGGATGAGTAATGTGATTGCGGGTGTGGTCAGAGGTCAGATTCCATATCTGGAAGAGCATATTGCAGAAAAAAAGGCAATATATGAACGATATAAAGCAGCATTTCAAGATTTGCCAATTGAAATGAATCCGTATGATGAAGTAGAATCAAAGCCGAACTTCTGGCTGTCCTGTATGTTGATCAAACCAGAAGCTATGTGCAAACAGGTGAGAGGGGAACAAGAGGCTTTGTATATCAGCGAAGCTGGAAAAACATGTCCGACAGAAATTCTGGAAGTATTGGAAACGTACAATGCAGAAGGCCGTCCTCTTTGGAAACCAATGCATATGCAGCCGATTTATCGCATGAATGGATTTGTGACTCGTGAAGGGAATGGAAGAGCGAAGACAAATGCATATATTTCCGGAGGTGCAGTTGGAAAAGATGGAAAACCGCTGGATGTTGGGATGGATCTGTTTCATAGAGGATTGTGTCTGCCGAGTGATAACAAGATGACTGTAGAAGAGCAGAATGTTGTGATTGAGATTATAAAGAGATGTTTTGAGTAAAAGAAGAAAAATGAGTAAAGTGAAAGGAAGGATAGGTATGCATAAAAAAGGGGTTTATGAAAAGTATATTAAAAGACCACAGGACATGTTGTGTGCATTGTTGGCACTCATAGTTCTTTCACCTATTTTACTTATTACAGCTTTCTTAGTCAGAGTAAAACTTGGAAGTCCAGTGATTTTTAAACAGGAGAGGCCTGGATTAAATGGAAAAATATTTACACTTTATAAATTTAGAACGATGACAGACGAGAGAGATTCGGAAGGAAATCTTCTTCCGGATGAA
>ENA-OPXH01001721-OPXH01001721.1-human-gut-metagenome-genome-assembly--contig:-NODE-1721-length-14258-cov-4.828276_pt1 | contig 14258 bp, 9 predicted proteins | sample MGYA00241521_ERZ502034 | MGnify/ENA primary metagenome ERZ502034 (study PRJEB25962, sample SAMEA2042103) | human gut metagenome | biome: human gut; feature: human-associated habitat; material: faeces... | reverse complement strand
TAAGGGCGTCATAGCGGGCTACGACAACCGAATTCGGGCAAAATATACCGCAAAGTGGGGCGTGCAGATTGTGGGAATGATTTTTCAAACACGCTCTAATACCTGTTCTTAATTTTACAGCATCATCGTCCGGAGAACAAGCTTATTCCATATTATTTATTTTTTCAGTTTCTCTTTTTTTCGTTTCGTCATCAACCCTCCGATCCGTCCGGTCTCTTTCGCAGACAGACTTTTCCATCCATCACTCAATACCCTGTCCAGCAGTCCCATTTCCTCTGCAATTTCATACTTCATTCTGACCTCCGGCAATAATTCTCCATCAAGATAAGCTTTTATTTCCTTCTCTTTATCCAAAACAGCCCACACTCCTTTTCTTTGGAGTATGGGCTGTTTTCTTAATTTTTATACTGTATTTCATTCAAACGGATATTCGCAATCCGCTTCGCTGCCTGCCTGATTCGGTTAAACTTCTGTCCATTACAGATTGGATCCTGAGATTCTGTTATCTTTTGGGAATAATAATTGCCGCAATGATATATGCCCAGATTCCCGCACCGCCAAAGCAGGTAAGGATCACCCATGCCAGACGCACCAGCGTAGGGTCAATATCAAAATATTCTGCGATTCCTCCACATACACCGCAAAGCATACTGTTTTCTGATGATTTGTATAAACGTTTGTCACCCATGTTCCATTTCCTCCTTAAACCCAGATTAGTCAAGCAGATAAAATCATCCGCTTCGCTACTTACTCTACACCGAATAACTTCCTGATTCGGTTAAATACTACTTTTATTTCTGCACGTCAGAGTATATGCTCTTCAGGATATCTGCAAATCTCTGTGCTCTTTCCCGGAGAAATCTACTGATATATTTCCCATACCGCACTCCAGATCCAGTTTCCTGTCTGCGCCTTTATTGGAAATGGTTTTCTCCCGTCCAAGTCCACTGTAGGAATCAGAGCCTACATCCAGATTTCCCACTCCACATTCCAGATCATAATTATAATCCTCCTGCGTACCGGTCAGTGTCAGATCCAGTTCACCCAGACCACATTCTCCATCTGTCTTCCTGGCGCTCAGATCTGCAAATGTCATACTTCCGGTTCCGATTTCCAGATCTGCCTCCCTTGCAGTCACCGGATTCTTACTTTCAAATTCCCCGGCTCCCATCTCCACACTCAGCTTCTCTGTCTCAATATCTCTGTTCAGATAAACAGTACCTGCACCCATCTCAATCTCCAGCTCCTGAAGCTTAACATCTTCCGGATAGGAGATACACACCTTTCTGTTTTTAGACAGTTTTTTCGTGCTTCTGACCTTAAGAGTATCTGAACTCTCCTTCACTGTCACATTCTTCCCACTGTCATCATAAACTCTGACACAGAAACTGTCGCCCTCTTCCAGAATCAGGTCATCGTACTTCAGCTCTATATCCAGCTTTGTGGGCTGATATTTCAACTGATATACAGTGCCATCTTCCTCATTCTCATCAACAGCGCAGGCATAATCCTCACTGTCGTCACAGTCGTCGCTGTCGTCATAATCATCGCTGTCATCATAATCACCACTGTCGTCATAATCATCATCGTCATCATAGTCATCGCTGTCATCATAATCATAATCCCCGTCTGTCACCAGAAGCACCCTTTTCAGGCTTTTCACCCCTGTCAGTTCCGACATACTGGCTCCCATAACACCACCGGCAGCTGTCAGCCCGATTCCCACAGCACCAAAAATCCCCGCTGCGATCAACATTCCTTTTGTAAACTTCTTCATTTAACCGCCTCCTTTCTCTTTCTGTAAAGCAACCTGTTAAAAAAGTCAGTAATCTTCCGAAACCATTTCGGCACAATGCGTACTGCAATGCTGATCAGTCCTAATATCATAAGGATTGCCAGAGCAATCATCAGACATCCAATTCCTATCGTCAGGATCCCGGTTCCGGTCATTACAGCCAAAAGCCCTGCTCCAGCCACAACAGCTGCGATTCCGCCAACCAGTAAAACCACAGCACCTATGCCCAATCCAACGATCAGCCAGAACGGAAGCAGTAAGATTCCAACTGCAAATGTCAGAATCCCACCAACAGCCCCCTTAACAAAAGGAGAAATAAAAACCAGCAGGATCACCGCAAGGATCAGCACCGCCTGATTCCCCTTTCTGAAAAAACGCTTCCCTGTTCCCGACTCTTCTCCATATCTCTCAGGCATCTGTCCTCTCTCTTTAGTCCGGGCATCCTCATAGCCATGCTCCGTATATTCTCCATACTCATAGCCTCCTGCCGAACCTTTCAGATCCGCCTTGATAATCGCTGCAACCTTCTTGGGACTTCCAAGTTCCCTGAGCACCGAAGCTTCATTCTCAGCTCCTGCATCATCGAAATAACTATTATAAAAATCAAGGGCATCCTGCCTCTCTGTCTCGGAAATATCAGCAAGCAGCTTCTCCAGCTCCTGCATAAACTGCGCCCTGTCCATCATCCTATTCCTCCCTCAAACATCCCGCTTATCTTGGATGCATAAATTTTCCATTCAGCTTTATAAAACTCCAGCTGCGCAGCACCTCTGTCCGTCAGCTTATAATAACGCCGGTTACGTCCTGCATACGCCATATCGTAAACCTCCAGACAATCATCCTTCTGCAGCCTCCTGAGCACCGGATACAAAGTAGACTCCGAAACATCCAGAACTCCACGCACATCCTGCGTGATCTTATACCCGTAAGTCCCTTCCTTCTCCTTAGAAACAACCGCCAGAACAACCGCATCCAGAAGCGCAGCACCCGTATTAAAAACCATATGCTCACTCCCTCGTTTCAATTATGTTCTGTACAGACAGCATCATCTCTGCAATCCAGTCTTAGAGCGTGTCTGAAAAATGCTTCAGACTATACCAAAGGTAAACGCCATTTCACATCTGATACATTTATTCCATCCTGTTCACATACTATACAGAACATCAATATTGTTTTGTTAACGATATTATATGATGTATAATATGATTTTGTCAATACTATTTAGCAAAAATCATTTATACTTTATAATCATATTGATACCTTTACCGAAAATACCTCCTTAACGTCTTCCGGTTTACTATAGCAATCTTCATAAATAATGCATTTGAAAGTATTGTTACATATCAATTTCTTATTTCATAAATTACTGCAAACAATCCAGTCCATCATAGCGTGAAGTCCTGCTGAACTGTCTTGATTGCATTATTTTATGGAATTGCTATAATATTTCATAAACTTAATATTCCATAAACCTCACGTTATACTACAGTCATTTTCAGTAAACAGCGCAGGAAAATATATCTGTCTGAGTGCATTTGCAGGCATCTTAGATCTTCTTAGCCGGTAGAAATCTGCGTTATGGAGAAAAATCGCAACCTGTCTGAGCGAAGCCTGCAGCGGAGCGAGTTTTGCATTTTTCTCCATGCTTTTAGCAGATTTTTACCGGCTTAGAAGATCTTAGATGCCGAAACCGCACTCAGACAGATATATTTTCCTGCGCGTCCCCCACCCACCAATCAAAACTACAGCAAAGGAACCCAACCCATTATGAACGAAAATACAACACACCTCCACCCCGCATTCCTCACCCGAATGAAAGAAATGCTCGGCAACGAATACCCCGCATTCCTCTCCAGCTTCAGCGCCCCCCGAACCTACGGCCTGCGCATAAACACCTCCAAGATCACCTGCGAAGACTTCGAAAACCTGTCTCCATTTCCAACCCGTCAGATCCCATGGATCAAAAACGGCTACTTCTACGATGAAGACATCCGTCCTTCCAGATGCCCATACTACCAGGCCGGCCTCTACTACCTTCAGGAACCCAGCGCCATGACCCCCGCCTCCCGCATCCCCATCGAGCCGGGTGACAGAGTCCTGGACCTCTGCGCAGCCCCGGGCGGCAAGGCAACTGCAGCAGGCGCAGCACTTCAGGGACAGGGACTTCTGGTAGCAAACGATATCAGCACTTCCCGCGCCAGAGCCCTCCTTCGCAACCTGGAACTCTTCGGCATCCCAAATGTCTTCGTAGCAAACGAAACACCTGCAAAGTTAACCAAAGCATTCCCCGAATTCTTCGACAAGATCATCCTGGATGCTCCATGCTCCGGAGAAGGAATGTTCCGTAAGGAAGAAGCACTTGCCAAAGACTGGACTCCCGAAAAATCCATGGAGCTTTCCGAAATCCAGAAAGAGCTTATCCTCCAGGCAGCCGATATGCTCCGTCCCGGCGGACTGATGCTTTACTCTACCTGCACATTCGCGCCTGCAGAAGACGAACAAACTGTTTCCCATCTTCTGGAAAACCGTCCTGACATGGAACTGGCAGAAATGGAAGATTATGAAGGCTTCTCCCATGGAGTTCCTGAATGGGGAAACGGAAATCCTGAGCTTATCAAATGCATCCGGATTTTTCCACACAAAATGAATGGAGAGGGACACTTCCTTGCGCTCTTCCGTAAAAAAGGACAGGCCATCAAGGAAAGCTCCCGTCCTCACACAAAACCGGACAAAAACGCATTTCCACTGATTGAGGAATTTCTGAACGAAATCGGTCTGAAAACCCTCTGCGGCCAGCCATTTGACTGGGAACGTGTGGAAATCCGCGGTGATAAAGCCTACTATCTTCCCCCGGTTGCCCACAACTTCCGCGGCATCACCTTCTTAAGAAACGGTCTCTATCTCGGTGACCTGAAGAAAAACCGCTTCGAGCCGTCTCAGCCACTTGCACTGGCGATCCGCAAAAATGAAGCAGAAGCAGTCATCTCTCTCTCCGCTTCTGACGAAAGGATCACCAGATATTTAAAGGGCGAAACCTTAAATATCGAACCCGAAGAAGCAGCTCACAAAAAAGGCTGGCATCTCCTCTGTGCAGATGGATATCCCATTGGCTTCGGTAAACTGGTCAACCAGATCCTGAAAAACAAATATCCGGCAGGGTGGCGCGTATAACACGCGCTTATCCCTGCCGGATATTTGAATTCACAATAATAATATTTATTCCGCTTACAGCAATATCTCTTTCTGCAATGTAAACGAATAAATGATCTTTTCCTTCACTCTTTTCCCTGTCATCCGCTCCAATGCCCGGGCATAATCCTCAAGCTGCACATGATACAGATCGATCAGCTTTTGTTCCTGTCCTCTCTTCACTCTATCCGTTTTATAGTCTACAAGAACAATCTCATCCCCTTCCATAAAATAGGCATCAATAATTCCCTGCACCAGCACTGTTTCGTTCTTCCAACCATCATCGAGCATAGAAGCACTTCTCTGAATCACAAAAGGCTGTTCTCTGTAAAGATGTTTTTTCATGGCAGCTTTCTTCATCCTCTGCCCCAGTCCGGATTCCACAAACCTCCTGATATCCCGGATCCGGATACATTCCGCTTCCTGCTCTGTCATTTTCTGGCTCTCCAGAAGTCTCTTTAATTGAGCCCGAAGCTGTTCCTCTGTATCTGCTTCTGCATAATCCAGACATTCCATTACTCTGTGGTAAGCAGTACCTCTGGCAGCCCCCTTATACTCTTCCTGCTTCTCTGCCATAAATGCTGGAACCGGCGCTTCCTGTTCTTCTTCCTGCTCTTCGGCAGACACACTGATATTCTCTTCCAGTTCACTTTCATCATGCCAGCTTCTCTTTTTCAGATCCGAAACACTGACTTTAACCGGAATATCTTCCAGATATTTATACGGATATGCAAAGGAAAATCTCTTCTCTATCTCTTCCTTCACAGCCTCATCATACACTTTATTTTCATCCCAGTTCTTCAGATATTCCTCCTGCATCTGGTTTCCTGCCTGGATGAGAACTGCCTTTTCTGTCATCTGACGGACAGTAATCTTTTTTATCACAAACTCAGAGATATCATCGTAAATCCCCGGCTGTTTCTTCATGAGGATTCCATATTCCCACAGAAGTTCACTCATGGCCCGATGCCGCACCAGTGCAGGCAGTACAAAAGCCCAGTAATTCTTTGCTTTCATTCTGGTTCCCAGTGGGAGCAGTTCTTCTTCCTCATCCAGAAAACGCGACAGCGACAGCATCTGCTTTTCCAGCTTTCCGACTGTTCCTGTAAGGATCAGTTTCTCTTTTGCTCTTGTCATGGCAACGTAAAGTACCCTCAGTTCCTCTCCCAGACTCTCTTTCAGAAGCTGTCTTCTGATCACCTGCTTATTCAGCGAAGATGCGATCACCCGTTTCTCCGGTATGATAGCATCAGCCCCTATTCCCAGTTCCGGATGAAGCAAAAGACCTGCATTCATATCCTGAAAATTAAACTGTTTTCCCATACCGGCCACAAATACTACCGGAAATTCAAGTCCCTTACTCTTGTGGATCGTCATGATTTCCACTGCGGTATTGCCCGCTCCTGTCAGATTGACTTCTCCATAGTCTACCTGATATGCCTGTAGCTGTTCGATATAACGAACAAAGTTAAACAGACCCCTGTAGCTTGTCTTCTCATAGTCCATAGCTTTCTCCACAAGCATGGTAAGATTTGCAAAACGCTGCTCCCCTCCCGGAAGTGCCCTTGCATAATCTCCATACCCGGTTTCTTTCAGCACATAAAGGATCAATTCGTGGACCGGCGTATATGCAGCCATATTTCTTACCTTTTCAAGGAGACTCAGAAATCCTTTTAATTTAATATTCAGAGAGTTCTTTTCATCTGTTCGCAGATTACTGTTTAACAATTCAGATTTCAGCTTATCCGGATCCAGTTCTTTTTCGGGGATTTCATTTTCTCCTGCATATGCCGAAACACTCTCATAGAGCAGACCATCAGGATACTGTATTCTAAGCTCTGCCAGTTCCTGTGAAGTGCATCCGACGATCGGTGAACGAAGCACTCCCATAAGCGGAATATCCTGCAGCGGATTGTCACACACCTTCAGATAATTCAGTACAGTCACAATCTCGGTTGCAGAGAAATATCCGGTTCTTGATGTACAATATACGGGAATCCCCTGAGATGCCAGCACTTCCCTGAAGGTTTCTGCCCATCCATAGGCAGTGCGCAGCAGGATTACAATATCCCCGTATTCCACAGGCCGGTATTCCTTCGTCTCTTTATCTACGATCTGTTCTTTTCCCACAATTTCTTTAATTCTCTGTGCAATGGCCAACGCCTCCAGTTCCTGCCCGGTCTGATTTTCCATTTCCCTGCGGTTTCCCGATGCACCTGCGTCTTCATAGTCCTGTACATCAGACAGTTCTTCTCCGTCTCTCTCGACCAGAAGAACCTCTGTCTTTACAAATTCCTCTGACTCTCCTTCTGGAAAAGAAGCTCCGGGATAAAGGGCCGCATCTTTGTCATAGGTAATCCCTCCCAGGTCTTCCCCCATGATCTGTCGGAAAATAAAGTTTACACTCTCCAGAACCTGTTCCCTGCTCCGGAAATTTTTGTGCAGATCAATTCTCTGCTCCTGTGCTTCTTCTGTGGAATAACTTTTATATTTTTCCATGAAAAGCTCCGGCCTTGCCAGACGGAAACGATAGATACTCTGCTTTACATCTCCTACCATGAAGATATTTTTCTTCTGGTTGATCCACCCGGATACTGCCGTTGTCAGAAGCTCCTGCACTAAGTTACTGTCCTGATATTCATCCACCAGGACTTCATCATACTTTGCGGAGAGCTCTCTCGCAGCCTGAGACATATGGATTTCTTCTCCTTCTTTCGTCATCAGTATTTGCAGGGCAAAATGTTCCATATCCGTAAAATCCAGAATATTCTTTTCTCTCTTCGCCTCTCCGAACCGCTCTTTAAATCCTGCGGTCAGCTCGACTAACATCTCTACGGGGCCTCTGATATATCTGATCACTTCCAGAAGTTCCTTCTCTGTACTCTGGAAATATCGCTGCCCCAGTTCCTTCAGAATCCCCTTTTCCTCATCCCGGAGATCTTTCACTCTCTGCTTCTTCTGTTCATCTACATCCGCAGCCTTCTTTGTGCTCAGCCGGGCAAATGAGGGTTTCATAAGTATTTCTGCAGTTCCATTATAATCTCTTTTCTCTGCCAGTTCCTGCAGACTTCTTATAAGAAGCAGATCACTGCTCAGTGCCTCATCATACAGATACGGACCATCCGGCTCTGAGCAGATTCTTCGAGCCTCCTGCACCAGAAGCTTCGCTTCCTGCAGTTCATCCTTCACTGCATCCCAGAGCATCCTCATCCACTCAGTCTCTCTTAACTCTTCCAGGGAATCAATCCTGTAATCACCCATACACCCGGACAGCCATTCCTGCGGAAAAGGATTGCTCATAGCCATTTCATATAATTTCTGTATCAGGTTTCCCAGATTTTCATCTGACTTTCCTGTTGCAAAGCATTCCACGAATTTCTGAAACTTTTCATCTTTTTTGGCATAATATTCTTCAAGCAGTGCTTTCACAACATCTCCTCGCAGAAGCTTCAGTTCCCCCTCATCTGCCGTCCGATATCCCGGATCCAGTCCGATCAGATGAAAGTAATTCCGGATAATATAGGCACAGAAACCATCAATAGTTGTAATCTGTGCAGTATGAAGCAGGGTTGTCTGTCTCTGCAGATGCTCATTATCGGGATCCTCACAGAGTGCTTTTTCAATAGCTGCCGAGATCCTCTCTTTCATTTCCCCTGCTGCTGCTCTTGTAAATGTCATGATTAGCAGTCTGTCAATATCCACAGGGTGTTCTTTATCTGTGATCTTACTCAGGATACGTTCTACCAGTACTGCCGTTTTTCCGGACCCGGCTGCCGCACTGACCAGAATATTTCTGTCTCGCAGCCGTATAACCTCCTGCTGCTCCTTTGTCCACTGTACGCCCATCTTATTCTGCCTCCCTGTCAAATGCTTTCCATAATTCCTCATCAGAGAAGTTTTTCAGTCTGCGGAATTCATATCCTGACAGCCTGCGGTCAAATCCGCATACCGTCATATACGGACAATAAGTACACGCATTCTTTTTTCCGAGCTCATAGGGAGAAACCTCTGCATCTCCCTCCAGAATAGAACTTCTTATCTTCTCAATCTTCGTCCTTACATACCGTCCAAGCACTGCGAACTGTGTTCTGTCTGCCACAGAAGAATTTTTGCGAAAGCTTCCGTCCTTATTAAATGCGACAGGAATGGAGCCAAGGCTACTGTCCATCCTGTACACAAGCTCCGGATCTGCCTGAACCAGCCCATTCATCTTCAGTTCTTTCATAAGACCTGCACTGACTGCTTTCACATCCGCATCTATCTTCTCCTGGATCATAGGATCCTTGATATTGTAATAGAAAACTCCCGCAGGAATAATCTCCTTATCCGGATATTTCTTCTGCTCTACACGCAGAGCACCATCCAGATAAATCATCAGCTGTAACTGCAGGCCATGATACAGATAAACCAGGTCAAAGGATGTATTTCCGGTTTTATAATCAATCACCTTCACATACACCTTATTCTGATCTTCCATAATATCTACTCTGTCAATCCGTCCTCCCCCGAAGGTTACCTCAAAGCCTTCCGGCTGAAATTCTCCCTGTTCCAGCTGTTTCTGAAGTGCCCATACCGTCCTTCTGAGGATTCTCCTTGTTCTCTCGATCATATATTCATTTCTGGCACTGCTTTTGAGTACCGTGTTTCCATAATCTGCCACAATATTATCCAGACACCGGTCCGCAATCTCATTCCGTTCCTGTTCTGTCAGCTCTGTCCATTTCATGCCTCTTTTTCGCACTTCTTCTGCAAAGCTTTCCAGTGCTTCATGCATAACATTTCCCATATCCATAGGTTTAAACTCATATTCCACACGCTCGGTAAGCTTCATTCCATACTGAAGGAAATGTGCAAATGCACAGGCTGCAAAACGTTCCAGTCTGGTAGCACTGTAAGGTGAAACCTCTCCGTATAATGCCTTCGCCACACTCTGGCTGATAATGTCCTTTGGTTTTCCGGCAAAAGCCGACTGTACTAGCTTCTGTACTCTGCTTCTGTATTCCGGATTCCGCAGATACCAGCTGTAAAGCTCTCCAAACATTGCATCCGTCTCATCTGCCTGCTCCAGAATATCCTCATGTTCTTTCTCTGTCTCCTGTACCAGCTTCTCCAGAAACAGATCAATCCCAGCTTCCGGATTTTCCGGATAACAATAAGAATTTTCAATTTCCAGCTTCGGATACAGACTGCGTATACTCCCGATCAGATATGCCGGACTTATGCCTTCTCCTTTTGCATTGGTATCACTATAGGAGAGGATCAGCTTTTCTCCCGGTTTCGTCATGTTCAGATACAGATAAAACCTCTGCATATTCATCAGTTCTTTAGGCCCCGGTGCCAGTTCCACTCCCTGCTCCTGGAAGAAATCCCTGTCAAGCTCTGATAAGATTCCGCCTGTCTGTGTGCTCTTTGGGATATTTCCCTCATTCACGCCAACAAAGAACAACGCCTTAATCTCTTTTAAGCGGGATCGTTCCATATCACCCACCATTACCTGATCTATGCTCGGCGGAATCAGCGCTACTTTTGCCTGAGAAAGTCCTGATTCCAGAAGCTGTCGGAACTCCTGTCTGTTTACCGTTTCTTCGCCAAGAATCTCAACCATCTTATCCAGCAGGTCCATCACAATTCCATAAATCTGGTTATATTCTTTTTCCATTGCTTTATCGCCTGACTCTTTAAACTTTCGCTCCTGTCGTTTCAGTTTCTGCCAGACATTGCTTTTTTGGATAAACTCATAGAGAATCCGGCAGTACTCTTCCACTGTCTTCTTACCGGAACCAAATCCCTGCGCAAGTTCCCTTACTTCTTCCGCAAAGATTTCTCTGATCTCATTCAGTTCCTGTATCTTCTCCGCTTCCATTCCTCTGTATACACGAACCCATTTTTCAGACCATTTCTTATATCCCCGGATTCCCAGCGCCAGCACGTAATTCTCCAGCTTATCAGCCTGTTCTCTGGTAACTTCTGACATCCCGCATCTGAGATAACGAAAAACACTCTCATAAGGAAATCCCTGTACCGCCATCTCCATGGCAGCGCGCAGATACTCCACAAAAGGATTCATCATTACCGAGTGCTTCTCGTCAATAAAATATGGAATATCTGCCTCCTCAAATACCTGTGCTGCAAGTCTTGCATATTCTTCCAGATTTCCTGTGATCACTGCAATCTCACCATAGCGGTATCCGCAGGTACGCACAAGTTCTGACATCCTTCTGGCAGCCTCCCGCATTTCTTCCAGGGGGGATGGCGCAGTAAATATTTTTATCTCCTGCTGTTCTTCGGCATACACGCCCTTTCTGTAGCGGAAGATATTTTTCTCCAGAAACTGTAAGGCAGGTGCCTGTGCAAACCGGGACTGTCCGGATGGTTTCAGATACACTGGATCCTCCAGATCTCTGGTCAGCCCTGCAAGTGTCCGTATCATCTGCTTGCTCATAAAGAAAAGCTGATAAGGTTTTCCCGGAGAAAAAGCATCCTCCCGTTCGTCCATAGTCACAGTAACACTTATGCGGTCAGCAATGACCAGAAGTTCCCTGAGCACATTGACCTGAATTGGCGTGAATCCGGTAAATCCATCAAAGAGAAATTCCGCTCCCTTAAGTTTTTCGGAAAAAGGAAGCTGTTTAAGCAGGACATCCATCACCTCTTCCCCTGTCATATAATGCCCCTTCAGGAATTCCCTGAATGACTGATAAAGGATTCCCACATCCTTAAGCTTCATTTCAAGTAATGGCTGATCTTTGGCCTTCTCTTTCATTTCTGCCAGATTCTCTTCTCTGATATCATACTGCATAAATTCTGAAACCAGAGACTTCACCTCATCCAGATATCCCGGCTTATTCATCTGACTTCCCAGATAGGCAAGTTCCTTTCTGTGCTGCTGCACCATTTTCTGCAGCACCATGCTTTTTCCCGTATCTTCCAGAACCTTTCTGTTATCTCCGCCGGTTTCTTCAAATACACGGTACGCAAGACGTTCAAAGCTCAGGATGTCAATATTCAGGATTCCTTTTCCCGGATGCATTTCCACCAGCGTCTTCTGTGTCTGCATGGTAAACTGCTCCGGAACAATAATATAGTAATTTCTCTCCGGGTGTTCCATGGACTCCCGGATTACTCTCTCATATGCAAAATAAGACTTTCCGGCACCGGAACTGCCGATAATAAACTGTAATGACATTCTTCTCTCCTTACTGTCGGTTACTCACATTCGTTGTTTCAGTATATCATAATTTAAGCACTTCTGTAATAGAATATACAAAACCATCCAGGAGGCGTGTACCATGAGTGCAAAAACAAAAATCATAGTCCTACATATGAAGGAAGTTATATACACCGGCATTTTCCTTCTTCTTGCTGTCATCCTGGCTATTGTACTTTTTTTCATGTTTGGATCCGGTCAGAAAAAAAGTGCCTCAGCCGATGCCAAAAGCCTGTACAAACCGGGAATTTATACTTCCTCCATCGACCTGAATGAAAACACCTTTGACCTGGAAGTAACCGTTGACTCTGACAGGGTAACTTCCATCCGTCTGGTAAATTTAAGTGAAAGCACCGCAGCCATGTTTCCTCTCATGGAACCGGCTCTGGAATCACTGGCCAGCCAGATTTATACCTCCCAGTCGCTGGAAAACATCCAATATTCCGAAGATCAGAAGTATACTTCCATGATTCTTTTGAATGCAATTGAAACAGCACTGAAAAAAGCGGAGAACAACTGATCGTTCTCCGCTTCGCCATGCAAAATCACGCGGATAGAATCCTCCACTCCGCTATGCGATTCTAAATATCCATATTTTCAAGCTGCTCCAGCCATACTCCTGCACTTGCATCACTTGGCATTCTCAGATCACCTCTCGGTGAAACCGCAACGCTTCCCACCTTCGGGCCATCCGGAAGGCAGGAACGTTTAAACTGCTGTGCAAAAAATCTCCAATAGAAGGTTTTCAGCCATTTGAAGATTGTCTCCTTATCATACATTCCTTCAAAAGTCTCACATGCCAGCCTGTAAATTTTCTCCGGTTCAAATCCTGCACGAAGCATATAGTACAGATAGAAATCGTGAAGTTCATAAGGTCCCACCAGATTTTCTGTCTTCTGTGCGATCTTGCCATCCTTAGGCGGCAGAAGCTCCGGACTTACCGGTGTATCCAGAATATCAAGAAGAACCTCTGTCAGCTTCTCATCTTTGCAGGTATCCGCATAATAACGTACAAGATGACGCACCAGAGTTTTCGGCACTGAAGCATTCACGCCGTACATGGACATATGGTCACCATTGTAGGTTGCCCATCCCAGAGCCAGCTCAGACAGATCTCCTGTTCCCACCAGAATCGAGCCATCCTGATTTGCACTGTCCATCAGGATCTGCGTTCTCTCTCTTGCCTGGCTGTTCTCATAAGTCACATCATGCACAGACGGATCATGAGCAATATCCCTGAAATGTATATTTACTGCTTCTTTGATATTGATCTCACTTAAAGTCGCACCCAGACACTGACTTAATTTGCAGGCATTCTGATAAGTTCTGTCTGTGGTTCCAAAGCATGGCATGGTAATACAGTGGATATCCTTTCTGTCCGCACCGGAAAGGTCAAAGGCTCTTGCGATCACAAGCAGTGCCAGTGTGGAATCCAGACCTCCGGAAAGTCCCACTGTTGCCTTATGGCAATGGATATGATCCATACGTTTCTTAAGTCCCATTGCCTGGATATTCAGGATTTCATCACAGCGCATATCCCTTTCTTCTTTTCGTGAAGGTACGAAAGGATACTGCGAATATTTTCTGGTCAGCTTTGTCTCTTCCACATTCAGATGGAAGCACACTTTAATGTGATCACTGTCGTCAGCCGGCTGATAAGTAGTCAATCTTCTTCTCTCATCGTTCAGCCTCTGCACATCAATCTCACTGTATACAATACCATTGTGGAAACGTTTTCCTTCCGCAAGGATCACTCCATTCTCTGCGATCATATTCTGACCACCAAAGACCAGATCCTGTGTGGACTCACCTTCTCCTGCATTTGCATATACATATCCGCACACCAGACGTGCAGACTGTCCGGAAACAAGATCTCTGCGGTAGCTGTCCTTTCCGACCATCTCATTGCTGGCTGACAGATTCACGATCAGATTCGCTCCTGCCTGTGCATGGAGAACGCTTGGCGGCAGTGTCACCCATAAATCCTCGCAGATCTCTGCAGCTGCCACAAGCTCCGGCTCCTCCTCACAGATAAAAAGAATATCTGTTCCGAAAGGAACTCTCTTT
>ENA-OPXH01001720-OPXH01001720.1-human-gut-metagenome-genome-assembly--contig:-NODE-1720-length-14265-cov-2.767206_pt1 | contig 14265 bp, 14 predicted proteins | sample MGYA00241521_ERZ502034 | MGnify/ENA primary metagenome ERZ502034 (study PRJEB25962, sample SAMEA2042103) | human gut metagenome | biome: human gut; feature: human-associated habitat; material: faeces... | reverse complement strand
CTTTTTCGGTTTTTAACATCTTGTTTTTTGCGGATATGAAGAAACTTTTTGTTGATAAATTGAACTTGAATCCATAAAACTTTGACGAACTTTCAATTATTATGCAATCTTTGTGCTCTATACATTTTTTATTTCCCGACAAACTGCTAACTTTATCATCATTATTATAATGACATGTGAATAGTCGGTTGTACCATTATTTAAATCTCGTTTATGGGTAAATACAAATTTATAGAAGAAAGAGTGGAAACAATGTCTTCGTCGGAGCTTAAGATATTCTTGAATATACTGAAGAGCAGATCTAAGGAATTGATGTCAACTCTGGAGTCAGTAAGGGGAATAAAAGATTTGGAGGCTGTTTGTAAATCAACTCAGAAACTAAACAATCGTGTTTCTGAGTTTGACGGAGGATCTTTTCTTATATTAGTGGTTGGACCCGTGAAATCGGGAAAATCTACTTTAGTAAATCTCATAGCACATGCTCACGTCAGCCCCACTCATTTCTTGGAGTGTACGGTGCGTCCGTCCATTATTTCAAAAGGACAGGAGGAATCCATTACCCGTATTTTTTCTGTTGCTGATAAAGCTAGAAAGGTAGAACAGTTTGATTCGGTCATTGATAGCCTGCGCGGATTTGAAAAACTGGAAAACATTTCCGAGATAAGCATTGAAAAGAAAGAATTGAATGATGCTAATCTGGAGGAGTGTGTTTCGTTAGCTTTGGAAGAAAGCGTGATAAATACAGATCATACGCTGGTGACATCCATAACAACTTCCGGTGGGGAGCTTTTGAAAGATAATATATTTCTGGTGGATATGCCCGGGCTGGATGGCGGGTATGTGAATTTGGATAATCCTATTTATGAAACGATCTCTCAAAGGGCAGATTTCGTGATATTTGTGCAAAGTTCAAATTCTGCTATATCGAAGGTTTCCAATCGTTTTCTGAAGTTGCTGCAGGAGAATAATCCGAAAGTTCCGGTTTGTCTTCTACATAATGTGTTTGAAGCGGCTTACTGGCATTCGGAAGAGGAGAAGCAGGCTGTAATTAAGGCACAGGTAGAATTTGCCGAGAATGAAATGGGCAGACGTAACTTCCAGTTGAAGGAGAATATATATAGTTTGAACTTGGGAAAAGTGGCGGATGCTGCCAGCTATGAGGGAATGGAGGATCTTCAGGAAGAAGCTGCGAAATTTCAGAGATTTGAGAAGGATTTGTATGGCAAGGTGATCTCCAATAGTACTGATATACGTCTGAGAAGCGTAATCGGAAGAACGCTGAATCAGTTGGAAAAACTGGATAATTTAGTCGGAGAATCAATTGGCCAACAGGAAGCAATCGATATAGAATATCAGGCTGCGGCAACTTCGTTTGACGAGTTACTCCGTCAGGCGAGTGAACTTAGTTACGATGGGAGCGATTTTAGAAAAATGGTGCAAGTCTATATGGATGATGATTTGAAAGAGTTTACTGAAATCGTTAGGGAGTATTATGATTCCGGATGCAATTCCGCATTTGCCGGTGGAGCGAAGGGGAAAGATGCGACACGCAGCCTTGTTACAAAGTTTATGACTGATTCGTCAGCGGCGATAAAAAGTAAGTTCCTTGATTCCCATGAACATAGCCTGGCCCGGCAGTATTTGCGGAAACTCTCTAACTTGAAAGATGATGTGGCTTTTATAGAGAAGATGAATACTTTTCTGAAGCAGAAAGGTTGTGCACCTTTTGACTCAGTGCCGCAAGTGACGGATTTTCCGGTGGTCGATTTTGATTTGCAGGGAGCTTTTGATGTGAAGAATATTAATAATCCGACTGTTCCGCATATCGGAATACCCAATCCGTTCGGGACTTATTCGACAATGGAAATTCAGAGTTTTCTGAGAAAAGCGATGGAATGTATCACCGGAATCGATCATACGCATACCGGGAAAACGATCAAAGGATATCTTCAGCTGACTGTCGGGAAGAGTATATATAAGGCGGCTAATGACCTTTATGATCAGTATGTGCCTGTACGCAAACAAAGTATCATTGATTTTTTGGAACAACAAAAAACAATGTATCTGAATGCGCTGGTGTCTGATAAAGAAGAATTTGACAGGAAGGATGCGTTGCTTCGGTCAATAAATGCACAAGTTCAGAGTTTTAAGGATTCAATAAGATAAGAATAAGCCAATGAAACGAAATTTATTAATTATCACACTCCTGTTTTTGGGCTCTTTTGTGATTTTATTGTTGGGTAACATCATTATTATTGGTGAGAAAATAGCCTCCTTATCGCAGGTTGCGTGGGCAGAGTATGCTTTTTACACCTTGATTCTGGTTGTATTTTATGCCGTCGTTATACGTCCGGTCGTTCGGGTGCATCGTGCTCCGCAGTTTCCGGCTTTGTCTATTGATGGGGAGTGGAATACTGCACAACTTGTTGCGTTTGGACATAAACTGGCGGATAACTGCAATTATATACCTAAAGATAAGTCCTGTCCCGAGTTAAGAAAACTGCATCAGCAGAGATTGCGTGAAGATTTGGAACGTTATGCAACGAGTAAGGAAGAACTGGTGCAAATCATAAGCGAAGAGCTGAAATTGCGCATTGAAGGGGGAGAACTGAAAGAAACGTCAGGTCCGCGTACAGAGGATATGCATTCGGTCCGTATCATCGGCATCAATCGTCGCGTTATCGAATGGGCTAAATCTGTTTTTATGATTACCGCCATTTCGCAGAACGGAAAGCTGGACACGGTGTCCGTGCTTTATATGAATTATAAAATGATAGAGGATGTGATTGTTGCTTCCGGCTTCCGACCTACAAGGCAACAGTTGTTCCGGCAGTATGTCAATATTCTGGTTACTTCATTAATGACTTTCGTCGCATCGGAGGTCTTTAGAGATATGGGTTCGGTTGCCCCCTTCGGCTCATTGGCAGACCAGTCTTCGGATGCAGCGTCCGATATCGACGTTTCCGATGCTGCCGCCGATGGTGCCGATGTGGATGTGGATTTGGACGACATAGGAGATACAGTTTCAGGAGATACCGGCTTTTTGAGCATTCTGTCTAACGTGAAAATTCCGGGAGTAGTCATCGGTTCGATATGCGATGGCATCGTGAATTCGCTGATGACTTTACGTATCGGTTACGTGACGCGTAACTATCTGATTGATGGAATGAATTCATTAAATGGAATCAAAGCTAAAAGAAAAGCAAAGCGTGCAGCTGTGAAAGAGGCTCTGAAGTCTTTGCCCAAAGTTGTCGTGGTAGGTACTTCTTTCGTGGGAAAGGGAGCTATGAACATTATTCTGAATATTATTGGCGGGAAGAAAGTGAAGGAAACTAATGAAAATTGATTTTCTCTTTCAACCTGTCACCGCCTCCTGAAACTCTTTATTCATCAGTAATGTATGCTGGTGATAGGTCGCAGACCATCTGTCACTGATCTATCACCTGTCACCGTCGGCACACACATATATTTATTCTCTTTTTGCTTTAATTCGTACCACCCGATACACATTACCTCGTTTGGTATGCACAGAAGGCACCCGATTCTTTTGTAATATTCTTCCGAACTGAATAATATTGCAATCGGATACGCGAATCTTGCTATCATGTTGCACCTGCTCCAGAATTTCGATGGCAAGGAATTGTTCGCATTCTTCTCCTTCTGTAGCTGCCCGGAAATACTCATGGAATAATTGTTCTGCAATTGGCATCACCTGGAACTCCTGGTTACTTTCATTCATCACCTTCTCATCTTCCGGATCAAACCAATACCGTTCCCCCTTGTATAGATCATGCATCGCCTGTGCATAGAGCTGTTCGTAATCAATTGGGGAACAATCGATTGGTCCGGTCACATCGACAACAATATAACGGCGGCTACCGGAAGTGTCCGTCAGCAGGTCTTTGTGATTGCTCGTCCCAATGAAGGAGGCGTAACGACGCATCTCTTGCGTAGCCGTACCGTGTGGACGGCGGACATTGACAATCGGTTTCTGAAAAATATGTTTCAAAAAAGCCTGTTGATTCACTCTGTTCTGGTCAAATTCGTCCATATTGATCAGTGCGAACCGATTGAGGGATATCTCGGCATCCCGTTTGTTACTGAAATCAATGCGGTCCGTGTAATATGCCTGTAATTCGGGAGGAAGTAAACTCCGGCAAAAAGTAGACTTTCGGTAAGCCTGCGGACCTACGAGCAATGGTACAGTGCAATTCGCATATTTCCGGTCTGTCTGCCGCCAATGTGCCACCATATTCAGAAACCAGCGATAGAACAAGTCCGCCCAATGTCGGTTGTTGCAGGGAACCCGGGCTGCTAGTTCGCGAATCCGGTCGTGCCCGTCCCAACGTACATCCAGTCCGAAGAGAAAATCTTCGATCGGATTGAAAATCGGAATCCGGTCGGAGTCCAGATAACGGACCACATCCCTGTCCCAAAGACTGAGTCCTTCCAGCCTTGCGTTCATGGCGATACTGTTTCGAACACGGCTGCTCAGGGGGCGGAAGTAGAAACAAAACGTATTCCGTTCCCGATATTCCGTTACTGTCGTCATTGTATTGTAACGGAATTCGTATCTGCGTTGCATAAATTCTTCCGTTCGCAGCTCCAGTTCCTGTTCTGCCGACAGGGGAGATTTTTTGCCGAAGCCTTTGGCGATGGTGTATACACTCTGTACTGTCTGGCGGATCAGAAACTCTTTTTTCTGCCTATATAAATGAGCGATTGCACAACGGGCGGTTTCTTCTTCCGGTATGCCTGCCTGGAAGCAATTTTCGGCTAACTGAACCAATAAAGGCTTCAAGTCTTCATCGGATCGGGGATATATCCCCGGCTGAAGTTCGCTTAAAGATTGGCATGCCTTGTTTAAAGCCACTTCGAAGAGCGCAGACAATGTTTCAAGACTGTCATATCCCGGGATCAATCGCTTGAATGGCGATGTTTCCGCCTGTACGGCTTCTTGGTAGGTCGTTTCCGAGGGCATTTCCATTGGCTGGCGCATATACATAATGGTGGAGTCGGGATTGTAATAAAGTTCCGGGTCGTATGTTTGCCGGCAAAATTGCTCTAATGCCGGATTTTTCAATTCAATGGAATAGGAGAGTATAGGCTGGTATAAGCTGACAGCTTTTCTATAGGCATGCGCTTGAAAGATTTCCGCTTCTTCCCGGTTTTTGGGAAGTGATTTGTCCGGTCGTGTGAACCGTACCCATATTTTTACGGAATGTCCGCTGGAACCCATGAAAGCAAGATAAGTCTGCGAAAGCTCTTCCGCTTCCTGCTTCACCCGGTTCACTTCCATCAAGTTTGCCAGATGATTGACTTCTATTTGTATGATTCCGTTGTATGCGGTCATCTGTATGCCGTTGGCCGTTTTGCGAAAAGCTGCAGCCGGGATGACTTTTGTCAATTTCTTGGCGTCGTCCAGCTTGGCGTCCGGTGATGCGTAACGTATGCTTGTCCGTAGATTGCTGATCGGTTGGGCTTTCGTTTCATGCTTCATCGCTTCTATTTGTAGGTTTATGTCCAACGTTCGCATGGTTGGTGTCCCTCCGTTGTCCCGCATCAAAGTAAGTTTCATAATGAATGTGTCTGTAAAATGATCTAATTATTGAATTTGTTATTGTTAATGTCTTTCTTCCGGAAGGCATGTAAAGGTACGCTTTATTATTCGGCTTCACAAATGTTTGTGTTGTACTTTTCTTAAAGTTTTTTATATATCGGTTGGTTCGTTGTCTATTATAGGTTTACGTGTTGTCTATTAATAGAAAAGTTCCTTTCTTCCTATTGCAAAGTTCCTTTCCTCTAATAGTAAAGTTGTTTTTGTCCGCTTATAAACTACAAATGCAAGTTTTAATTATAGAAATGAAATCTTTGTTTTTATAAATGAAGCTTGCATTTATAAAAACAGAGATTGCGTTTATAGTTTTCAATAGGTGGAAAATAACTTATCTATTAGAGAAAAGTAAGTTTAGTTCTAATAGAGTAGAACTTATCTACTAATATCCTAGGTGATAAGTATTAATGTTTTGGATGACACAAGTGGTGATAGGTGATAGATGTGGTGATAGGTTCGGATAACTTGTCATCTTGTCTGCAAGTGCGATGAATAAATGGATGTGGAGCGGTGGGTGATAGGTGATAGAAAAAAACTTAATGTTTTTTATAATTTTATCTGAAATGATGGAGAAATGTTAATAGGAATGTTTGTCACGATATGACTTAACAGGATTACGGTATGATAGAAAGGAGTGAAGATAGCGAAGGAACAATTATGAAACCTACCGGAGTCTATAGCTATGGAAGTTAAATTTTCCATAGATTGATGAAAAAAGAAAGCCTTATTTATCATAACATTACTGTACTAGGTAAAGATTCATTCTTGTATGGTTTGAAATACATATATTCAATGGCAATTATTTGAAGGGCAGGTCAATGAATCAAGACTTCATTCTATAAACTAATTTTGTTGATAGGGTATTTCGATTAGTGTTGGTGAAGATGAAAATCGGAGATAGACAGCCGCTATAAAAAGTTCTTTAATTACGATAGGAAAAAAAACTCATAATAAGCATGTTTTTTGAAGTAATAATCCCCTTTTTTGACCGTTTAGGTACAATTGATACTTTTTGCGATTTTTTTTATTATATTAATTTGCTACATTTGGATGCTTGTTGAAGTGTAACAGACTGAAATATAGAGAAATATACGAATAATAAATAAGGAAGAGTCTATGCGAGTTATCAAGGTTGGGCGGAATCCCGTTAATGATGTTGTGGTAAGTGACCCGGGCGTATCATCACAGCACGCTGTCATCACCGTGTCGAGTTCTGGTATAGTATGTATTAAAGATCTTAATTCTAAAAATGGAACTTTTGTTAACAGCATGCGTATACAAAATCAGGTGCAATTGTCAAATGGTGACAAAGTGAAGTTGGGTAATACAAGCATTGATTGGAATAGAATAATACAGCAACCTGAGAAGACAGTGGTATCTGCTGGTAAGGGACAGGTGATTATTCCGCCTGATGTAAAAGATCGACGGAGTATCGGACGTTCTTCGGAGGCTCAAGTTCGGTTGAATTTTGATGATGTGTCGAGTGAACATGCTATATTATGCCAACGATCTAATGGGGACGTGTTAATCATTGACAACAATTCGACGAACGGTACTTATGTGAATGGAAACAGAATTTCGTCTCATGTCTTGGTGAAAGGAGATGTAGTGCTAATTTCTAAAAAGTATCCGTTGCAGTGGGAGAATATATTTGCTTTGACTCCTCCCAAAGGAGGGTACTTGTGGCAGTGGGGCAGTGCCTTTTTGATTTTGTTGGCAGTGAGTGTAGGTATCTGGTATTATTGGACACACCGGTCGTTGCCTCCGGAAGAAATCTACGAAAAATACCAGAAATCGGTTGTGTTGATTTATCAAAAAACTGCTTATGTAGCGAGTGTTGGTGATAAGTTGTTGGGCGAATATATGGGAGATGATTCGTGGAATTATTTCTATTTGGACGATAAAGATGATGTGTGTCAAGGAGTAGGCGGATCGTCAGGGACAGGATTTTTCATTTCTACAGATGGTAAGATAATGACCAATAAACATGTTGTGTCGTTGCTGGACGGAGAAAAAGAAAAAGCGGAAAAAGTAAAGGAAACTATTCAAATGGCTATTGTGAAAAGGTATCCCAATAATGCAGGAGCATTAGCGTTGGCGCGTGCTGTTACAGTAAAATATAATATCTTTTATACAGGAGTTGCTTTGAATGATACTCATGTGAGTTCGGTAAACGACTTTATCCCATGCTCAATTTGTAAAGTGAGTAATGATGATAAGATAGACATTGCAATTATACAGGTAAATACAAAGAAGACTCCAGATGGAGTAGTTAATATAGTTGATCTGAATGATATCGTTACGGATAAGGAGTTACAGTTAGGCAAGAAAGTATATACTATAGGTTTCCCTCAATCTTTTATTTTGGGAGATACAGAGATCGGTTTGGAAGCGAATAATCAGAGCGGAGAGATTACTCAGCAAAGAGGCGAATATCAGTATGGGCATAATATTACGATACATCAGGGGGCAAGCGGTTCGCCAGTATTTAACGAAAGAGGAAAGTTTGCGGGCGTTATCGTTTCGGGATATTTAGGATTGTCGCAAGGCTACAATCAGGCTGTACAACCCAAACGAGCGGTGGAATTAATTAAATAATCATACTAAATATTATAATAACTATGGCAACAAAAAAATGTATAAACGGACATCAATATGATTCGAGTATTTATGGGGATAATTGTCCTTTTTGTCCTTCTTCCCATTCAACTAGAGTACTCGACGATGATACAACGACAGGTAAAACTCAAGTGCTAGGTGGAAATATGAACGCAGAAACGGATACAATAGACCTTGGGAAAAGTGGTCAAAATAATCCGGGAGGTGCTACTGTTATTCGTCACGTTAATCCTACGGGTGGAACAGGAATGGCTTCTGACAATCGTCGTTTGGTAGGCTTACTGGTTTCTTACGACCAGAATCCAATGGGCGAAGTATACAAAATCTATGAGGGGAGAAATGTGATAGGACGTGCTGCTACTTCAGATATTCCTATTCCAGGAGATAGCAATATGTCATCCCAGCATTTATTGATACTTTACAGAGAGGCTGAAGGTATTTTCTGGGCTGCTGATCAGAATTCATCAAATGGTACATATATTAATGGAACATTTGTAGGTGACCGTGTACAGTTGTATACGAATGATGTTATTGTTTTGGGAGCTACCAAAATGATTTTCTTGGCTATTCCTCAATAAAAAGCAAATTAGGCAATGAAAGAAGAAAATATATATAACTATTGTCACATTGCAGGGCGTACCGACATTGGCTGCAAACGTCAGGCAAATGAAGACAGTATGGGCAACTTCGAAACGATCAATGGCCTTGCTGCTGTTGTATGTGACGGTATGGGAGGGCACGTCGGAGGAGCTACGGCATCCCGCTTAGCTGTAGAAGCGATTCATGGTTTTCTTGACGGACAGTATTATGAAGATCCTCGTGAAGCCATTGGAGAAGCTATTGATGCTGCCAATAAGGCTATACTTCATCAGGCAATGATACAACCTGAGTTGCAGGGAATGGGGTCTACATGTGTATTGTTGTTGGTCCGTGACTCTAAAGTTTATATAGGTCATGTGGGAGATAGTCGTGTTTACCTAATACGTAACAGATGTATAAAACAACTAACCAAGGATCACTCTTATGTACAGATGTTGGTGGATATGGGACAACTGACTAATGAGCAGGCAGAACATCACCCACGGAAAAACGAAATAACAAATGCTTTAGGCATTGCCAATATGAAACCGGCTACAGTACTGCCTGATGCGATTTTACCCGAAGCTGGAGATTGTTTTTTGCTTTGTTCGGATGGATTGAGCGGAATGATATCAGATAGGGAGATAGAACGCATCGTCAGCAGACAATCTGAAATGGGGTCACAGGAACGTGTGGACTATTTAGTACAACGAGCAAGGGACAATGGGGGATTGGACAATATAACGGTAGAGATTGTAGAGTTTTCTATTACTCCTGGTTCGCCTTCTAAACCTCAAAGAAGAAAAATAGGAATGATCATATTAACTGTCATTTTGCTGATATGTATTGGCGCCAGTGGAGGTTATTATTTTTGGAATAAGCATTTTAAGTCGGAATCTATTACTATATATAAATCCTTTATGCGAAGGGATACAATTATTATGTTGCCTGAAATTAAGTTCCAGAAAGGTGAAGATATTTTAGAAATAAATTATAAGCAAGGACATACGGAGATCCTTATGGGCAAAGAAAAAGAAAAGGTGATAGAAATAAACCGTGCTCTGTCAAGTGATTCATTAAAGTATGATGAGGATATTGATGTGGCATATGGTAACCGTCTTTTAGTGTTTCGACAAGAGTTTAAAAACGAACAATTGCGTTTTTCTTTGGCAGACTCTGTGAAGATATTCAAATTTGTTGTTCCTGTGGTAAAAGATATGACATTGACACAGCCGAAGCAAACTCATCAAGAATCTACTCCCTCTGTTGTAAATGATGTAAGTAATACCGCAAATGGTAGTATTGTTGCTATTGTGGCAGCTACTGGAAAAGTGGATTCTCTTACATATAGAGTTGATGCTCAGTTTGTTCCTAAAAGAAAAGCCTTTTCTTTTATTGAAGGTGAGAATGCGTGTTTTTTAGTTGAAGGACAATCACAGCCTTCAAAACTCAATCGTCATTTTCAGATAACTGACATAGAATATGATGCAACTTATTTCAAGAAAACAAAAAAGGAAACAGGATTTGATATCTCTTTTACAGAGAAAGAACCACCTAAAAAAATAGATATTGTAATAAAAGGAAAAGAGAAAGAAGGAGAGAACTCTACTGATGTATTACTTAATATAATTATTAGTCTTAATATTAATAAGGAAGGAAAATAGTTATGCCTGAATATGAATTGATAAAAGTAATAGGTCAAGGAGGCATGGGCAGCGTCTATGAAGGGAGAAGTGGCGATGGGAAACGTGTAGCAATAAAGATGATGAATAGTAAAGCTACTATGAACCCGGAGTTTAAAGAACTTTTCTATATTGAAGCTGCTGCATTGAAAAAGATGCGGCATCCTTCAGTGGTAGGCATTGTTGACAATCCTTTTTCGGATGAGCATGGAAATATGTACTTGCCTATGGAATATGTAGACGGAGAGACCATCGAACACCATGTGGAAATGGCAGGACCTTATACGGAATTTACTGCAAAGGACTTGATGGGGAAAATTCTGGATGCAATGGCTTATATACATAGGATGGGATGCATTCATCGTGATATTAAGCCTTCTAATATAATGGTACGTCCCGATGGTAGTATCTGCATTATAGATTTCGGGATTGCTAAAGATATGAAAACCAGCACAGGCAAAACAATCGGACGTATTATCGGGACCGACGGATATATGAGTCCGGAACAGGCTAAAGGAGATAGCATAGATTATCGCACAGACATTTATTCCTTAGGTTGTTTGTTACATTATATGCTCACTGGTTCTCATGCCATCAAAAAGCGGTCAAATGATTATGATACTATTTGCTCTATTTTGAATGATGAATTTCCACGTGCAAAGACTTTTAATCCGCATTTATCTGATCAAACTCAAGAAGCGATATTGAAGGCTGTAGATAAAAATATGCTTCGTCGTTTTCAAACGGTGATGGAATTTAAATCAGGACTATTTAGAGAAACGGTGGTAGACCCGAATAGAGTAAAAGTTTCTGTTGGGCGGAGAGAGTGTGACATAACCATTCCTAGTGATTATATCAGCGGTCACCATCTGGAAATAGAATATAGGGAGGAAAGATGTACAGGTTCGATACATCGCTATCTCCTATTTACAGATAGTAGTACAAATGGCACCAGTGTAGATGGCAAATACTTACGTCATGGGAGCATTAAAATACCATTTTCTTTTGAGAATCCGTCCCCATTGCCGAATGTCTGGCTGGCAGGGAGAAGCGAATATCTTTTAGATTGGGACGAAGTCATACAGAAACTTCGGGATAAAGGAGGAAGAACTGTCATAATGGAAGAAGTGGTAGGAGATATCCTGCCTCCTACTCCTCCAACTCCATCTGTCAAGGAAGATAAACTTGGGATAGGATATGGAATTTTGTCTGTGGTATGTCCAATTGTAGGATGGGTACTTTGGGCACAGTGGAAGAAAGAGACGCCTCGACGAGCAAGAGCGGCTGCTATATGTGGTTGGATAGGGTTTGTAGTCGGATTTATAATTAATATCTTAAGTAGTATATGAAAACAATAACAATAGGAAGAAGTAGTCACTGTGATATTGTAATTGCAGATGAGAGAGTGAGCCGCGTCCATGCTGAAATTACTTTGGTTGATAATAAGTATGTATATAAAGATGTCAGTAAAAACGGGAGTAATATTGGTGGGCGTATTATTCTTAATGAAAAAGTCGTGATTGCTCCTGGTGCTACTGTGTTACTGTCCAACCATATACCTCTGCCATGGGCGCAAATTTATGCCTTGTTACCTATTAGAGGCGCTCATCCTTATGAACAAGAAACTAAAGTCGGCTCAAATACCTTAATAGTCGAACATATTCCTGTATCTTCTTCACAGGAATATAGATCGTATAAAAAAGATGAATTGGAAATGAAAAATGATGCATATAACAAATTTATAGAATTAAAAAATAATGAATCTATTGATAAAAAAAGAGTATCAAATATAAAAGATCAACAACTATCAATTCTTTCAAGTAAAATTAATATAGAAATGAATAGATTGAATAATATAATTTATAAGGAAGAAAATAATGTACCAATTTTAAGTTTTTCAAAAAAAAATTATAGTTTTGCAACACCTGAAAATACAGGTACAGGTATAGCTTATAAGGGATTGGTTATATTTGATATTTCTGTTCTGAATTTGACTAATTTACCTATTATAGTGCATGACTCATTTGTTTTAAAACAAATATCGGATAAAGCATTTGAAAAAATATTAGAATTGTATATTAAAAGTGAAAAACAAGTAATAATAGTTATTGATAAAAAGAACTCGTATACAGATGAGACACAAAAAATATTAGATGAAAGTGTTATTTTAAATTTAGGTTCTAATGGAAATGAACTTTTTGGAAAATCGTGGGGATAGACTATGTGTTAAATTATGAATTTAAAGGTATAAAAGATAAATTATATGATGACTTGAATAGATTAATTAAAGCATTAGAAATTTATTTGTATCAGTATGTTAATAAAATAAATTGTGAAAAAAATTACCAGATATACAAAAAATAATTGCCAAGGAGGAAATATGTAAAATATAAAGTTTTAATTATACGAATACAATAGAAAGAGTATATATAGATAAATCTAATATGGATATTGTCTTTATACATGATAAAGCAAATAAAGATTTGGAAATTGAAAAAATAATATGGTTTTGGGAATTGATGAATTTCTTCCGGTCGAAAAGCAAAATCTAAATGTTGAATTTGTGGAATTTAAAAAGTTTTATCAAAGAATATATAAAGAGACAGGATGTAAGTATAAAAATTGGGTTGATGAAATAAAAAGTGAGTATTCATTATATGTGAGAATAATAACGAAAACGGATTTTTGTATGATGAGGCTATGATATGCAAAAATTGTAAAAAACACAATTTATATATTTTTGGACACTCATTAGATGTTACAGATAGAGATATATTAAGAGACTTAATATTGAATGATAATGTAAGTACAACTATTTTTTATCATAATAAGGAAAATATGGGAAAACAAATTACTAATTTAGTAAAAGTAGTTGAAGTAAATGAATTGATAGGAAGAACGGGAGGAAGTACTAGAACAATAAAATTTAAGTTACAAAAAAATTTAGTATAGATTTTTAATATTAACATTTTTAAAAGGAGGATATTATTATGAAATTTGATAGAATAAATGTTAATCGTTTGGATGATATAGGTTATGTGATTGATAAAGAAAAATTTTTAAAGTTTGTTAATGATTTCAGGATTATTGGTGTTCATTGGTCTCAACCTACAAATATTAGTGCTAGTTATTTTTTAAGATTATTACAAGATGGCTCAAAAGCACGAGCACGTGGATTTGGAAAACAATCATATATTGAAAATGATGAATCATCAAATCAATTAAGTGAATTTTACGATAAATTATTTGATCACGGAGCATTATGGAAATTAGAAAATGGTAGAGTAATTTGTACAGCAATGCCATATAGTGATGAAAAAATTGTGCTTGATGAATTTGAAAGATTGAAGAATAAATGTGAATATCCCGATAACGTGATATTAAATTTCTTAGATGAAAAATATAAATTTAGAAAAAATGGCGATATTATGGTTGTTATTTCGTTTGATGAAATTTAGATTAAAAATATTATTTTTTAAACAACTTAAATACTATAAAAATTTATGAAAAAAGCAATCTAAATAATCAAATACTTTAGTAAAAAATCACTTTAAAATATCTGATACTTTTTAAAGAGGAAAATTAGATAAAGCAATTTCTGATTTTCCTCCTTTTATTTTTCTATTTTACTTTTTATAGTTTACTCTAGAATTGCCTATACATTTGGAATTTATCCATGTAAAAGAGTTGAGTATTTCTTTTTTTATGTCCAAACGTTTTTGTAATATTATTTTTAATGTAAGCGCCAAATAAAATAGTGTATTTAAAGAA
>ENA-OPXH01001717-OPXH01001717.1-human-gut-metagenome-genome-assembly--contig:-NODE-1717-length-14286-cov-2.594266_pt1 | contig 14286 bp, 9 predicted proteins | sample MGYA00241521_ERZ502034 | MGnify/ENA primary metagenome ERZ502034 (study PRJEB25962, sample SAMEA2042103) | human gut metagenome | biome: human gut; feature: human-associated habitat; material: faeces... | reverse complement strand
ATCCAAGTCTTTTACATAATCCATCCCTGCTCTACGTAAATGTGCCTCATCTAATGAAAATCCTAAAGGTTTGATCAAATGCATCTTCGTATTACTTGCCATGCAGGTACGCATCATATTTCCTGTATTTTGAGGAATTTCCGGTTCAAATAAAACTAAATGCAACATATTAATCCTCCTCTGCCAGATACTCTAATAACATCTGTAACGCTCTTCCTCTGTGACTTACCGCATTTTTCTTATCTTCACTTACATTTGCCAGTGTTGTATTGTATGGAGGATAGAAAAAGATAGGGTCATAACCAAAACCTGATTTGCCGTGTTTTTCTTTTGTTATATTGCCATAGACTATTCCTTCAAACATATATGTTTTATTGTTCCATATTAATGCTATACATGTTTTGAAACGAGCACGTCGATTATCTATATTGGAAAGTTTGGATAAAACTTTTAACATATTGTTTTCAGCATTATGGTCATCACCTGCATACCTTGCTGAATAAACACCAGGTTCATTATTTAAACTTTCAATCTCGAGACCGGTATCGTCAGCAAAGCAATCATAACCATATTTTTCTTTAATAAATTGAGCTTTTAATAAAGCATTGCCTTCTATAGTATCTGCTGTTTCAGGTATCTCATCTGAGCAGTTAATATCCTCAAGACTATATAAATCAATTTCTTCATTCAATATAGAAGATATTTCTTTTATCTTATGCTTATTATTTGTAGCAAATACTAATTTTTTTTTCATTTATTTTTTATTGAATTTTTTACTTCTTATTTTTTACCAAATTGCTTTAATGCTTCAAAGTTGGAATTTAAATTTTCCTCTTCTTTTTCTAAAATATATATATGGTTTATATTTCCAGTAATTTTTACAATCACTGTTTGCCCAAAAGTGTATATCTTCAGAAATATCTTTGAAAGATATAGTTTTGGGAATATTTTTTAAAGAAAGTTCTTTTATTGAATATTCATTGTTATTATTATTATCAATAAGTTGATATCTTTTTTAAGCTGTTATTATAATTTTTAGCTTTACTTGTTACTAAATCAACGTAAGATGTGGCTATATTATTATTTATATCGAAAATATTATTGAAAACGAATATAAAGATTACTGATATATCTATATATTAATACCACAAATATTACACATATCCTTTTTTATAAATCATAATTTTAAGCTTTTATTTTATCAAATCCTTCTCCATAAACACCTACTACATTTGATTGTGATATGAAAGCATTAGGGTCTATAGATTTTACAATTCTAAATATATTGACGGATTCGTTTCGTTTAGCTAGTACACAGATAACTTTTTTGGGTTGTTTAGAATACCATCCCATACCTTCTAATATAGTTACACCTCTATCTATATCTTGATTAATTCTATTAGCAATCTCTTCGTATTTTTCGGAGAATATAAGAATCTGTACTGAACGACGTACACCATTGATAACCATGTCACATATATAAGTCATAATGACCATTGTTACTAAGCCAAATACGATTTTTTCAACACTGTGAAAAAGTAAATATGATGAAGATATAATAAGCACATCGCAATATAGAATCATTCTTCCAATAGAAACTTCTTTGTATTTATTTACAATGGCAGCAATAATGTCAGTTCCACCAGTACTTCCATTGTGTGTAAATACTATTCCTATTCCTGCACCACACAGCATACCTCCTATAACACAAGACATGAAAGGTTCACCATTTACTAAAGGTTCTTTTATTATAGATTGTAATATAGAAAGTAAAAATGTTGTTACGATTACACTGAATATAGTTCTTATACAAAATTGAAAACCGATAACTTTTATAGCTATTATTAATAATAATATATTGATAGTCGCATAAGTAAAAGCTACCGGTATATTAAATCCAAAAAATACAAGAGCTGCTATACCAGTTACTCCTCCAGTTGTTATTTCTTCTGGCAAAAGAAAGCCTGTCCATCCGAAAGCATATAGAATTAAGCCAAATACAATGAAACCGTAATCCTTTATTTCTACGAGAATACTTTTTATATGTTGATTCATAAGATTTAGATAAAAAATATAAAAACCGCATATAAAATTTATGATGAAAATTTTACTGCGGTTTTTATATTAAGATAAATGTTTAAAGAACTATATTGACTATTTTATTGGGAACGATGATAATTTTTTTAGGAGTTTTTCCATCTATCCATTTTGCAGATAAAGGGTGGTTGAGGACTTCTTTTTCTATATCTTCTTTTGAGGCCGATGTTGAAAATTCGAGATTAAAACGCGCTTTTCCATTAAAAGAAATAGCATAATTGACAGAAATTTCTTTTAAATAATTTTCATTAAGAATAGGCCATTGTGCATCACATATAGTAGATACATTACCTATTTGGTGCCATAGCTCTTCTGATATATGGGGTGCAAAAGGAGTTAACAGAATTAATAAATTTTCTAATACATGTTTATTACGGCTTTTTAAAGTAGATAATTCGTTGACACATATCATAAAAGCACTAATAGATGTATTAAATGAAAAATTTTCAATATCCCAACTAACCTTTTTTATAAGTTTATGTAAAGATTTTAATTCCTCTTTAGTTGGTTCATTATTTTTTACAGCAAGATTATTGTTATCGAAGAATAAGTTCCATAATTTTTTAAGGAAACGATGTACTCCATCTATTCCGTTTGTATCCCAAGGCTTGCTTTGTTCCAATGGACCGAGAAACATTTCGTATAATCTTAATGTATCAGCTCCGTAGCGTTCTACAATATCATCAGGGTTTACAACGTTGAACATTGATTTTGACATTTTTTCTACCGCCCATCCGCAAATATATTTATCGTCTTCAAGTATAAATTGAGCAGTATTAAATTCTGGACGCCATTTTTTAAAAGCTTCAATGTCAAGTATATCGTTGTTGACAATATTAACATCTACATGAATAGGTGTTGTTTCGTAATTATTTTTTAAATTGAGAGAGACAAATGTATTGGTATCTTTGATTCTGTATACAAAATTAGAACGGCCTTGTATCATTCCCTGATTAACCAGTTTTTTAAAAGGTTCTTCTTCACAGACTATACCAATATCATATAAAAATTTGTTCCAAAAACGACTGTAGATAAGATGACCTGTAGCATGTTCAGTTCCACCTATATAAAGATCTACATTTCTCCAGTATTCATTAATACTTTTCGATACTAATTCATTATTATTATGAGGGTCCATGTACCGTATATAGTAGGCTGACGAGCCGGCAAATCCTGGCATGGTACATAATTCCAATGGAAAATGGTCTCTGAATTTCCAATTTTTTGCACGACCTAATGGTGGTTCACCTTTTTCTGTTGGAAGAAATTTGTCAATTTCTGGTAATAGTAAAGGCAATTGATTTTCATCGAGCATGTAGGGCATATCATCTTTGTAATATACAGGAAAAGGTTCTCCCCAATAACGCTGACGGCTGAAAATAGCATCACGTAGACGATAGTTAACTTTTACTCTACCTATGTTCTTTTCTTTGATAAATTGTTTTGTTTTAGCAATAGCTTCTTTTACTTCTAAACCATTTAAATTTAAACCATTACCGCAAGAATTTATCATTTTGCCTTCTTTAGCGTCAAAGCTTTCTTTTGACACATCACAACCTTCTATTAATGGTATAATGGGCAAGTTGAAATGTTTAGCAAATGCATAATCTCTGCTATCATGTGCAGGAACTGCCATTATAGCTCCCGTTCCATATCCAGCAAGTACATAATCACTTATCCATATAGGAATTTTTTCATTATTGAGAGGATTTATGGCGTAAGCTCCTGAAAATACTCCACTGACACTTTTATCCATTAATCTTTCTCTTTCTGTACGATGTTTAATACTTTCTAAATATTCTTCAACAGCTTTTTGTTGGTCTGGTGTAGTAACTTGTTTTACATATTCACTTTCAGGCGCTAATACCATAAAAGTAACCCCAAATATCGTATCGGCACGAGTGGTAAAAATAGTGAATTCTATGTCAGAATTTACTACTTTAAATTTCATTTCTGCACCTTCAGAACGACCTATCCAATTTTTTTGAGTTTCTTTTAATGAATCTGTCCAATCTATAGTACTTAGGCCATCTAATAACCGTTGAGCATAAGCTGATACACGTAAGCACCACTGACGCATAACTTTTTGTTCAACAGGATAACCGCCTCTAACAGAGACACCTTCGCTTACTTCGTCGTTTGCCAATACAGTACCCAATTGGGGACACCAGTTGACCATAGTGTCTCCTAAGTAGGCTATTCTATAATTAAGTAATGTTTTTTGTTTTTCTTTTTCATCCATTACTTTCCATTCGTCAGCTGTAAAATTTAGTTCTTCACTGCATGCTGCTTGTATATTGGATGTACCGTTTTGTTCGAATTTTTTGATTAATTCTGTAATAGGACGGGCTTTTTGTAAAGAATTATCGTAATAATGATTAAACATTTGAATAAAGGCCCATTGAGTCCATTTATAATATTTAGGATCACAAGTACGTATTTCTCTGCTCCAGTCGTAACAAAAACCTATTTTATCAAGTTGTTCTTTATACCGGTTTATATTGTTTTGAGTAGTTATAGCAGGATGTTGCCCTGTCTGTATAGCATATTGTTCTGCTGGAAGTCCGTATGCATCGTAACCCATTGGATGTAATACATTGAAACCTTTTAAACGCTTAAATCGAGAATAAATATCTGATGCTATATATCCAAGAGGGTGTCCTACGTGGAGTCCTGCACCTGATGGATAAGGAAACATATCTAATACATAATATTTGGGTTTATTATTATCTTCTGTTACTTTATAAGTATTGTTTTGTATCCAATACTCTTGCCATTTTTTTTCAATTTCCCTAAAATTATAATCCATGTCAATTTTTAGTTTTTAAGCATTTAGATGATTATGATCTAATACTTTAGATGTGAGTTTATGTATTGGTTACAAAAGTAATAAAAAAAAAGATTGTTTGTTCTTTTTCAGTTTATTGTAAGATTATAAAAAGAATAAGTATCATAACAGGTATAAAAGATATTGCGATAGTATTGCCAATGTTTGATTGCTCATAAATTTGTATGGACATCATAGATTATAATAGTGATGAAACGAAAAAAGTTTTGTACGTTTGTATTTTTAAAGCACGCTGAAAATGAAAATAAATAATATTGATTTTGGAGATAAACCTGTATTATTAGCTCCGATGGAAGATGTTACTGATTCCTCGTTTCGTTTAATGTGCAAAGAATTTGGTGCTGACATGGTTTACACCGAGTTTATTTCAAGTGATGCTCTTATACGTAATGTAAGTAAGACTCAACAAAAATTGATTATTTCCGATAGGGAACGTCCTGTTGCTATTCAAATTTATGGTAGGGAAGTAGATACTATGGTAGAAGCTGCACATATTTGTGCTGAAGCAAATCCTGATATTTTAGATATAAATTTTGGTTGTCCTGTGAAGAAAGTTGCAGGTAAGGGTGCTGGCGCTGGTATGTTAAGAGATATTCCTCATATGATTGAAATTACAAAGGCTGTTGTTGATGCAATAAATGTACCTGTTACTGTAAAAACTCGATTAGGTTGGGATTGTGAATCTAAAATTATAGTAGATTTAGCAGAACGGTTACAAGATTGTGGAATAGCAGCATTGACTATTCATGGACGTACACGAAGCCAAATGTATACGGGAGAGGCCGATTGGACTTTAATAGGTAAAGTTAAGGAAAATATTCGCATGCATATACCCATTATAGGAAATGGGGATGTCACTACACCTCAAATAGCAAAAGACAAATTCGACAAATATGGGGTAGATGCCATAATGGTAGGTCGAGCATCCATAGGTTGTCCTTGGATATTTAAAGAAATAAAAGAATTTTTATCTACAGGAAATATTTCTGAACTTTCAGTTAAAGATAAAATGAGTATATTGCGACGTCAATTGCAAGAAAGTGTGGAGCGAATAGATGAACGTAGAGGAATATTACATATAAGAAGACATTTGGCTGCTACACCTTTGTTTAAAGGGATACCTAATTTTAGGGATACACGTATTGCAATGTTAAGAGCTGAAACAGTTATAGAATTGACAAATATTTTGGATTATATAGAGAATACTGTATTGAAATCATAAATTAGTAAATAATTGATTATCATTATGAAAACATTCGGCATTTTATTTTGTAGTATTTTAATGTTTTGCTTTTCAGTTTCTGCAAAAGAAGTTGAAGGAGACAATAATTATGTAAAAAAATCCTTTCAGGTAGATGACTTTTATAAGGTTAAGACTAATGGTGCATTTAACATCGTTTATCATCAGAGTAAAGATTCTGCTGGTCTTATCAAAATGTATGGAGAAGAGAATATACTGAATAGTATGAAAGTAGAATCTAAAGAAGGTGTTTTGAACATTAAATTTGATTCTCCTTCGAAAAAAGATTTTGGAGTAGTAATATTAGATATATTTTCTTCAGCACTTAATGAGGTGGAAAATGATGGTGGAGCCGTATTTGAGACAGGAGGGCATATTGCTGGGTCAGAAGTTTATTTTTTATTAATGGGGAATGGACAGATAAGAACTGGTGAATTAGATTATGGCATTGTGAGAGCTAAAATTCTTACTGGATCAGGTGATATATTTTTAAAAGGGAATTGTCGTACAGCTGAGTTGACAATTACCGGAGGTGGAGAAATTAAAGCACATGAGCTAAAAGCTCGAGATGTAAAATGTAAAATAACAGGAAATGCTACTATAGGGTGTTTTGCTGAAGAAAATCTGAAAGCTCTTATTACGGGTTCTGGAACTGTGTATTATAATGGTAATCCGAAAATAAAGAAAAATGCAATTGGTGTAGGTAAAGTTTTGCCTTTAGGTGGTGTAAAAGTAGAATAATAAAAGGGATTCGAAAAAATCCCTTTTATTATTCTACTTTTTGAGAATTTTTGAGATAGATAGAAACTTCAGTAAAAGAGTTTAAGATTGATTGTATATTTAACTTACCACCATATAAAGAAATTATTTTCATTGATAAGCTCAAGCCTATGCCATTGCCTTTAAATTCTCGAGAGTTTGAAGCTCGATAAAAAGATTGGAAAATATTTTGTATTTCGTTTTCTGGAATGCCAATGCCTTGATCTTTGATAGTTATGATTATATTATCATCTTGTTTTGAGAGAGTTATTATTACTTCTTTACCATTAGAATATTTGCAGGCGTTATCGAGGATATTTTGTATGGCAATTTGTAGAAGATATTTATTTGCTTTTGTGGTAAGATTGTTTTGATTATTTTTATATATTAGTTTTATCTGGTTGATATTTTTACATAGTTCATATAAGAATAGTTGTAAGTTTATCTCATCGATATTGTTTAACAATAAATCATCATCCTGTCTTGATAAAAATAATAGATGTTTGATAAGTTGAGAGATTCTTTTACTTTCTTCAGAAATTCTATGAAGAGCTTCAATGTATTCTTGTGTATTTCTTTCTTTTAAAAGACTTATTTCACATTCACCTTGAATTGCGGTGACAGGATTATTCAATTCATGAGATGCATTATTTATAAATGATTTTTCAGATTTAAAGGCTGCATCTATTCTGTCAAGCATATTATTGAGAGTTAATACAAGTTCATCGAGTTCATCTTTATTTCCAAATTTTTTGATACGTAAATTAAGGTTATTGCCACGTATTCTTTTTAATTCTTTAAGTAAATATTGTAAAGGAAATAAAATTCTATTTGAATATATTTTGCCTATAAAAAATATAAAGATAGAACTTGTAATTATAAGAAATAAAGATAATAATATTAGATGTTCTTGTATTTCTTTTCCGTAAGAATTTTTTGACATAATCAGTACAATAAAATGACCTTCATTATCAGGATAATAAAGGGCTGCTCCTAATTGTTTTTTATATGTAAAGGTGATAGGGATACTATCATTCTTAAACAGTATGTTTTGTTGGTTTTTGGTTAGATATTTTGAAAGAGTATCTTTTACCATAATAGAACTATCTATATTCAAAAGTATTTCCCTTGCTTGAGGTAATACCTCATTATATCTTTGGCTTATTATTTGATAACTTTGTTCATCTACTTCATCCTTTTCCCAATGCATTTGTGCTGTTAGGTAAGTTTTTTCTTTTAGATATGAATCATATAGTTTATTTATATAGTGTGAACTGAAAAAATAAAATATCAGAATTATAATAATGATAATACTGATAGTAATTGTTACATAAAATAAAGCTATTTTAGATCCTATTTTCATAGAAAGATTATTTATCTTACATCCATGATGTATCCAATTCCGACGACTGTATGTATAAGTTTTTTTTCATTTTCTATCTCTATTTTACTCCTTAAATAATTAACATAAACATCTACAACATTAGTATTTGTATCAAAATTTTTATCCCAAACATCTTTTAATAATGCTATTCTGGATAGTACGATACCCTGATGGGTCATAAAATATTCCAGTAATCTATATTCTTTTACAGTCAGTTCTATTGTTCTTTTTCCACGTTTTGCTAATCGAGTAAAACTATCTAATGAAAGATTGTCGCAAGTTAATTGCATTTTGGGATTTTCTTTTCCTCGTCTTAATAATGATTTTATACGGGCTTCTAATTCTTGGAAACTAAAAGGTTTTACTAAGTAATCATCAGCTCCGGCATTTAATCCAGTGACAATATCATCGGTAGTGCCGAGGGCTGTTAACATGATGATAGGAGTATGATAACCATATTTTTGACGAAATAATCGGCAAAGCTCTATTCCATTTATCTTAGGTATAATAATATCTAAAATCATCAAATCAAAAGTTTCCTTTTGCATCTTTTCCCATCCTGTGTTTCCATCGTACACAACGGAGACGATATGCCCGAATTCTTTTAATCCACGCTCGATAAAAGAGGCTATATTTAGTTCATCTTCGACTAATAGTATTTGGGCCATACTTTATTGTAATTTTTGTATATGTACAAATATACATTTTTATAATTTTCGTTGAAGTAAATTTCCTTTTTTATCATATATCATTTTACGATAAACGATATCTATAATTAATGGAAATATGAATAAGGCAAAAAATGTTGCACCTATTAATCCTCCTATTATAACGATTGCTAAAGGTCTTTGAGATTCAGAACCTATTCCATGGTTCAGGGCTGCTGGCATAAGTCCGATAGCGGCCATTGCAGCAGTCATCATTACAGGTCTTATACGAGATTTCATACTTGTTTTTATAGCATCAGATAAAGCCATACGATTTTGAATATTATGTTTTATATCTGAAATCATAATTACACCATTTTGTATACATATTCCAAATAGAGCTATAAATCCTATTCCAGCAGAAATGGAAAAGTTGAACCTGGTTATTAGTAGTGCAATTATACCTCCTGCAGCAGCAAAAGGAACATTGAGAAGTACCAGTCCGGAATCTCTTGCGTTAGAAAAGAGTATAAACAAAATAATAAATATAATAGCAATACTTATAGGTATGACTTGACTCAATCTTTTTGTTGCACGTTGTTGATTTTCAAAATCTCCTGTCCATTTTAAAGAATATCCTTCGGGCAAATGAATTAGAGTATTAACTTTTTCTCTGGCTTCTGCTACGGTTGTACCCATATCTCTACCACGAACTGAAAATTTTACAGCACAAAAACGGGTATGATTGTCTCTAAAAATTAGTAAAGGACCGGTAATTGTCTTTATCTCAGATAATTCTTTGATGGGTATCATTGTTCCATCCATAGCTGGTACGAGGATTTTGCCTATCTCTTCCTCGTTTCGTCTGAATTCAGGACTGTAACGGACCATGATATTGAATTTTCGTTCGTCTTCATATAGCAGTGACGCTGATTTTCCTCCGATAGCCATTTCTATAATAGACTGGACATTCTCTTTTGAAACTCCATAACGAGCCAGTTTTTGTTCATTTAATTCTATTCGTAATTCGGGTTGACCTATGTTTCTAATAACGCCTAAATCTTCGATTCCGTTTACAGTATTAAGAATTTTATCTATTTGTATTGCTATTTTTTCTGATTGGTATAAGTCTTTTCCGAATACTTTAACAGCTATAGAACCTTTAACTCCGGAAGCTGCTTCTTCTACGTTATCTGAAATAGGCTGAGAAAAATTGAAATCTATACCTGGATATAAAGATAAGTCATTTTGCATTTTTTCTATAAGTTCTGATTTGGTAAAATGACTTTTCCATTCTTTTTCGGGATAAATATCTACATGAAACTCTATATTGTAGAAGCCTGTGGCATCTGTTCCATCATTGGGTCTACCAGTTTGAGATAAGACTTGTTTTACTTCTGGGTAGGCCATTAGCTTTCTTCTCATTTTGTTGGCTAAAGAAACAGATTCGTCAAGGGATATACTTTGAGGGAGAGTAGCCCTTATATAGATAGAACCTTCATTTAATTGGGGTAAAAATTCTGTACCTAAAAAAGTAAAAAGCCATAATCCTACGACTGTAAAAATGGTAGCAGTACCGATAGATATTTTTTTGTGCTTATAACATTTGTCGAAGAATATTGAGGCTTTATCAGTTATAAGTTTTACAAATTTATTGTTTTTTTCTTTTACATTTTTTTTCAGTAACATGGATGACATTACCGGAACTAATGTCAATGTGAATATTAATGCTCCTAATAAAGCAAATCCTAAAGTATATGCAAGAGGTGAAAACATTTTGCCTTCAACTTTCTGAAAAGAAAATATAGGAATTAGTGCCGTTATAATAATTAATTTAGAAAAGAATACAGCTCTTGCTTTATCTTTGGCTGTATTACGAATAAGTCCAGCTTTCGACATTTGATTAAATATGGGCATTCCTACTTCTTTGGCTTTTTTATCTAATGTAACGAAGATACCTTCGACCATGACAACAGCCCCATCTATAATAATTCCGAAATCTATAGCTCCCATTGATAATAAATTGGCCGACATTCCCATAATTCTGAGACAGATAAATGCAAAGAGTAAAGCTAGGGGGATAACAATTGCAACAATAATAGTAGTACGCCAGTCAGCCATAAAAATTAGAACGATAAACGTTACTAAAAGTATACCTTCTATAAGATTATGAGTGACTGTATTGACTGCTAAATTTACCAGATTTTCCCGGTCATAAAATGTAACTATTTTAACGTCTTCGGGTAGAATATTTTTATTAATATCTTCTATTTTTTGTTTTAGGACATTTATGACTTCTTCAGGATTTTCTCCTTTTCTCATTATAACGATACCTTGTACTACGTCATCTTCATTCATTCGTCCTACTTGTCCTAAACGAGGTAAACAAGATTCATGTACCTTTGCAAGGTTTTTCACCAAAATAGGTGTTCCTTTTATATTCTTTACAACAATATTTCGTATTTCGTCTATGTCATTGATAAGGCCTATGCCTCTTACGACATATGCTTGAGAACTTTTGGTAATTACATCACCTCCAACATTGATATTGCTTTTGGCAATAGCATCATAGAGTTCTAATGATGTGATATTGTAATTTATAAGCTGTTGAGGGTTTACACTGACTTCAAAGGTTTTTATTTCTCCTCCGAAACTGACGATATCAGCAACACCGGGCACGGCTCTTAAATTGCGATCTATTATCCAGTCTTGAATTGTTTTGAGTTCTCTTACGCTTCTTTTATCACTATTTAGAGTATAGCGAAATATCTCTCCTGTGGGACCGTATAAAGGCTGGACTTCTGGTGTTATTCCTTCTGGAAGATCTGCGTCATTAAGTAAATTATAAACTTGTTGTCTTGCAGTGAAATCATCCACATGATCTTCAAATATAATATTGATGACTGATAATCCAAAAAGAGTGGTAGAACGTATATCTGTTTTTTTCTGTACCGGGTTCATTGCTATTTCTATAGGAATGGTTATGAATTTTTCGACTTCCTCTGCGCTTCTTCCGGGCCATTGTGTGATAATAGTTACTTTTGTATTGGTAACATCAGGAAATGCATCAATAGGGGTGTGTTTGAAAGATATTATACCAATGATTATGGCTATTATAGTACAAAAGAAAATGAAAAATTTATTTTTTAGTGAAAAAGCAACAATATTGTCGATAAATTTATGCATGGTATTCTATATTTTAATTCGCATTGAGAGAGTTATATACCAATAATACGTTTTTATTTATAATTTTTTCTCCCTCTTGAATTCCATATTTTATATAACATTCTTTGAGTAGTTGTTTAAATATCTCTACTTCTCTAATGTACATAGAATTTTTATTGTCAACGACAATTACATAGTTTTTCTCGTTGTCAAAAACTAAAGCATGAGAATCTATCCGGGGCATTGATTGTTTAGATGTCTTGCATTTTACGTTTACATTAGCAAACATACCGGGTTTTAACAAATAATCTTTATTTTTCAATTTGATACGGATATTCATAGTTTTGCTGTTCTCATTTAATATATGATATATTTTATCGATAGTTCCGGAGAATTTTTTCCCAGGATAGGCTAGTGTTTCGATACGAACACTACTGCCTTCGGATACTTTACTTATATCACTTTCGTACACATCTGCGATAATCCAAACATCATCTAACCCTGAAATAGTAAATATTTCTGCACTTTGATCAGAACGAATTTGCATATTTGGACTGATATTTCTACTCACGATAAATCCTGAAATAGGAGCATTTAGTTTATACAAAGCATTGTCAGATAGATTATATATAGAAAATATTTCTTTAATTCTTTTTTCTTCAGTTTGGGCTATTATTACTTCTTGTCTTGCTTCCAGTAACTCTTTTTCTGAAGCTATCCCTGAATTGTACATATCTTGTTTATATTTTAGATTACGATTGGCAATAATTACTTGTTGAGCAGCGTCTTTTGCTTGTTTTTCATAATCTGCTATTTCTCTACTTTTAATGGTAGCCAGAGTTTCACCTTTATGTACGTAATCTCCTATTTCAGCGTTAATATTAATAATTGTTCCTCCGAATATGGGGAACACTTTTGCTACTTTTTCTTGGTTGAATGTAACTCTTCCGTTTAGAGAGAGTTCATCTATAACATCTTCTATACTGACAGTATCAATAGATACGATTTTTTTTAGACTGTCAGTCAAAAGTATTGGAGTTGTTGTATCATTTAGTCGATTATTTTTTGGGGAGCAAGCTGTTAGAATAAGATACAAAGAGTAAGATATCAATAAGTATCGGTTCATATGTGTTAAAGATTAGTAAGTGAATATATTTTTTCCTACAATTGTATTTAGATTTTCCATAGTTAAGAATACACTTTTTTGGGTTTCATAAAATTGTAGGCAACTTTCTTTATAACTTTTATAATAGTCGATAAACTCGAGTAGACTTATGTTTTTATTTTTAAAATTTTCAGTAGTTCCTATAATTAATTTGTCAAAATTCTTTTCTAAATTTTTATTTATTGATTGATAGAGCTCGATAGCTTTATTCAGTTGATTGTATGATGCAAAAAGTTCAGATTCAGCTTTATTGATGATATATTCTTTTTCTTTGTTTGCTCTGTGTACGTTTAATCGAGCCGATTTTATATTTCCTTGATTTCGGTTAAATATAGGAATAGAAATACTAATGCCTAAAGCAAAATAGTTATTTATAAAATTACCGGCTCTATCATACATTCCTTTTACAGAAAAATCTGGTACAGCCATTGATTTCTGTAATTTCAAATTAGCTTGAGATGCACTTATGCTGGAATATGCAGTTTTTATATCAGACCTTTCACTAAGCATATTTTTTAATGTGTTATATGATAGTTGTGATAAGTCTATTTGATTTAGGGTATTTTCATCTAATGTGAGTTGTAATATATTTTGAGGAGCGATATTTAATAGTTGATTCAATTTACTTTGAGAAAGAAAGAGAGAATTTTCTTGTTCATTTTTTTCTTTTTTTAAGGAGAGTAGCATTGACTCTAAACGAGAAATTTCAAGAAAAGAAATATTTCCTTTTTGGAATTGGATTTTCATTCCTGTTAGTAGATTCTCGAGAGAAATGATTTCTTTATCGTAGATTTTGATTGTTTTTTGTAAAAAATAAGTTTCGATAAATATTTCATTCAATTCTCCGTGAAGTATCCGTAGAGTTTCTTCAAACTGATATTGAGCAATATCTTTATTGATTTTTTCTAATTTGATTTGTTTATTACGTTGTCCAGCTAAATGTATGGTTTGCTCTATTTCTATAGCTGCTTCGCCATTTTT
>ENA-OPXH01001679-OPXH01001679.1-human-gut-metagenome-genome-assembly--contig:-NODE-1679-length-14484-cov-4.038048_pt1 | contig 14484 bp, 13 predicted proteins | sample MGYA00241521_ERZ502034 | MGnify/ENA primary metagenome ERZ502034 (study PRJEB25962, sample SAMEA2042103) | human gut metagenome | biome: human gut; feature: human-associated habitat; material: faeces... | reverse complement strand
AACAAGGCTGCATGATCCCGCATACTGCTTTCCTGCCCGGAAATCACATTCAGCAGTTCCCATATCACCATGACCAGCAGGCTGACCGGGGCAATCAAGCACAGATTGCTGAGGGTAGTGGCTGCAATTCCCTTATTCAAATCCCTTGATCCCTGATCGCTCAGGGCAAACATCCGTTTTAGCATACTTTCACCTCATTTCCAATGTGCCATTTGGTTGTCTTTGTATAGTTGCTCCACATTTTGGCGTATTCGCCGCCCTGCTTCACCAGCGCGTCATGGGTGCCGCTTTCCACCAATTCACCCTGCTTTATTACCAGAATGAGATCAGCGTCCTGAATGGTGGAGAGCCGGTGTGCAATCATAATGACCGTTTTGCCCTTGACCAGCCCCTCAAAGGCTTTCTGGATCTGCTGCTCGTTCTCAGGGTCAGCGTAGGCGGTGGCCTCGTCTAAGACCACGATGGGGGCGTCTTTCAAGATCGCCCTGGCCAATGCGCTGTGTTTCGCCGCCGGAGAGATACACGCCTTTACTGCCTACCACAGTGTCGATGCCATCCGGAAATTTCTCCAGAATATCATCACACTGAGCCAGATGCGCCGCCTGCAAGACCTCCTCTCGTGTGGCGGAAGGTCTGCCCGCCCGGATATTTTCCAGAAGGGTGTCCTTGAACAATTTGGGGTCTTGGAATACAAAGGCAACCATCTTCATCAAGTCAGCATGAGGAATTTCCCGAATGTCCACACCGCCGATCTTGCCTTCCTTGTAACCGGCCAATTCCAGATTCGTGTACCCCATTTGCTTGATCTTTTTCAATCCACCGGGTACATCCGCATAAAGTTCCTTGCCTAAAGAATAGATTTGTAAACCAACTGTCTTAGCGGCCATCGTTTCAGAAGTGACAGGTTTAGCCGCATCTGCGCTCCCGACCTTTCCGGCCATCAGGCCACCCAAGGTGAAAAGGGACGCATTCTTTAAAAAATCTCGTCTATTTATCATGATTATTAGAATTAAGTCAGTCCAAAGATAGAGATTATAATCTAAAAAAAGACCGCATAGGATGGAAAAATCCACCTATACGGTCCACAAATGGTATACATTATATAATAGGACTCGATTAACGGCGAGGCTTGATATCCAACTTCACCGGCTTGATCATATTCTCCGGGCTTAAGATCGTATCCAATTCCTCCTTGGTCAAGATACCATGATCCAGTACCAATTGATAAACGCTAACGCCGGTCTCCAACGCCTCCTTCGCGATCTTGGTCGAGTTCTTATAGCCGATTACCGGATTCAAGGCCGTCACCACGCCGATGCTATGATGTACCTCCTCACGGCAACGATCCTCGTTAGCGATAATACCGTCCACGCAACGGGTACGCAAGGTATCGAAACCATTGATCAGCAAATCCACGGACTCGAAGCAGCATTGTGCCATCACCGGCTCCATGGCGTTCAGCTCCATCTGGGCGGCTTCCCCGGCCATGGTCACACATAATTCATTACCCATTACCTTATAAGCGATCTGGTTCATCACCTCCGGGATCACAGGATTCACCTTACCCGGCATGATAGAAGAACCCGGCTGCATAGCAGGCAAGTTAAACTCACCCAAACCGCAACGAGGACCGCTTGCCAACAAGCGAAGGTCATTACATATCTTATTCATCTTCACGCAAACCCGCTTCATGGCGGAAGCATAGCCTACCAAGCAAGAAGTATCCGAGGTAGCTCCTACCAAATCGGAGGAGAGACGGATATCCCATCCGGTTATCTCACGTAAAGCCGCGATACATTTCTCCGCATATCCCGGCTCGGCACAAATACCCGTACCGATAGCGGTAGCTCCCATATTAACCACCAAGAAATCGGCGGCGGCCTCATTCAAGTGAGCGATCTCATCCTGCAAGATGCTGGCGAAGCCATTAAAGGTCTGCCCCAACGTCATAGGTACGGCATCCTCCAACTGCGTACGTCCCATCTTGATAATCTGCGAGAACTCCTCTCCTTTCTTACGGAAAGAGGCAATCAATTCCTCCAAATGGGGAAGCAATTGAAGATGCTTAAAATACATACCGATATGGATAGCGGTCGGATATGCGTCGTTCGTGGATTGCGAGCAGTTCACATGGTCGTTCGGTGAGCAGTATTGGTATTCACCCCGCTCATGCCCCATCAGCTCCAAGGCACGGTTGGCGATCACCTCATTCGCGTTCATATTCGTAGTGGTACCCGCTCCGCCTTGGATCATATCCACCGGGAACTGGTCGTGATGTTTACCATCGAGAATCTCCCCACAAGCGGCGATGATAGCGTCTTTTTGCTCTACGGTAAGCAAGCCTAATTCAAAGTTAGCCATGGCAGCCGCCATTTTTGTTATAGCTAATCCTTTAATGAATAAAGGATATTCGCTCAAACGGAATTTACTGATTGAGAAATTCTCGATTCCTCTCAAGGTTTGAACTCCGTATAATGCTTCGGCGGGGATTTCACGAGCGCCGATCAAATCGCTCTCTATGCGAGTTTTTCCAGTTAATTTAGTATCCATATTAGAAATATTAATCGTTTTTTATTGTTTCCGCAAAGGTAGAAACTATTATTTTGAAAGCAAATTATTCTTCGAAATAATAAAAACAAATACCAAAAACGCCAATACACGTCTATACAAGGCTCAATAAATTACAATTTGTCAATAGAGCAGTTTTAATAGACCTTCTGATCTTTTTTATCTCATTCATAAAAAAAACACGATTTTATTTGCTGTTTGTCAAAGATTCCATATATTTGCTGCCGTAATAACAAAACAGAGTCATGAGAACATTCGTAGTAAATACATATTGGTGGTGGCGCTCCGTACAACTCAAAAGGTCGTAAGGAACGAAGACTCGTATGTATATATAAACACTACATAAAGATATAAAGAGGTCTGTCGCACTTGCGGCAGGCCTCTTTTCTTTTTATGGCAAATTCAAAAGGAAAATAACTAAAATAGATAAAAGATGAAAACGTATCAAGTTGACAAGAATGGTTACTATGGTGAGTTCGGCGGGGCCTATGTTCCCGAGATCCTTCATCAATGCGTGGAAAATTTACAGAATACCTATCTGCAAGTGTTGGAGAGCGATAGCTTCAAGGAAGAGTTCGATCAGTTATTGCGTGATTATGTAGGCCGCCCCTCCCCTCTTTACTTGGCCAAACGGTTGAGCGAGAAATACGGATGCAATATCTATTTGAAACGGGAAGACTTGAACCATACCGGAGCACATAAGATCAACAATACGATCGGCCAGATCCTCCTAGCCCGCCGCATGGGGAAGACCCGTATCATCGCCGAGACGGGTGCCGGACAGCATGGAGTGGCTACGGCTACGGTATGTGCCTTGATGAATATGGAATGTATCGTTTATATGGGGAAGACAGACGTGGAACGCCAACATGCCAACGTACAGAAGATGGAGATGCTGGGAGCTACCGTCGTGCCCGTGACCTCGGGAAACATGACCTTGAAAGACGCCACGAACGAGGCGATCCGTGACTGGTGCTGTCATCCTTCGGATACGTATTATATTATCGGTTCTACGGTAGGCCCCCATCCTTATCCGGATATGGTAGCCCGGCTGCAATCCGTTATCAGCGAGGAGATCAAGAAGCAACTGCTGGAGAAGGAAGGAAGGGATCACCCGGATTACCTGATCGCCTGCGTAGGCGGGGGAAGTAACGCCGCCGGTACGATCTATCATTTCGTGGACGACGAGCGGGTGAAGATCGTCTTGGCCGAGGCCGGCGGCAAGGGCATCCACTCCGGCATGAGCGCCGCCACGATCCAATTGGGTAAAGAGGGCATCATCCACGGGGCACGTACCTTGGTCATGCAGAACGAGGACGGACAGATCGAGGAACCTTATTCTGTTTCCGCCGGCTTGGATTACCCGGGCATCGGCCCGATCCACGCGAACCTCTCCGTAGAGCACCGTGCGCAAATCCTAGCGGTCGATGATGACGAGGCGTTGGAGGCTGCTTTCGAGTTGACCCGTTTGGAAGGAATCATCCCGGCCTTGGAAAGCGCCCATGCCTTGGGAGCCTTGGCCAAGGTAAACTTCAAGCCGGAAGACGTGGTGGTACTGACTGTCTCGGGCCGTGGCGATAAAGATATGGACACTTACATTAATTATAAATTATCATGAATTATTCTTTCAAAACGATAAGCAAGAAGGTGATGGGCGACCTTCACACTCCCGTAAGCATCTATCTGAAAGTGCGGGATATCTACCCGGAATCGGCCCTGTTGGAAAGCTCGGACTTCCACGGAAACGAGAATAGCCTTTCCTTTATAGCGCTCCGCCCCTTGGCGAGCATCGGTATCAACAACGGGGAATGCACGGCTACCTTCCCGGACGAGACCCGTGAGGTTACCCCGCTCACCGAAGACTATAACGTACCCGAGGCGATGAACGCTTTTCTCGGCCGCTTCAAGGTGGAGGGAGCGGACAAGAAGGTCTGCGGATTATTCGGCTACACGGCTTTCGATGCCGTCCGTTATTTCGAGAACATCCCGGTCATGGAAGTTCATCACGAGGAGAACGACGCCCCCGATATGCTATACATATTATATAAGTATATCCTTGTCTTCAATCATTTCAAGAATGAGCTTACTCTGGTGGAGATGGTTCAAGACGGCGAGGATAGCGGGTTGGAAGAGATCCTTACGCTGATCGAGAACCGTAACTTCGCCTCCTACAACTTCCAGACAGCGGGTCCCGAGACCTCCCCGATCACCGGCGAGGAATACAAGGCGATGGTCCGCCAAGGCATCAAGCACTGCCTCAGGGGGGATGTCTTCCAGATCGTATTGAGCCGTCGCTTCGAGCAACCGTTCAAGGGAGACGACTTCAAGGTGTACCGGGCTCTTCGCAGCATCAACCCCTCTCCTTATTTGTTCTATTTCGATTTCGGAGGTTTCCGTATCTTCGGCTCTTCCCCCGAAACGCATTGCAAGGTAACGGGCGGACACGCCAGCATCGACCCGATCGCCGGGACCGCTTTCCGTACCGGTAATATCGAGGTAGACAAACAACGTACCGAGGCCCTGCTAGCCGACCCCAAGGAGAACGCCGAGCACGTGATGCTGGTAGACCTCGCCCGCAACGACCTAAGCCGGAACGCCCACGACGTGCAAGTGGATTTCTATAAGGAGGTACAATACTACAGCCACGTCATCCACCTCGTATCCCGTGTGAGCGGCGAGATCAACACCGATAGCGACCCGGTAAAGACCTACGTCGATACCTTCCCCGCCGGCACGTTGAGCGGAGCCCCCAAAGTACGGGCCATGCAACTGATCACCGACATCGAGCATCATAACCGGGGTGCTTACGGCGGCTGTATCGGCTTTATCGGTCTGGATGGTGATTTGAACCAAGCGATCACCAGCCGTGGCAACGTACTTTACTATCAGGCGGGAGCCGGGATCGTGGCTAAGAGCAACGATGAGCGTGAATTGCAAGAGGTAAACAATAAGCTGGGAGCCTTGAAGAAGGCGATAGATCTAGCGGAGAAATTAATCAATTGATTATCCGGTTGTAGAGACGGGGCGTGCCCCGTCTCCCACAGTCTGATAGTATTTTAAGTTACCATTTTGAAAGGATGAGACGGGGCACGCCCCGTCTCTACAACAACAACAATATATATAAAATGAAGATATTATTATTTGATAATTACGATTCCTTCACCTACAATTTGCTACATATATTGAAGGAACTGGGTGCGGATGTAGAGGTACACCGCAACGACAAGATCTCCTTGGAAGAGATAGAGCGTTTCGATAAGATCTTACTATCCCCGGGCATCCCCGAGGAAGCCGGCATCCTCCTCCCCTTGATCCGCCGGTACGCCCCGACAAAGAGCATCCTAGGTGTCTGCCTAGGCGAGCAGGCCATCGGCGAGGCATTCGGCGCCACATTGATAAACCTTACCGACGTGCATCACGGCGTTTGCTCCGATATACGGATTGTCGCTAAAGATCCTATCTTCGAGGGACTGGAACCGGGTATACGTGTTGGGCGTTATCATTCTTGGGCGGTCTCCAAGGAAAACTTCCCGGATTGTCTGGAAATTACGGCGGTCGATACGGAAGAAGGACAGATCATGGGCTTGCGCCATCGTGAGTACAATGTACGAGGTATCCAATTCCATCCGGAATCCGTGTTGACACCCAAAGGGAAGACAATTATAGAGAACTGGCTGAAACGCTAATTACCTCCTAAGGCACTTATAGTTTCTTCCTAACGAAACATCAGTTTCTCTATGGTGAAACTAATGTTTCTCAAGCAAGAAACAAGAGTTTTCCCCTAGAGAAACAAAAGTTTTTCGATAAAGAAATATCGCAAAACTGCAATATTTTATCATTCAACACATTACAGACATGAAGCAAATATTATACAGATTATTCGAGCACCAATATCTAGGCCGGGAAGAAGCCCGGAATATCCTCCAGAATATAGCGGAGGGACGCTACAACGATTCCCAGATCGCCAGCCTGATCACCGTATTCCTGATGCGCAGTATCTCTGTAGAGGAATTGACCGGATTCCGGGAAGCTTTGCTGGAGATGCGTGTACCGGTAGATTTAAGCGAATACAAACCGATCGATATCGTAGGTACCGGAGGCGACGGAAAAAACACGTTCAACATCAGTACCTGTTCCTGTTTCGTAGTGGCCGGTGCCGGTTACAATGTCGTAAAGCACGGTAACTACGGGGTTACCTCGGTGAGCGGCGCCAGCAACGTGATGGAGCAACACGGCGTAAAATTCACGAACGATATCGATAAGCTACGTACCTCCATGGATACCTGCCATATCGCCTACCTCCACGCCCCCTTGTTCAACCCGGCGCTGAAAGCGGTAGCTCCGGTACGGAAGAGCCTCGGCGTACGCAGTTTCTTCAATATGCTCGGCCCGCTGGTCAACCCAGTCATGCCTACTTACCAATTGTTAGGCGTATATAACCTCCCGCTACTCCGCCTATATAATTATACGTATCAAGAGAGCTGTACCCGTTTCGCCGTGGTACATAGCTTGGACGGTTACGACGAGATCTCCCTCACGGCCGATTTCAAGGTAGCCATGCCGGAGAAAGAGAAGCTTTATACCCCGGAGATGCTCGGATTCAAACGTTGCACGGAAGCGGACCTCGACGGCGGCGAGACCCCGGAGGAAGCGGCCCGTATCTTCGACGCCGTATTAGGGAACAGGGCTACCGAGGCCCAAAAGAGCTGCGTGATCGCCAACTCCGCCTTCGCCATCCAAGTGATCTGTCCTGAGAAAAAGATCGAGACGTGTATCGCCGAGGCACGTGAATCACTGGAAAGCGGAAAAGCATTGGCTACATTCCGTAAATTTATATCTTTGAACCATTGATAAAGAAACATATCCTATGAAAAAGGACATCTTACAAGATATTATCGCCAATAAGCGCATCGAGGTAGCCCGGCAAAAACAGGCCGTAAGCTTACAGACCTTATTGGCTCTAGGTAGCGACCGTATGGAGCGTGACACACGTTCCATGCGTGCGGCGCTGGAATCATCCCCCTCCGGTATTATCGCCGAGTTCAAGCGTAAAAGCCCCTCCAAAGGCTGGCTGCATCCGGGTGCGAATATCGCCGACGTGGTGCCCGCTTACGAGGCCGGAGGCGCCTCCGCCTGCTCGATCCTTACGGACGGGGATTTCTTCGGAGGTTCCTTGGGCGACTTGCAAAAGGCCCGCAAGCTGGTGGATCTCCCGTTACTTCGCAAGGACTTCATCATCGATACCTACCAACTCTTCCAAGCCCGGGTGATAGGCGCCGACGCTGTCTTGTTGATCGCCGCCGCCCTTACAGAAGAAGAATGCCGGGTACTCGCCGAGACCGCCCATAGCCTGCAATTGGAAGTCTTGCTGGAAGTCCATAGCGAGGACGAGCTCAAATACCTGAATGCGGATATCGATATGCTCGGCGTGAACAACCGCAATCTCGGCACCTTCCATACGGACGTAAACAACTCATTCAAGTTGGTCGATAAGATGCGAGGCTTCTCCCCTCTTTTAGTGTCCGAGAGCGGAATCTCCGAGACCGATACCGTACGCCGATTGCGTGAGGCCGGTTTCCGCGGATTCCTGATCGGAGAGACCTTCATGAAAACCGAGAGGCCGGGCGATACCCTAGCCGATTTTATAGGAGGACTGGCATGATCATCAAAGTATGCGGAATGCGAGACTCCCGGAACATCCAAGAAGTCTCCGCCCTAGCCGTCAACTGGATCGGCCTCATCTTCTACGAACGCTCCCCGCGCTTCATCGGGCAAAGCCCGACGAAGCAGTGGACAGTGGACAGTGGACAATTGACAGTTAAATACCGCTTGTCGCAACTGTCAACTGTCAACTGTCAACTATCAACTAAAAAAGTGGGCGTTTTCGTCAACGCTACCATCGAGTCCATGATGGAGAAAGCCTCCACCTACAAGCTAGACTATCTCCAACTTCATGGTAACGAATCGCCGGAAGATTGCCACACCTTGCAAAAAAGGGGCTATTCATTGATCAAGGCTTTCCCCATCGCTACGAAAGAGGACTTCGAAAAAACAAGGGAATATGAGGGCCGAGTGGATTATTTCCTTTTCGATACGAGATGCGAGGGCTATGGAGGCTCAGGCAAACGTTTCGATTGGTCTATCCTAACCGGATATAAAGGAGAGACTCCCTTCTTGCTCAGCGGAGGCATCCGTCCGGAAAACGCAGAGGCGATCCGGAACTTCCGGCATCCCCGTTTCGCAGGTATCGACCTCAACAGTGGCTTCGAGATTGAGCCGGGATTGAAAGACGTCGACAAACTAAAGAATTTCATCCAACAAATTTTACATCCAGCTGTAGAGACAGGGCGTGCCCCGTCTCCCACCGTCTGATAGTATTTTTAAAATAGAATTCAAAATGAATCGCATCACAAACTTATTCCAGACCCAGAAAGACGGAATACTCTCCGTCTATTTCACCGCCGGTTATCCGAACTTAAACGATACGGCAAGCATCTTAAAAGCCTTACAGGCTAAAGGTATCCACATGGTAGAAGTAGGAATCCCTTTCTCCGACCCGATGGCAGACGGCCCCGTCATCCAAGAGGCCGCCACGCAAGCGTTGCGTAACGGGATGTCACTCCACCTCCTATTCGAGCAATTGAAAGAGATCCGGAGCGAAATACAGATCCCGATCATCCTAATGGGCTACCTGAATCCTATCATGCAATACGGTTTCGAGAAATTCTGCGCCAGTTGCGTAGAGGCCAGCGTAGACGGAATGATCATCCCCGACCTGCCTTATGCCGATTATATCTCCGATTACAAGGAAATTGCCGATCGCCATGACCTAAAAATGATCATGCTGATCACCCCAGAGACCTCCGAGGAACGAATCCGGCTGATCGATGCCCATACCAGCGGGTTTATCTATATGGTATCCAGCGCAGCCACGACCGGAGCCCAACAAGACTTCAACGAGCAGAAGCAGGCCTATTTCCGTCGTATCAACGCCATGAACCTACAGAATCCCCGCTTGGTAGGTTTCGGCATCAGCAATAAAGCCACTTTCGAGGCGGCGATAGCCCATTCTTCCGGTGCCATCATCGGCAGTAAGTTCGTACAGTTACTAAAGAGCGAAGCTACTCCCGCCGAGGCGGTCGATAAGTTACTGGAAGCCCTAAAACAATAGGAACCCTATTCATGTTTACATATAAAAACAGTAAATAGTCCTATGAATAACTTCACTTTTCACAACCCAACCCGTTTATTATTCGGTAAGGGCATGATTGAGAAACTGAGTACGGCCATCCCGATGGTGCATCGCATCATGATCACCTTCGGAGGAGGTAGCGTAAAGCAAAACGGTGTGTACGACCAAGTGATCAAGGCGCTAAAGGATCGTGACTATATTGAGTTCTGGGGCATCGAGCCTAACCCCACCATCGAGACCTTGCGAGAAGCTATCCAGATAGCGAAAGGCAAGCAGGTGGATTTTCTATTGGCGGTAGGCGGTGGCTCCGTCATAGACGGGACGAAGCTAATCTCCGCCGGCATCCAGTATGACGGCGATCCTTGGGAATTGGTACAGAAAGGGTATTACTATCATACCGTGCCCATGGGTACCGTACTGACCCTGCCCGCCACGGGTTCCGAGATGAATAGCGGGGCGGTGATCTCCCGGAAAGAGACGCAAGAGAAATTCCCGTTCTACAGCAATTTCCCCGTGTTCTCGATCTTGGACCCGGAGACGACCTTCAGCCTCCCCCCGTATCAAGTGTCTTGCGGTATCGCCGATACCTTCGTCCACGTGATGGAGCAATATATGACTACGACCGACCAATCCCGCTTGATGGATCATTGGGCGGAAAGTATTTTAAGTACCTTGGTTGAGATCGCCCCGAAGATCAAGGAAGATCCGAGGAATTACGACCTGATGGCAGATTTCATGCTATCCGCCACGATGGGCTTGAACGGCTTTATCGCTATGGGCGTAACGCAGGACTGGGCTACCCATATGATCGGACACGAGCTAACCGCCCTTCACGGATTGACGCATGGAGCGACTCTAGCGATCGTCTTCCCCGGAACCTTACGCACCCTACGCAAGCAGAAAGAGGGCAAGATCCTGCAATACGGCGAACGGGTATGGGGTATCAATAGTGGAACAACAGAGGAACGGGTAAGCCAAGCCATCGAGAAGACTGAGCAATTTTTCCAAAGCCTCGGTTTATCTACCCGCCTCAGCCAAGAGAAGATCGGCGATACGACAATCACCGAGATCGAGAATCGCTTCAATGAACGAAACGCCGCCTTCGGGGAGGCGAAGAATGTAACGGGTAGCGTGGCACGGGAAATATTGGAGAGCTGTAAATAACGTACAACTTGTAGAGACGGGGCGTGCCCCGTCTCTACAAATAGGTATAGGTTTTATCTTAACAGGACTACTACTTGGATCGGACCATGCGCCCCGAATACCAAGGCTTGTTCAATATCAGCAGTCTTTGAGGGACCGGACATGAAGACTCCGTAATCATAATCCATAGTGGCAGTACGGCGGTAAGCCTCATTCATCGTATGAACCAATTGAGTCTTGTCCAACAAGATCACCAAAGCGTTCGAGATAAAGTACAGACCTTTATAACGTACCTGACGGGGTAACCAGACAGCGGCATTCTCCGCCACGCCGAAACTACCCTCCACCACAGATACGTCCGTCCCGTTCAACTCCCGGGGATCGGTCAGCTCATCCGGGTTAAAGGTAGCGCAAGTAATCTCCTTCAAATTCGAGGCGATACGTTTCGCCTCCGGAAACTCACGGCGGATCACCTCATTCACATCCTCGCCGGGCTTTAACTCGATGGCCTTGCCACCCGCCCCGGCTAGCACTTCCGAGAACGTAGCCAACTTATCCGCATAGGTAATCGCCTCCAACGTAAGCTCAGGCATCTCGTGGCGTGTACCCGTATGATGACGGATACTCGCCAATATAGAATCTTTACTACTCATTATCTCACCTTATTATTCTTCCACATATCATTAAACGACTCCTTGGCGAAAGCCGGAAGCTCACGTCCCTTGCCCCAAGCGTTCAAGCCATTGTAGACCATGAAACGAGGCAAATGATTCACTACCGGAGCAAACTTCAACGCCGTATTGAACAATCCCGAACGTTCCATCAGGAACTTCATGCCGAAAGACATCACTTTCTTCTCCTTGCTCGCCTTACCGATCTTATCCAAATCTTGCCGCCAACGGTAAATCTGCTCGCCCAAGTCGATCTTTACCGGACAAACGTTCGAGCAAGAAAGACATAAGGAGCAAGCCGATACGTTATCCGAATATTCCTCCGGATTCCTCAGCATACCCAAGTTGATCCCGATCGGTCCCGGAATGAAATACGTATACGAATAGCCACCACTCCTGCGATATACCGGACAGGTATTCATGCACTCGCCACAACGGATACAATTCAACGTACGGATATGATCCGGTTTCGCCAAGATATCACTGCGCCCGTTATCCACGATAATGATATGGAACTCTTGTCCCTCGGGCGGACGGCGGTAATGAGAAGTATAAGACGTGATGGGTTGCCCCGTACCCGAACGAGCCAGCAAACGAGTGAATACGCCCAATGCCTCCAGATTCGGTACGATCTTCTCCATCCCCATCGTAGCGATATGCACCTTCGGGAAGGAGGTTCCCATATCGGCGTTTCCCTCATTGGTACAAACCACGATCTCACCCGTAGAGGCGACGGCGAAGTTAACGCCCGTCATCGCCACGTCGGCATGCAGGAATTTCTCACGCAGATTCTTACGGGCGGCATGCGTCAGGTAGGTAGGGTCGATATTCCCTTTCTCCGTTCCCATCTCACGCTCCATCATCTCGCTGATCTGCTCCCGTTTGATATGGATCGCCGGCATCACGATATGGCTCGGGGCCAAATGCATCAATTGCAAGATACGCTCACCCAAATCGCTCTCCACCACATCGATTCCTTTCGACATCAAGAACTCATTCATATGGCATTCCTCCGTCAGCATCGATTTGCTCTTGATCAGGTTCCGGGCATCATGCTGCCGCAAGATCCGCAAGACGATCTCGTTATGCTCCTCGGCATCTTTCGCCCAGTGCACGATAGCCCCGTTGGCGATCGCGTTTTTCTCGAACTCCTCCAGAAGCGTGTCCAGATGGCTGTTGGAGTAAAGCTTGATCTCCGAGGCCAACTCCCTCAACCGTTCCCACTCGGGAAGCGAATGGCTCATCTTATCCCGTTTGGTACGTACCATCCAAAGCGTATGGTCGTGCCAAGCCTCATTCTCCTTATTCTCTAGGAAACGGGCCGCAGCTATAGCATGTTTCGTACTCATAATCCGGACGCTAATATTTGAACGATGTGAATAGTCTTGATCGGAAGTTTCTCTCGCTTGATAACCCCTTCCATATGCATCAGGCAAGAGCTATCCGCCCCGGTGATATACTCGGCGCCGGTACTCATATGATCCTTTACCTTGTCTTGTCCCATGCAAGTAGAGACCTCAGGCTCCTCGATGGCGAACATACCGCCGAAACCGCAACATTCGTCCACCCGCTTCGGTTCGAACACCTCGATACCCTTCACCAAGGAAAGGAGATCACGCAACTTGGAATAGTACGGGATATTACGCTCGCTGGGCGACGAGAGATGCAACTCACGCACCCCGTGGCAACTATTATGGATACTCACCTTATGCGGGAAAACGGCCGGCAGGGATTCCGGTCTCACCACGTCGTGCAAGAACTCGCAGATATCATAAATCTTCTTACTGTTCATACAAACGTGATCCCGCTTCTCCAAGATATGGGGATGGTTCTCTTTTACGAAGGCTACGCAACTGGCCGAGGGGCCTACCACGTAGTCATAGTTCTTAAACTGTTCCTCCATCCGGAGGGCCAAGCGAGCCGCCTCATCCTCGAAGCCGGCGTTCGCCATGGGTTGTCCGCAACAGGTCTGGTCTATCGGATAATCGACATCCACACCCACATGCCTCAACAATTTATACGAGGCGATACCCACTTCGGGGTACACCGCGTTAATGTAACATGGGATAAATAATCCTACCTTCATACTAATTTTATCTTATATATCATATACGACACCGTATATAATTAACACCTACAAGCCCCTCATAGCTGCATATTGGCCCTTACCCTGCTTAATGTCTCGGGAGTCATCAGCAAATAAGAGGCGATATGGGACAAGGGGGCACGCTGCACGATCTCAGGGTGTTCTTTCAATAAGCGGGCATAACGTTCATTAGCGGTCTCGAAACGAAGGAAATCCGCCTTCCGTTGAGACAGGATCAGCGAATTCTCCAACAGGCGGCGATACATGACCTCGATCTCGTAATCCTCGGCGCACAATGCCAATAAAGGATCATGAGGAATGCCATACAGCACCGTATTCTCCAAGGCCTCCACCAACAGATTAGCGGGACGCTGGCGCAAGAAGCTCTCGATGCAAATGAAGATGTTGTCCTCACTGGCGAAATGCTCGGTCAGCTCTTTCTTATTCTTGAAGTAAAACTGGCGAACCATTCCCTTATAGACATAACCGAGTTGCGTACAAACCTCTCCTTCGCTCAAAAACAGGGCGCCTTTTTTCAATTCTGTCCGGATTAAGATAGAGGCCAGTTTCTGGGCGGCTTCCTCACTGAGTAGAATCGATTGCGCCGCGATCCTGCGAGCTATAAATATCGCTGTATCCATATTCATGGTTGTTTTTGTTTGTTTCCGCAAACTTACGAAATAAATACCACTTGATTTACATCAAGCCCCCATTTATTTATATTCCTGCCAACTCTTGATGCAGATATCATCTACGCTCAAGGTACAGAAGGCTTGAATGAAAGCGCTCGCCAGACGGGCATTCGTAATCAACGGGATATTCAG
>ENA-OPXH01001676-OPXH01001676.1-human-gut-metagenome-genome-assembly--contig:-NODE-1676-length-14508-cov-3.062963_pt1 | contig 14508 bp, 12 predicted proteins | sample MGYA00241521_ERZ502034 | MGnify/ENA primary metagenome ERZ502034 (study PRJEB25962, sample SAMEA2042103) | human gut metagenome | biome: human gut; feature: human-associated habitat; material: faeces... | reverse complement strand
GTCACGAACGGGGTCTGGCCGTTGGACACACGGTTGGAGTTGATCTGGTATTCCATGGTCTGCATGGCATCATAGATGGCCTTGCGGGTACGAATCTTGGCGAGGATTTCACGCTCTTGCTCAAGTTCGTCAACGTCGGTGTGGAACGGGGTGTCCATCGGCAGCGGTTCACGGGAACCGAAATGCAGCTTGGCGGGCTCGTTCTTCTTGGCGCTCTCGACCTGACGACGGGCGAATTCAACCGGCATGCCGTCGGGGATGGTCTCACGAGCTTCCTCAAGGAACTTCTCGTAATCCTTCTTGGCATACTGGGCAAGATGCTCGTCGGCACGGTTGGCGGTCTGGCCACCATACTGGCTGGAGGCCACGTCCTTCATGATCTGGGTAATCTGGGTGGCCGCAATGGCGATGGACTTCGGGGAAGCCATCGGAGCGTTGCCAAGAGTGAAGCCATTGGCCAACATGTCCCAGAAGTTCGGCAAGGAGCAGTTGGACTGGGCAGTGAACGGCGAATAGTCGGCATCGTGGAAGTGAATGTCGCCCTTCATGTGGGCGTTGGACACCGCCGGCGGCAGCATGTTGAACGCGGCGGCCTTGGACACGGCACCGGCCAGCAGATCACGCTGGGTGGAGTAGACGTTGGAATCCTTGTTCGCGTTCTCGTGAATCAGGGTCGGGTCATGATTAATGAAGCGAGCAACGGCCTCGTTGACATCAGTGGCCTTGGCACGCTGAATGTCTTTGTCGAGACGGTAATTGGTGTAGGCGCGAGCCACATCGTACAGGTGGGCGTCAATGAGGGCGTGCTCCACGAGATTCTGGATGTCCTCGATTTTGGCGGGGCCGGTGTAACGCCCCTTGATTTCGCCTTCGACTTGGTTGGCGAAACCACGGATCATGGCATCTTCTTCGGGGCCGACTTCCTTGTTCAGGTCGCCGAAAGCAGACTTGACCGCAGAGATGATGTTGATGGGGTCGAAGTCGACCACACGACCATCACGCTTCTCAACGAGCACGGTGGAGGCCTTGGCGGCCACCTTGGTCTCGTTATCGGTGACGGTTTCCTCCAGCACCTGTGCGCCCATCGGGCACCCCTTTCCTATAAGGCGAACACTCTCCTGAGTTCCGCATTTTGGCCGCACTCGACGTGGGCCACACGAAATTACATTGATATCGTTTTCTTGAACCTCTAGAAGAATACGGCATCCCCACCCCTATATCTAGTGCTCAACAGTGGTGTGTCGAACTATTTATAGGGTTTTTCGGCTATTTTTCGCCAAAACTACAAGTGTGTGATTAGCGTAACTGTTTTCTGCTCGCGTGTCGCACAGCGAGCTCACTGACGACTCTCAATCGTCAGTGCAACGCATATCTCACTCCTCTTCATAGCACCCGTTTCTTCGCCATAATGACTCCTTTCTTCTGATGCACCAGACCATCTCCATCATCGGCTGATACATCGCTTCGTACGGTTCTTGCATTCATCATCACACCGTTTTCAGGCGACGGTAAATTTTTACCGTCATCAACCAACGCACTTATAGTGGAGTGCATGACTACTGCAATGGGCTACTCATCTACCGGCCGTCCACCGACCGCCGCTTCACTGGCCTCGTCTGGCTTTGAGCCGGGTCAAGGCACTTTCGCGCCCGCTCGGGGCGCCATCAATCTGCCGAATGAGCCTCGCCCTATCGATCAGCTGCCTGCACGCGCCGCTGAAACCACCGCGCAAAATCCGTGGCCGGTAAGCGTACTGAGCCAGAAGTTCTACGGTGCCGTGGAACGATGGCCGTCCGCGTGGGTCACCGGCCAGATCACGCAGATCAATACCCGTCGCGCCGGCTCGGCCTACATCACGCTGCGCGACGACTTCGAGGATATCGCCATGGAAGTCAATGGCTTCGGCAGGTTCGCGGCCGCAGCCAGCCAGTTCGTTCAGGGCGACCGCGTGGTGATTCACGGCAAACCGAACCTGTGGATGAAGCGCACTTCGCTGTCGTTGCGCGGGGACACGATTCTCAAGGTCGGAGCCGGTGGCAGCCTCAAGGCCATGATCGACGAATTGCGCAAGCAGCTTAAGGGCGAGGGCCTGTTCGATGCCGATCACAAACTGCCTCTCCCGGAGTTTCCGAAGACTATTGGCCTGATTTGCGCACCTCAGGCACGTGCGGAAGGCGATGTGATCACCAATGTGAACCTTCGTTGGCCTTCCGTAACCTTCAAGGTGGTCCATGTGCATGTTCAGGGCGAGCAATGCCCGGCCGAGGTGGTTCAGGCCATTGCACAACTCGATGCCGACCCGAGCGTGGATGTGATCATCGTGGCCCGTGGCGGCGGCTCGTTTGAGGATCTCATCGGTTTCTCGGATGAGCGTGTGGTTCGTGCGGCGTATGCCTGCACTACACCATTAATCTCCTCCATCGGGCATGAGGATGACTGGACATTGCTGGATCTGGTCGCCGATCTGCGCGCCTCCACCCCTACCGATGCGGCCAAGCGCGTGGTGCCGGATGTGCGTGAGCAGTCGCAGCTCATCGAAGGTGCCATCGACCGTATGCGACTGCGGGTCCGTTCGCGCGTGGAGAACGAGATTCGACTTATCGAGGGATATGCGAACCGCCCGAGCCTGACACAGCCGCACACCATGCTTGAGCCTCATCAGCGCTTAATTGACGACTCGTTGCAACGGCTCGATATCGGGCTGCGACGCATCGTGGACGATGCCCAGCTCACCGTCGAGCGAGCTCACGCCTCACTGACCGCACTCAGCCCGCAATCCACGTTGAACCGAGGCTATGCGGTGGTGCAGTCCGCCGATGGCCACGTACTAGACGATGCTTCGCAGGTAAGCCCTGGGGATGGCATCACCGTCACCTTGAAGAAGGGTGTCATTACCGCAACCACCACATCCGCAACCGCGTGACACGCCATACGCAGCCACGCATATATACCGTATATATAAGGAGAACATCATGACCGAAAACGCCACATCCACCGACATGAACACCCCCGCCACGTCCCTGACGGACAAGGAACGCGAGCTCATCGCCCAGATGCCATATGAGGAGGCGCGCGACAAGCTGATTCAGGCTGTCCAGGCACTGGAAACCGGCGGCCTCAATCTTGACCAGTCGATGCGTCAATGGGAGATCGGCGAGGCCTTGGCTAAGCGCGCCCAGGGTCTGCTCAACGACGTCCGTGCCAAGCTCGACCAAGCACAAGCCGAGCAAGCCGCCAACGAAGCAACCGCAGGCACGCAGTCCAACCTCGACTGAGTTGCCTCCCGGCGCGGCATCCCGCGGCTCGCACCTGAGTCCGGACTGGACTGAGTTCTGCTTCCCGGCATACGATAGTGGTGATTAGGCCACATTGGCAGCAGTTTATAGAAGGGAAATCCCATGTCAACGTTGATTCTTGTATTCCATCCGCATCTTAAGGACGGCTCGCGCGTGAACGCCCGCCTGCTCGCCGAACTCACCGCACAGGGCGAGGACGACATCATCGTGCGCGACGAATACGCCGAATACCCGAACTTCTCCGTCAACGCCGACACAGAGCACGAGCTGCTGGAGGCTGCCGACCGCGTAATCCTTCAGTTCCCGTTCTACTGGTACTCCTCCCCCGCGCTACTCAAGGAATGGGAAGACGAGGTCATCACCGCCGGCTGGGCCTACGCCGGAGCCCATGCGTTGAAGGGCAAGGAGCTCAAACTGGTGGTCACCACTGGTTCCGACGCCGCCAAGTACCGCAAGGACGGCGAGTACAGCCACACCATGGAGGAGCTGCTAAGCCCGTTTGAGGTCGTGGCGTACAAGGTCGGCATGAACTATGCTGAGCCGTTCCTGGTGCAGGGCACCGCCACCATCGGCGATGCGGAGCTGGATCAGGCCGCCGCCGATTATGTTTCGGCGATTTTGGACTGAATAAGCTGAGGCCGGGTGCAAGTCGCACCCGGCCTTGTTGTTTCGCGGGCTAGCCGCGGTCTCTCCCAGTCAGCCTGCGGCTGACAGTTCCCTCGTCAGAGAGAGCTTATTTTTTGGATCAGAGGGAGTTGATAGCTACTTCTTCAACGGCACGTAGATCACGTCGTCAATGAGCTCGCGATAGTGCTCAACGATTTGCGCGCGACGGGTCTTCAGGCTCGGGGTCAGCATGCCGTTGGCCTCGGTGAATTCGTCTGGCAGAATCTCGAACTTACGAATCGACTCGGCGCGGGAAACGCCCTCGTTGGCGGCGTTCACCGCACGCTCCACCTCAGCGTGAACGATGGCGTTCTTGGCCAGCGAGGCCAGATCGGGTTCCGGTTTGGCGCCCTGGGATTCCAGCCAATTGTTGGCATCCGCCAGATCCAGCGTGACCAGAGCGGCCACGAACGGCTTCTTATCACCAATAACCAAGCACTGGTTGACCACAGGCGAGGTCATCACGGAAGCCTCAAGCAGACCCGGCGACACATTCTTGCCACCAGCGGTGATGATGAGGTCTTTCTTACGGCCGGTGATGGAGATGAAGCCATCTTCGGAGATATCGCCCAGATCGCCGGTGTGCAGCCAGCCATCAGTGATCTGCTGGGCAGTGACCCCAGGGTTGTTGTGGTAGCCCTTGCACACCAGCGGTCCTTTGACCACCAGCTCGCCGTCCTCGGCGATCTTATAGTCCAGATAATCGTTGCCCTGACCCACAGCGCCGATGTGCTTTGCGTCCTGTGCGTAGTTGATGATGCCGTCGCCGCAGGTCTCGGTGCTGCCGTAGGTCTGCACCACGAACATGCCGTGTTCCGCCATATCCAGCATCACCTGCGGGTCGAACATGGCAGAGGAGCAGATGGGCACCCACAGCTCACCCAGACGGTCCTTGCGGCCGCGCATCACATCGTGGTGGAGCGAGTTCATAATGACCGGCACCACCGCCATGGCCTGACTGGGCATCCGCTTTACCTCTTTATAGAAGTTGCGGATGTCGCTGCTGACGTTCAGCGCCCAGCCTGCGTGGGCCCAGGAGAACAGGCAGATGAAAGCGCCCAGATGGAACATGGGCAGCACGGTGTACTGGCTCATGACGAGGTCCGGTTCGTGCTTATACGCCATCATGTGCTCACCGATCTGGGTGTGGGCACGCATCACCGAGAAGAAATTCTTCTCGCTCAGCATCACGCCCTTGCTGCGGCCCGTGGTACCGGAGGTGAACATCAGGACCATCAGGGCTTCGTGGTCGATGCAGCGGGTCAGCTGCGCAGGCTCATAGCTTCGGAAGCCATCCATGGGGCGGAGGATATCGCCGTAGGCAGCCTTGAGCTGGTCGTTGAAGCCGTAGTCGTCGCCGTCGGTCAGGATGGCGTCCGGCTCCACAAGGCCCAGCTCGTAGCTCAGCTCGTCCCAGCTCTTGCGCTGGTTCAGCAGCACCAGCACCGCACCGGCCGCCACCACGCCAAAGGTGTTCACGGCATACTCGTAGCTGTTCTTGGTGAGCAGGCAGATCTTTTTGCCCTTGATCTCCGAGATGGTGGACTGGAAGTAATTCACCGCCTTGCGGATATCCTGCACATAATCCTTATAGAGGATGGTGGTCACGGCATCGTTTGCGGTGTCGTAGAAGCGGAAGGCCACATTATCCTTGAAGCGGTCTTCCATGTTGATGGTGATAAGGTCGTAGACATTATCCAGCGCTCTGATCTTACGCATTGTTCTGTTTCCTCCTGTGTTCAGCGCAGCAGTTTTCCCATGGCGTTGCGGGGCAGCGGCTGTGCGCTGAACTCCGTCACCATGCGCTTGTACAGCGGCAGGCCGCGGTTGACCCCAGTGACGAACTCCTTCACCGCATCCTGCTTTGCAGGGTCACAGTAGATGAGGGCACAGATCTTTTTGTCCTTTTCCTTCACGATGCACTCCTGAATGTCCGCACAGGGCACCAGCAGCTTTTCCAGCTCCTCGGGGCTGACGTTCTCGCCGCTGTCCAGAATGATGAGGTTCTTCTTGCGGCCGGTCAGGTACATGTAGCCGTCCTCTTCCACCCGGGCAATGTCGCCGGTATGGAACCAGCCGTCTGCATCGATGACTTCTGCAGTGCCTTCCGGGTCCTTGTAGTAGCCCAGCATGATGGGGTTGCCCCGCATGCACAGCTCGCCGTCGTCCAGCTTGTATTCACAGCTGAGGTCCACATGGCCCACGCTGGTCAGGTACTTTGCCTCCTGTGAGGAGTTCCATGCACCGTCGCCGCAGGTCTCGGTCAGGCCGTACATCTGGGCCACAAAGAAACCCTTCTCCATCATATCACTCAGAATCTTGGGGTCGAACATGGCAGCACCGCAGGTCAGCACGCACAGGCCGTTCAGGCGGTCACGGCGGCCCTTCATCACATCGCTGTAGATGCTCTTCAGCAGCACCGGCACCACCGCCATCACCTCGCTGTGCATGGCACCCAGATCACGGTAGAAATACTTCAGGTTGTTGCACAGGTTGATGGAGTGGCCGGTGATGCTCCACGAAACAAGGCTGGTCATGGCGGAGATGTGGAACATGGGCAGGGCGGACAGGGACGAGAACTCGTCGGTATTCCAGCCCATGTACTTCTTCACATCGTCAAAGGGGTCCAGAAAAGCCGGCATAGCGCTGAACAGGTTCTTCTGGCTCAGCATAACGCCCTTGCTGCGGCCGGTGGTGCCGGAGGTGAACATGATAAAGGCCAGAGCAGAGAGGTCCTCCACCTCGGTCACGTCCTCGGCAGGCTCATAGGCCGCAAAGACATCCATGGGCTTCAGGATGCTGCCGTAGGTCTCAGCGAGGGCAGGCTCCCGCTCCGCGAACTCGCCATCCTGCAGGATGCACACCGGCTCGGTGAGGCCCAGCTCATAGGAGATGGCATCCCAGTCCTTGCCAAGGTTCAGCGGCACAGCCACGGCTCCGGCAATGACCGTGCCGTACATGCAGATGACATACTGGTAGCTGTTGCGGGCCAGGATCGCCACACGCTTGCCGCGCACATCGCCATACTCTGCACGCAGGAACGCCACGAACCGGCGCAGATCCTGGGCATACTGTGCGTAGTGCACCTCGGCCACGCCCTGCTTTTCTTCATCATACCAGCGCAGAGCCACACGGTCTGCAATGTTGGTTTCCATATTGCAAAGTGACTGATACAGCGATGTAATCATTTTTTTCCTCCATTTTTATCATCCGATCCGGCGCTCCTGTGTAGGCCAACACAGATCCTTCCAGTCATTTCCAACTGTGCCCAGTATACAATAAGGCCCGTGTCAATGCAAGAGTTTTGCAACATTTAATTCCAAACATTGACAATAAAATCTTGCATATCATGTCGTTTCCAGATGTAAATTCTGCCTTTCGTTGCGAATCCACCCTGCCTGTGCTATGCTTTTATTGCAGGCTGCAATGTGTCCCCGCCCGCCGGACCGCAATTCAAAATTGACAGTCTGTGCAAAAAGCATTATACTGGGTTCATATCCATACAAAATTTTATCTTTTTCATTCAAAATCTACGCATTGTGCGGCGTCCGGCTCTGATGGAATGTCCCGCGCAAGGAAGGAACCTCCATGGAAGGAACCAAGCCCCGCACCGCCAGCTCCATCGGCATGTTCGACATGCTCAAGGGTGCCGGTATGCTGACCATCGTTTTTGCGCATACCGCCGAGCTTTATCCCATGCAGGCGGTCAGCGGCCTGTCCCTGACCGCGTTTTTCCCGTTCATCTACCGCGAAGCGCTGATGTCCGCCTTTTTTATTGCCAGCGGCTACGGCTTCCGCAAGCGCTCTATCCACAAGTGCATCCACCAGCAGCTCAAAAGCCTGCTCAAACCCTATGCTTACACGGCGCTGTTCACCTGCGTGCTGCACTTTATCATTCATTATAAGACGTTCCAGTACCTGCCCGGCACCATCGGCGAGTCTATCAAGGTCACCGGCGGCTTTCTGCTGGGCCTGCCCCACACGGCCGAGTATTTCGGGCAGGAGTTCTTCTCCTGCGGGCCGATGTGGTATCTGCTGGCGCTGATGGTAGGCTGGGTGCTGCTGGATGTGATCCTGAACATCTTCCCGGAGCGCTATGTTCCATGGGCTGTGGCAGGCTGCGTCCTGCTGGGCTGGGGCGCGAGCCTTGTGTGGGAGCTGCCCTTCTGCCTGATCCAGGGTGCCGTGGTGGTGCCCTACCTCTATATCGGCTTCCTTGCCAAAAAGAAGCATCTGCTGGACGAGCCCCTGCCGCCCAAGGTCTTTGCCGGGCTGCTGGCCGCCACAGCACTCATTGCCGTAGGCGCTCTTGCTACCCGCACCACCGACTGCATCTCGCTGGCCGAGTGGTCGCTTGGGCCGCTGAGCATCTTTCTGGACGGTGCTGCAGGCCTGCTTTTCATCCGGCTGTTCATGCGGCTCAGCCATGGCCATGGCCCCATCGTGCACTTTCTGGAAGCGGTGGGCCGCCGTTCGCTGAACATTTTCTGCGTACATACCGTGGAGATCATCGCTATTCCGTGGTATCTGATGGTAGCAAAGTTCTCTGCGCAGCCGGTGCTGGGCATGTGGCTGCAATATGCCATCGCTCTGGGCTCTATCTGGCTGGTGTGTGAGCTGCTGCGTGTACGCCGCGCACTCATCATCCGATTTTTCCCGGCACAGCGCAGAACGCCCGCCGTGCACTATACCTCCCGGCACTGACATGTTTTTCCGGCTGCTGCGGTGCAGCCATCATAAAAGTAAGAGGAGAATCCGGTTATGAACAACGATGTCCCCGAGACCCTTGCTGCGGCCCGCAGCCGCGCTGCTGACTTGGAACAGCAGCTCAAGCTCTCTGACGAAGGTGTATCCCGGCTGGCACAGCGGTGTCTGGAGCTGGAACAACAGGTGCTGAACTATCAGGCCGCACTGGCAAGGCACGGCAGCGACAACGAGCCTGCTGCCCTGACCCTGCCGCAGCTGTTCTACGATTCCGGCTCCGGCTATTCCCCGCGGGAATGCCTGACCGTTGCCGAGGATGCCTACGACGAACTGACCCACGAGGTCTCTGCGGTGTTCACCCTGCCCACGGATGCCCGTGCGCTGCGGCTGGACCCCGGTGAGCTGGCCTGCTGCGTGACTGACCTGAGCATCTCGGACGAGCGGCTGGAATGCCGCGCCATGAACGGCATCCGGCTGCAGGAAGACTGCCTGCTGTTTTTGGATGTGGACCCCAACCTGACCGTGTGCAGCACCGTGCCCTTTGCGGCCGGGATGAAGTTTGCCGTGACCTATCATTACTATCCGCTGGGCCGCTTCCAGCACGAGCAGCCCGGCAAGGCCCTGCTCAGCGCGTTGAATACCATCAAGCTGCAGGCTGAGGCCGAAAAGAACGATGTTCTGGAACAGCTTCAGGCCGCCCTTGCCGAGAATACCCGGCTGAACAATCAGCTGACGGAACTGCAGAACAGCCGTGCTGCCTATGAAGATTCGCTGGAAAACCTGTACGAGAGCAGCAGTTGGCGGCTTACCGCACCGCTGCGTGCTTTGCGCCGCCTGCTGCGCGGCTGAATCGGATCGCTAAAGGAGTTGTCAACATGTACAGCAGTTACAGCACCCTGCAGCGTAAGCAGCTGACGAAGCAGGTTTATACCGATACCCAGAGTACCTATCTGCTGGTGTATGCACCGGGCCGTCATCAGGCGCTGGAGCACGCACTGGAAAACCAGCTGCACCGCAAGTTCCGGCTGGTGACGGAGCTGGCCCCCGCCCTGACCGACTCGGTGGAGGGCGTGCTGCTGGTCAGCGAAGATCTGGAGTGCACCTCCACCGCCCTGACCTATTTTGCCGCCGCCCTGCGCACCGGTGCCGATTTTGTGGTGTGTGATGCCGCCTTTGGCTTCGATGGCTCCACCGCCCTTTATCTGAGCACCCAGCACATCCCGTGCAGCCGCTGCGCCATGGTATCGCGGAAGCTTCTGGACCGGGTGCGCGCCGCTGCGCGCGGCAGGGACAGCGTGACCGAGCTGCTGCGCCTTGCCACCGCCATGGCGGAAAACTGCCACCGCATCCCGCAGTCTTTGCTGCACTTCCGGCGGGAGCTGTGTGCCGACGATGTGTTCTCTGCAGACGGAAAGCGTGCTTTGATCCTGAGCCACGAGCTGACCATGACCGGTGCGCCCATCGTGCTGACAAGTGCCGTGCCGGTGCTGCGCAGCATGGGCTTTGAAGTGGTGGTGCTTGGCCCTGCGGACGACGGCTCGCTGCCGCTGTTTCTGGATGCCGGTGCCGCCGTAGTGACCCGCAGCGACTGCGTGATGAACTCGTCGCTGTGGGGCCTTGCCACCAGTGCCGATTTTGTGCTGGCCAACACCGTGGTAGAGGCTGCCGCCGTGAGCACCCTGAACGGCTCCTTCGTGCCGGTGCTGTGGTGGCTGCACGATGCCTTTGCAGGCTACCCATTCATTGCACACAAGATTCCCAAAACACTGGGCTCCAATGTGCATGTGTGCGCCGTAGGCTCCCACGCCACTGCCGCCATGCACTCGGTGCGGCCGGACTTCAGCATTGAACAGCTGATCTACGGTCTGCCGGACTATGCGCAGGAAAGCTTCCCGCCCTACGATATCAGCTATGCCGGCGGCAGGCCGCTGTTCGTGACCGTAGGTTCCTTTGAGCCGCGCAAGGGTCAGGATATTTTCTGCAACGCCATCCGCCTGCTAAAGCCCGAGGTGCGTCAGAAGGCTGCTTTCCTGTTCGTGGGCAAGGCGGCGGACAAGAGCCTGAAGAACGCCGTGGATGCACTGGTGGAGGACTACCCGGACACCGTTTTCTACCGCAAGCGTCTGGAACGGCCCGAGATCAAATCCCTGATGGATCAGTGCGCCTGCGTGGTATGCGCTTCCCGCGATGATCCCATGCCAACCTTCGTCACCGAGGGCCTAATTTTCGGCAAGCCCTCCATCGTGTCGGAGCACACCGGCACCGCCGGGCTGATCACCGAGGGCGTGGACGGCTTTGTGTACAAAGACGACGACCCGGATCAGCTGGCAAAGGTGCTGGAGCATGCTATCCTGCATCCGGAACAGCTGGCCGCCATGAAAGCTGACTGCCGGAAAATGTACGAGAAATATTATTCCAACGAAGCCTATGTTGCCACCCTGACACGGCTGGTGAACGAATCAACAGACTAAAAACAAGATAAAGGCAAGGGTCGATGCGTACATCTGCCCTTGCCTTTTTATCATTCCATCAAAATTGCACAAGAAAATTCCAGTTCCGTTCACAAAGACACAGGCCGCGTGTGTTATACTTTTATCAAATCATTCCGCCTGAAAGGAGCCTGTTCTCTCTATGAGCCAACCCGCCTCTGCCGCACCTTCCCGCAAAAAGACAGTGATCTCGCTGCTGGTGCTCGCCGCACTTACCGGCATCATCGTGCTGCTGTTCAAGGACAACTGGGCCGAGATCACCGAAGCGCTTTCGCAGCTGTCCGCATGGCAGGTGCTGGTGGTGCTGGCCATCGGCCTCAGCTATCCGCTGCTGGAGGGGTGCGTGGCGTGGGTCATCGTGCGCAGCCGCATCCCGGGCTTCAGGCTCTGGCAGGGCATCGATACCGCGTGGTGCGGCACCTTTGGCAATGTGGTCACGCTGGGCGCAGGTGCAGTGCCGGTGCAGACATGGTATCTGCACCGCTGCGGCCTGCCGGTTGGCCCGGGCGTGGGCCTGATGACCCTGCAGTACGTGTTCCACAAAACCACCGTGCTGCTGTATGCCACGGTGATGCTGCTGTTTCAGCACAGATGGCTTGCCGCCAACACCACCGGTGTGATGAATTATCTGCCCATGGCATACGCTGTAGTGGCGGCCATCATTGTGGTGCTGGTGCTGGTGTGCGTATCGCCGCTGGTGCAGAACCTTGCCCGCTGGCTGATGCGTCTGCTGCCCAAAACGGAAAAATGGCAGCAGCGCCGCGCCGACTGGCAGCAGCAGCTGGATATTCTGGGCGAGGAGAGCCGCCGTCTGCTGGCAGATAAGCCCCACTGCGCTGAAATTCTGGCATTACAGGCGGTCAAGCTGTTCGGGCTGTTCTGCCTGCCCTACCTGTGCATCCGGTTCATGGGGCTTTCCCCTCTGAGCTTTTTGCAGGTGCAGCTGCTCACCAGCCTGATGCTGTTTTTGTCCAACGCCCTGCCCAATGTGGCCGGCATGGGCTCCATCGAGACGGCATTCCTGCTGGTGTTCGGCAGCTTTCTGGAGCGCGGCGAGGTGATGAGCGTGATGATGCTCTACCGCATCGCCAGCTATTATGTGGTGTTCGCCGCCAGCGCCGTGGGCTTCTTCTTTGCCCAGCGGCATCTGGGCCAAATGGGAGCGGAGCTGCCAAAGGAGGCATAATTCTTATGAAGGAAAAAGGCATTCTGTCCCGGTTCAGCATCGTTTTGCTCATCCTGCTGGCGCTGGTGCTCATCCTTCCCTCTGCCCGGATCGACCTTGCATCCAGCATTGAGGCCAGCACACAGGCCAGTGTCCGGGTGGAGCACATTCAGAACTTTGCCCGCTCCGCAGAGATGGACGTTCAGCTGCTCTCTGCCGACGATCCGGCCTATCAGCAGATCGCAAATGTGCTCTCCGGCCTTACCTGTGTCAGGCGGTTCAACCAGCAGTATTCCTCCTACAGCCACGAATACCCGGTGGATTCCGTCACTGTGAGCTACTACGATGATGCCGAGAACAATAACCTCCTGTTCACCGTCTACTCCGATGGCACCGCCATTGTCAACAGCCAGTTCGTAAAGATCAAAGAACCCAAGGGCGGCGCGGAGGAAGTGTATCAAAAGCTGGCGGAAATCGTGAAGTAAAACTCCTTCCGTCTGCTCGCTGCACTCGCATCCACCTCCCTCAGTGAGGGAGGCTTTGGCAAAACTGTAAAGTTTTCCGCACTGCCAAGGGCTCCCTCTTTGAGGGAGCTGTCGCCGCAGGCGACTGAAGGAGTTATAAAAAAGGCACCCGCAGTTTTGAACGCTGCGGGTGCCTTTTGGTTCACTGATATGTCTCGATGCTCACGCTGTTGATGGTGATGTCCTCACGGGGCTTCTGGTTTTCGTCCACGGCGGTCTGGCCGATGGCATCCACCACGTCCATGCCCTCGTACACCTGCCCCAGCACGGTATCGGTGTAGTCAAGATAAGGCGCGCCGCCGGCGGTCTGATAGGCCGAAACCACCTCTGCGCGGTAGCCCGCGCTGTTCATCTGGTCCACAAGCTCCTGCGTCACCGACTGGTCTCCCGGCAGCGTCTGCATCACGTAAAAAACGCTGGCGCACTCGCCGGAAGCATCGGTGCCCATACACAGCGCGCCAGAGTAGTGGTGCAGGCTGTCGGTGGTCTCAGCCGGGTAGCGACTGCCGTTCCAGATGGTGTTGCCCCTGCCGTCGGCCCCCTGCCCGGCTTCGACGAGGAACTCGTTCTCGACGCGGGAAACGGTCAGGCCGTTGTAGTAGCCCGCCTGTACGAGGCCGAGGAAGTTATCGCATGCCTGCGGAGCCAGCGTCGGGAAGAGCACCGCCTTGAACACGCCCGCCGAGGTATCGAATACGGCCACCGTGTCCCCCGCCGCCGGGTGGGCGAACTGGGGTTCGGCAGATTCCACCGCCGGGCGGGAGATGGTCTTCGTGCCCGACGCGCTGCCGCTGAGCTTTTCCTTCAGCGAGCAGCCCGTCAGCGCAAGGCAGCTCAGGAGCGCCAGCACCGCCAGCGCCTTTTTATAAAAACGATTCATAACTCTGACCTCTCGGTGAATAGGATGGGAATATACACAGAGTTTAGTATATCATATTTCTCCGGCGGAATCGAGAGGAAAATGGGTGAAAATTTGCCAGCAGATTTCTGTGCGAAAAACATCTTGACGAGCGGGCAAAAAAACGCTACACTATAAGCACAGCCGGGGGCTGCGGGAGCGCAGAGCTTCCCCCGCTCTGGATCACTTTTATTTTCTTTTACAGGAGAACGTATCTTATGGCAGAAGAGATCAAGAACCCGAACGCCGAAGAGGAGTATCAGCCCGACCTGATGACCCTTGAGGACGAGGACGGCAACGAAGTCACTTTTGAGGTGATCGACGCGCTGGACCATAAGGGCGTGCACTATATGGCCGTCGTGGAATACGCCGAGGACGAAGAAGACGTCAACGAGGATGCACAGCTCGTCATCCTGAGCGTCGGCGAGGACAGCGAGGGCGAATATCTGGATGTCGTGGAAGACGACGAGACCCTGCTGGAAGTGAGCAAGCTGTTCGAAAAGCGGCTCAGCGACCAGTTCGAGATCGAGTAAATTTTCCAGACGATTGACCCGTGCAAGACTTCCTGCCCGGCTCGAATTGTTGCGGTTTATATGATCCTACTAATCATTCAACGGGAGCCCGGCGTTCGCCGGCGGATTGCAGACCTCCCCGCTGTGGGTTCGACCCCAGAGGCTCGATGAGGAAGCGCGAATCCGGAGACAGGGCACCCACCTGTCCGTAAGGGTAGGTTTGATTGCCGCAGACGACCGGGCGGGATCTTTTT
>ENA-OPXH01001669-OPXH01001669.1-human-gut-metagenome-genome-assembly--contig:-NODE-1669-length-14547-cov-3.018424_pt1 | contig 14547 bp, 10 predicted proteins | sample MGYA00241521_ERZ502034 | MGnify/ENA primary metagenome ERZ502034 (study PRJEB25962, sample SAMEA2042103) | human gut metagenome | biome: human gut; feature: human-associated habitat; material: faeces... | reverse complement strand
TAATTCTGAAGCTTTTGAAAAAGGATTGGAATTACCTAATACTGTAAATCAGGCTTTCTGGTATGTCTTTATGCAAAATGGTGGTTCAGGATGTACTTTAGGTTTAATTATTGCCATATTCTTAGTTTCTAAAAGACAAGATCATCGTGCTATTGCGAAATTATCTTTAGCTCCAGGTATTTTTGGAATCAATGAAACCATGACATTTGGTTTACCAATTGTATTAAATCCATTAATGGCTATTCCATTTATTTTTACTCCTTTAATTTGTGGAGTTATTGGATATGTTGCAACTGAAATAGGTTTTGCTGCTAAAATGATGTATGTTGTTCCGTGGACAACACCACCAATCATTAACGGATGGTTAGCTTCTGCTGGCGATATTGGTGTTTTGGTCACACAACTGATTTGCATTGCTGTCAGTGTAATAACATATTTGCCATTTGTTTTAATGATGAATAGACAAACTGTAGAATAATGGAGGTTTAATTGTTGTGAAAGAATTAGGAAAAGATTTCTTTTGGGGAGGGTCTTCCTCTAGTTTTCAAAGTGAAGGAGCCTGGAATGAAGATGGGAAAGGATTATCTGTTTATGATGAAAAACCTATTTATGAAGGCGCATCTGATTGGAAAAATGGGGTAGATTTTTATCATCGTTACAAAGAAGATGTCAAGTTGATGGCAGAAATGGGATTGAAAACATATCGTTTTTCAATTGCTTGGACACGTATTTATCCAAATGGAAATGGTGAAGTCAATGAAAAAGGTTTAGAATTTTATGATAATCTTATCAATGAATTATTAAAATATGGAATTGAACCTATGGTTACAGTTTATCACTGGGATATGCCACAAGCTTTAGAAGACCAATATCATGGTTGGGAAAGCAGAAAAATTGTTGATGATTATGTAAATTATGCCACAACATTATTTAAAAGATATGGAGATCGTGTAAAATATTGGATTACAATGAATGAACAAAATATCTTTACAGGACATGGATGGTTAGAAGGAATGCATCCACCAGGAAAAGTAGATGATATGAAAACATTCTATCAAGTCAATCATCATGCCAATATTGCACATGCTAAAAGTGTTATAGCTTTAAAAGAACTTCATCCAGAAGCAAAAGTAGGGGCTTCATTTGCTTATAGTCCAAGTTATGCTTATGATCGTAAACCTGAAAATGCAATGGCTAAAGCGGACTATGATGATTTACAAAATTATTATTGGATGGATGCTTATGCTTATGGACGTTATCCACGTGCTGCTATTCAATATTTAAAATCATTAGGATGTGCTCCTATCTTCGAAGAAGGTGATGAAGCATTAATGAAAAAAGCAGCTTCACTTATTGATTTCATGGGTGTGAACTATTATCAAACATGTGTTGTTGAATATAATGATATTAATGGTGTTGGTAGTGATCATACAATGAATAACACTGGTAAAAAAGGTACCGCTAAAGTTCAAGGTGTACCTGGTCTTTATAAAAAACCACAAAATGAGTTTTTACCAACAACAGATTGGGATTGGACAATTGATCCAATGGGAATTAGAATGTGTTGTCGTGAAATTACTTCGCGTTATGATTTACCAATCGTTATTTCCGAAAATGGTTTAGGTGCATTTGATAAATTAGAAGATGGACAAATTCATGATCCATATCGTATTGATTATTTAAAACGTCATATCGAAGAACTTAAAAAAGCATGTGATGATGGTTGTCGTGTTCTTGCTTATTGTACATGGTCTTATACTGATTTATTAAGCTGGCTAAACGGATATCAAAAACGTTATGGTTTTGTTTATATTGATCGTGAAGAAGATGAAAATTCAGGTACTTTAAATAGATACAAAAAAGATTCATATTATTGGTATAAAAAAGTAATTGAAACAAATGGAGAAGAATTATAGGAAACAATGTTTCCTATTTTCTTTAGGAGGTTAAGGTGTATAACTTTGCAAGTGATTATTTAGAAGGAGCTCATCCACAAGTGATGGAAGCTTTAAATAAGACAAATTTTATTCAAACAGTAGGATATGGGGAAGATCAATATTGTCAAAAAGCTAAAGATAAAATAAAAGCTATATTAGAAAATGAAAATGTAGATATTCATTTTTTAGTAGGTGGTACACAGACAAATATGATTATGATTTCTTCAGCATTAAAAGATTATCAAGCTGTTATTGCTGTTGATAGTGGACATATCAATGTTCATGAAACAGGAGCTGTTGAATTTACCGGGCATAAGATTTTAACAAAGCCACATCAAGATGGAAAGATGATTCCTGAAATGATTGATGAAATCATGCGTGAACATCCTGATGAACATATGGTGCAACCTAAAATGGTATATATTTCACAAACAACAGAATATGGTACGTACTATACTTTAGAAGAATTAAAAGGCATTTATGAATGCTGTCAACAAAATAATTTATATTTATTTATAGATGGAGCAAGACTTGGAAGTGCACTTGTCTTGAAAGATGCACCAACTTTACAAGAGATGGCACTTTATAGTGATGTTTTCTATATTGGTGGTACAAAAATGGGAGCCTTATTTGGTGAATGTTTAGTTATTATTAATGATGAATTAAAAACCGATTTTAGATATCATATTAAACAAAAAGGTGCCATGCTTGCTAAAGGAAGATTATTAGGAGTTCAATTTAATGCTTTATTTGAAAATGATTTATATCTAGAAATAGGAAAACATGAAAATGAATGTGCTGATATATTAAGAAAAGGATTCAAAGATAAAGGCTATAAGATGTATATTGAAAGTCCTTCTAATCAAATATTTCCAATCGTTGATCAACAAACGTTGGAAAAAATAAATAAAAACTATATAACAACGTATATGTTTAAAATAGATGACCAACATACATGTATACGTCTAGTTACATCATGGGCAACGTCCAAAGAAATATGTGAACAATTTATAGAAGAATTATAATTGATTACATACTATTTTATTGTAAATAAATAGATAACGTAGTAGAATATGACTAGGATTTATTATCCTAAATTTCGAGAAATGGAGATAATAAAAATGAATAAAACTGAATTAGTAGAAGCTATTGCTTCAAGCACTGAATTAACAAAAACTGATGTAGATAAAGTAGTAACTGCTTTAGTTGAAGTTGTTACTGATGCTTTAGCTAAAGGAGATAAAGTTTCTTTAAAAGGTTTTGGTAATTTTGAAGTTCGTACTCGTAGTGAAAGAACAGGTAGAAACCCAAGAACTGGTGAAACAATGACAATTGCTGCAAGTAAAGCACCTGCATTTAAAGCAAGTTCTGCATTAAAAAAAGCTGTTAATAAATAATAATAGAAAACCGATGAGTTTGTTACTCATCGGTTTTTGCATCTTCAATTGTAATATTTAATTTATAATGATCTTTAATTTCTGGAATAGCCTGTAGATATGTGGTTAAGGTTTGTTCAGCTTTTGTTTTAGACTTTTCTAAAATACCATTAGAAATAGCTTCTTTTTCATTTTTTTTCTTTTCTTTAGTTGCAAAAGATTTATAATCGTTAATACTTATCTGATTAAAAATATTTGATGATTCATCATATACTTCAATAGATTTTTCATCAATTTCATGACTTAAAATTTTTGCTGCAGGTAAAGTAATATTTAATTGATCATTATCAATACTTATTTTAGCCTGTTTTAAATCAATCCCTGCTTTAATAGATCCATTATATGTAATAATAAAAGTTTTTTGTGTTAAAGGAATTTTCCAACCATTAAAAGATAATTTATTAGAAAATTTTCCTACCTTACTATAATCATATGAATAAAGTGCAAGCTCATTAATTTCAGTTAATTGATTTTTAATGGTTGTTGAAGTAATTTTATCATTGTTACTACCACTTGCATAATGAACACCTGCAAAAAAGATTGCAATAACTAAAACGATAATTGCTATAACACCACCAATAGCCTTTTTTGACTTTCCAAGAGTATCTAATATTTTCATGTCATCACCCACGAAGATTATATCATAATTTGTCGAAGTAAGATATTATAGGTATAAAAAAAGAATGATTTTAGAAATTATATCTAAAACCATTCTTTTTCTTATTTAATGATTTTACCGTAAACTTCTCTACCACAAGCTGCTGCATTACTTTCATCAGTATCAATATGCATAGCTGTTGCATATGAAGCGCTTACACGACAAACAACATCACCAAAGATCAAAGAACGTCCATCTGTATTAATTTCAACTTTAACGATTTCTTTATCTTTTACTCCAAATTTTTCAGCATCTTCAGGTGTTAAGTGAATATGTCTTTTTGCAGCAATCACGCCACAAGGAATTTCAACTTCTCCTGCAGGACCAACTAATTTACATCCAGCAGTTCCTTCGATATCTCCTGATTCTCTAATTAATGCTTGAACACCAATGCTTCTAGCGTCAGTTAAAGAAATTTCTACTTGAGTTTCTTTTCTTGTAGGTCCTAAAACAGACATATTTAATTCTCCTTTAGGTCCAATTACTTTTACTCTTTCAACACAAGCGAATTGACCAGGTTGAGATAAATCTTTTTTATTTGTTAATTGATGACCTTCACCAAATAAAGTTGCTAAATCTTTATCACTTAAGTGAATATGTCTAGCAGAAGTTTCGACAATAAACATACCTTCCATATTTTTCTCCTCTTTCCATATATTAATACTATATTTATTCTACTCTTTTTATCATTTAATGCCAATAAATAAAAAAAAAATAAAAAAATTTTTTCTCACTTTTGTAATAAATTTATTAATTTGCTAAAAAAAGATTATCAAATCGTTGATAAAACATTAAAAAATGTATACAATCTAGCTATTTTTTAGGAAAATCATAAAAAAAATGCTAATCTTTACACATATTACTAAATGTGCTATTCTAACTGTACAAAAAAAGGAGGAACCTTTATGAACAAAGAAAATGTAGGTTTATATGATCAGTCATTTGAACATGATAACTGCGGAATAGGGGCCGTTGTTAATATCAAAGGATTAAAAACTTATAAAACAGTAGATGATGCTTTAAAAATCGTTGAACAATTAGAACATCGTGCTGGAAAGGATGCAGCAGGGGAAACTGGAGATGGTGTAGGAATCTTAACACAAATACCAGATGAATATTTTCAAAAGATTATTAAAGATTTTACATTACCTCAAAAAGGATATTATGGAGTTGGAATGTTCTTTATGCCTCAAGATGAAAAAGTACGTTTACGTGTCAAAAAAATGTTTGAAACAGTTGTTAAAAAAGAAGGATTAGAATTTTTAGGTTGGCGTGCTGTACCAACTGTACCTAGTGTTTTAGGGAAAAAAGCATTAGATGCCATGCCATATATTGTCCAAGCATTTATTAAAAAACCTCATGGTGTAAATTGTGGTTTAGATTTTGATAGAAAATTATATCAAGTGAGAAGAATTTTTGAACAAAGTCAATTTGAAGATACTTATGTATGTTCACTTTCAAGTCGTACAATTGTTTATAAAGGAATGTTCTTAGTACAACAACTTCGATTATTCTTTAAAGATTTACAAGATAAAAGTTATAAAAGTGCCATTGCTTTAGTTCATTCACGTTTTTCAACAAATACAATGCCATCATGGGAAAGAGCCCATCCTAATAGATTTATTGTTCACAATGGTGAAATCAATACAATTAAAGGGAATGCGAATAACATGCTCTGTCGAGAAGAAAACATGCAAACAGATGTTGTGGATACTTCAAAAGTATATCCTGTTGTTGATGTCAATGGTTCCGATTCAGCTATGTTAGATAATACATTGGAATTTTTAGTAATGTCAGGTATGGAACTTCCAAGAGCTGTCATGATGTGTATTCCAGAACCTTATGAAAATGATAAAAGCATGTCACAAGCAAAAAAAGATTTCTATGAATATAATGCTACACTTATGGAACCTTGGGATGGACCAGCTTCTATCTTATTTAGTGATGGAGACATCATGGGGGCTATCTTAGATAGAAATGGTTTAAGACCATCACGTTATTACATTACAAAAGATCATTATTTAGTATTATCTTCAGAAGTAGGATCATTAGATATTCCAGCTAAAGATATTGTTTTAAAAGAAAGACTAAGACCTGGAAAAATGTTATTAGTTGATACTGTTAAAGGTGAACTTATTGAAGATGATGTTTTAAAGGAAATGTATGCAACAAAACAACCTTATGGAGAATGGTTGGAAAGCAATTTAATTAATTTAAAAGATATGAGAATTCCTAGTATTAGAGTAGAAAGATACGAAGGAGAAGAATTAACTAAATTACAAAAGATTCATGGTTATAGTTACGAAGATACAAACTATATTAAAAACTTAGCTTTAACTGGTAATGAAAATATTGTAGCAATGGGAAATGATACACCAATTGCAGCTTTATCAACAAAACATCCACCATTATTTAATTACTTTAAACAATTGTTTGCACAAGTAACCAATCCACCAATCGATGCGATTCGTGAAGAAATCATTACTTCAACAAGTATTTGTATTGGTCGAGATGGAAATATGTTGGAAGATAAACCAGAAAACTGTCATTTATTAAAAATCAATCACCCTATTTTAAGTAATACAGATATTTTAAAAATCAAAAACTTGAAAAAAGAAGGCTTTAAAGTAGGTGAAGTTAATATTACATATATTAAAAATACTTCATTAGAAAAAGCAATTGATCGTGTTTTTGTAGAAGTAGATAAACGTTATCATGAAGGATGTAATATTGTTATTTTATCAGATAGGGCAGTAGATGATAACCATTTACCAATTCCTTCATTATTAGCTGTTGGAGCTGTTAACTCTTATTTAGTAAGAACAAAAAAACGTAACAGTTTAGCTTTAATTCTTGAATCAGCTGAACCAAGAGAAGTACATCATTATGCGACATTACTTGGATATGGTGTTTCAGCTATCAATGGGTATTTAGCACAAGATACAATCTTTGATTTAATTGATCAAGGTTTATTAGATAAAGATTATTATGCAGCCGTTGATGATTATAATAGTGGTATTTTACATGGTATTGTTAAAATTGCTTCTAAAATGGGAATTAGTACAATTCAATCTTATCGTGGATCACAAAACTTTGAAGCAATCGGTTTATCAAGTGATTTAGTGAATAAATATTTTTCTAAAACAGTAAGTCGTATTGAAGGAAAAACAATTAAAGATATTGAAAAAGATGTCGAATATAGACATGATCAAGTATATGATCCACTTGGATTAGATGTAGACATTTCATTAAACAGCGCCGGTGATCATAAAGAAAGATCAGGAAAAGAAGAACATTTATATAATCCGGCAACGATTCATAAATTACAACAAGCAACACGTTTAGGTGATTATCAATTATTTAAAGAATATTCAAAAATGATTGATGAAGAAGGAGCACATTTAAACTTAAGAGGTTTAATGCAATTTAAAAAGACAAAATCAATTCCAATTGAAGAAGTTGAACCTGTGGAATCAATTGTTAGAAGATTTAAAACAGGTGCGATGTCTTATGGATCAATTTCAAAAGAAGCACATGAAACAATGGCGATTGCAATGAATAGATTACATGGTAAGTCTAACAGTGGTGAAGGTGGAGAAGATCCAGAAAGATTTGAAACACTTCCTAATGGTGATAGTAAATGTTCAGCTATTAAACAAGTTGCCTCAGGACGTTTTGGAGTAACAAGTGAATACTTATGTAGTGCCAATGAAATTCAAATTAAAATGGCACAAGGAGCAAAACCAGGAGAAGGTGGACACTTACCAGGTGGTAAAGTTTATCCATGGATTGCTAAAACAAGACACTCTACACCAGGAGTTAGCTTAATTTCACCACCACCACATCATGATATTTATTCAATTGAAGACCTAGCACAATTGATTTATGACTTAAAGAACGCTAATAAAGAAGCACGTATTTCAGTTAAACTTGTATCAGAAGCTGGTGTTGGAACAGTTGCTGCCGGTGTTGCTAAAGCAGGTGCAGGTGTTATCCTTATTTCAGGATATGATGGAGGAACAGGGGCTGCTCCTAAAAACTCAGTTTATAATGCAGGTCTTCCATGGGAATTAGGTTTAGCAGAAGCTCATCAAACATTGATCATGAATGATTTAAGAAGCCGTGTTGTTATTGAAACAGATGGTAAACTCATGACAGGTAGAGATCTTGCAATTGCTACTTTACTTGGAGCAGAAGAATTTGGTTTTGCGACAGCACCACTTGTAACAATGGGCTGCGTTATGATGAGAGTATGTAACTTAGATACATGTCCAGTAGGGGTTGCTACACAAAATCCTATTTTAAGAAAACGTTTTAAAGGTAAACCTGAATATATTGAAAACTTTATGCGTTTCATTGCTCAAGAATTAAGAGAATATATGGCTCAACTTGGATTCAAAACAGTTGATGAAATGGTTGGTCGTAGTGATTTATTAGAACCTAAGGATGATGTTAAAAATATTGATTTATCAAAAATCTTAAATAATCCATTTACTTCTAGTAAACATAGTCATCATGAAAAGAATAATGAATATGATTTCAAATTAAATGAAGTCAAAGATACAACAGTTCTTTATAAACAATTTAAAGAAGCTTTAGATAAACATCAAGGTAAAGAAATTGATGTCCATGTTACAAATATCGATCGTTCATTTGGAACACTCTTTGGATCAGAAATTACGAAGAAATATGGAACATCATTAGAAGAAGATACTTTCAAAGTTAACTGCTATGGAGCAGGTGGTCAATCATTTGGTGCTTTCATTCCTCAAGGTTTAACATTACATCTTTATGGAGATAGTAATGACTACTTTGGAAAAGGCTTATCAGGTGGTAAATTAATTGTGGTACCACCAAAAGATTCAACAATTAAACCAGAAGATAATATTATCATTGGTAACGTTGCTTTATATGGAGCAACATCTGGTGAAGTTTATATCAATGGAGTTGCTGGTGAAAGATTTGCCGTACGTAACTCAGGAGCACATGCCGTTGTTGAAGGTATTGGAGATCATGGTCTTGAATATATGACAGGTGGTATGGTTATTGTTTTAGGAAAAACAGGGCGTAACTTTGCTGCTGGTATGTCTGGAGGTATTGCTTATGTCTATGATCCAGATAATACATTCTATGAACATGTCAATAAAGAACTCGTAGAATATAAAAATGTGAAATCACGTTATGATGAAGATCAATTAAAAGAAATGATTCAAAAACATTATCAATATACAAATTCAAATGTTGCGAAAAAGATTTTAGATGACTTTGGAAATGAAGTTGCACACTTCAAAAAAGTTGTTCCTCATGATTATAAACGTATGATGTCACTTATTAGTTCATTTGAACAACAAGGACTTACAAATGAGCAAGCAAAAGTAGAAGCATTCAATGCTTTTAAGAAAGGAATGTAGATTATGGGAAAGCCAACAGGATTTTTAGAAATAGAAAGACAAGTATCAACAGAAGTTGAACCATTAAAACGTATTAAGAACTTTAATGAATTTCATAAACCATTATCTCGTGATGAACAATCATGCCAAGGAGCTCGCTGCATGGATTGTGGAGTTCCTTTCTGTCAAAATGGAAAAATGATTCAAGGAATGGTATCAGGTTGTCCACTAAACAACTTGATACCTGAATGGAATGATTTAATTTTCCATAAAAATTATAAAGCCGCTTTAAAAAGACTTTTAAAAACAAATAATTTTCCAGAATTCACATCAAGAGTATGTCCTGCTTTATGTGAAGCAGCATGTACTTGTGGATTAAATGGAAATCCCGTTACCGTAAGAGAAAATGAAAATGCAATTATTGAAACAGCTTATGCTTCCAATTGGATGCAACCCCATCCACCTAAACATCGTATTGATAAAAAAATAGCAATTATTGGGTCAGGCCCTTCAGGACTTGCAGCAGCCGATCAATTAAATAAAAGAGGTTATCAAGTAACAGTCTTTGAAAGAGAAGATCGTTTAGGAGGGCTATTAATGTATGGTATTCCTAACATGAAACTTGAAAAACATATTATTGATCGTCGTATTGAATTAATGGAAGAAGAAGGTGTTGTTTTTAAAACAAATGCCGGTATTGAAAATAGAAAACAAGTTCAACAATTATATAAAGAATTTGATCGTGTTATTCTTGCTTGTGGTAGTAAAAAGGCTAGAGATATTAAAGCACCAGGGAGAGATGCCAAAGGTATTTACTTTGCGGTTGATTATTTAACTGGAATTACTAAATCATTACTTAATAGTCAATTAGAAGATCAAACTTTTGTTGAAACAAAAGGTAAAAATGTACTTGTTATTGGTGGTGGAGATACTGGTAATGATTGTGTGGGTTCAGCTATTCGTTTAGGATGTAAATCAGTTATTCAATTAGAAATGATGCCAGAACCACCTCATGAACGTTTGGATTCAAATCCATGGCCTGAATGGCCACGTGTGAAAAAGACAGATTATGGACAAAATGAATCTATTGCTGTCTTTGGACATGATCCTCGTCTTTATCAAACAACTGTTAAAGAGTTTATTAAAGATGATAAAGGAAATGTAAAACAAGTCGTTATTGTCTCACTTGAATCAAAACAAGTAGAAGGTCGCATGCAAATGGTTCCTGTTAAAGGAAGCGAAAAAACATTAGATGCAGATATTGTTTTAATTGCTGCAGGATTTGTAGGCTGCGAAGATTATGTTGCTAAAGCTTTTGATGTAAAACTTACACCAAGAGGAAATGTGGCAGATGAAAATTACCAAACAAATCAAAAACAATTGTATGTTGCTGGTGATATGCGTAGAGGTCAATCTTTAGTTGTTTGGGCAATTAGAGAAGGACGTGAAGTGGCACGTGCAGTTGATGAAGATTTAATGGGGTATTCTAATTTATAGGATATCAAAATATACTCACAATCATTGATAGAAAACCTTGGGATATTCTCGAGGTTTTCTTTTTTTAGTGATTTGAAAGAGACTATGATGAAAGCAATATGGAGAAAAAAGAATGAATGAATTAGAATTAGTAATTAACGAGGTCAAAAAGGCGGTCGTTGGAAAAGATGAACATATTAAAAAAATATTGGCTTGTATTTTAGCAAGGGGTCATGTTTTATTAGAAGATATACCTGGTGTTGGGAAAACAAATTTAACGTTAGCACTTTCTAAAGCTTTATCTTTAGATTTTCATCGTATGCAATTTACAAGCGAGTCTTACCAGGAGATGTTACAGGTTTTATTATTTATAATCAAAAAAACAATGATTTTGAATATAAAGAAGGACCTATCATGTGTAATTTATTTTTAGCAGATGAAATAAATAGAACATCTCCTAAAACACAATCTGCTTTATTAGAAGTAATGGAAGAAGGAAGAACAACAGTTGATGGTATCACTTATCAATTACCACAACCATTTACAGTCCTAGCTACACAAAATCCTTATGGATCAGCAGGAACACAATTATTACCAGATTCACAATTAGATCGTTTTATGGTGAGACTTTCAATGGGGTATCCCTCATTAGAAGATGAAATTGAAATTTTAAAAAGAAAAAGTCAAGAAAATCCTTTAGATATCATTCGATCTGTATGTAAACCGCAAGATATAATAGAATTACAAAAACAAGTAGATCAAGTTTATGTGGATGATAAGATTTATGATTATATTGTAAGAATTATTCATAAAACACCTGATCATGAATTGATTCAACAAGGGGCTTCTCCACGTACATCTATTTCTTTATTAAAAATGGTGAAAGCAATAGCTTATATGGATCATAGAAATTATGTTATTCCTGATGATATTAAAAAAGTTATTTATGATGTATTGTCACATCGTTTGATTTTAACCTATGATGCAAAAGTTAAAGATGTTGTTATTCAAGACGTTATTAAAAGTATTTTAAAAGAAGTAAAGGAACCAAAAATAAAAATATGAGAAATGGTAGAATCAAATACTTTAGTATATTAGGCGTTGTGTTATTTTTATATTTAACGACATCTGTTTATTCTTTGCTTATTTGTACATATATTTTACTTATTTTACCAATTCTATCTTTAGTCATTTCTTTACCAGGAATGAGACATGTAGATGTTGAAAAAACACATGAACATTTTATCGCTAAAAGAAATCATTTAGCTTATTTACATTTCAAAAGAGTTCCTTATAAATATTATCCTTATTATAGTTATGATGGAGAAACGTTTAAATTAGATAGCTATTCAAAAGGTCAAAGTTCATCAAGACATACGAATGTAAAAATAGGTGTTTCATCTAGTGACTTATTAAATGCTTCAGGGGATTATACAACACCTCAATATGATCAATTTGTAGAAGAAAATTATCTAGGTGTTTCACAAGATATAAAAAATCAATTATTAAATTTATTAAATCAAGCGGGTTATCATGAAGAAATGACAATCTATGAAAAAGTAACACTTGTTAAAAATCTACTTGCTAGTCAATGTGTTTATACATTACATTCAGGTAGTTGTCCAAGTGATCAAGATCCTGTTTTATATTTCTTGTTAGAAAATAAAAAAGGCTATTGTATGCATTTTGCTTCAAGTGCAGCCTTATTATTACGTACTATAAATGTTCCAGCTCGTTATACGACGGGATATGTTTTAGATGAAAGTGATTTTAAAGGGGGCAATGTTGCTGCTGTTACTCAAGCAAAAGCACATGCTTGGGTCGAAGTTTATGTAAAAGGTGTTGGTTGGGTAATGATTGAAGCGACTCCGGGATCTGGTGGTTCTTCTGGAAGTGAGCCGATGGATGAACCGGCAGCTGGAAAAGCGGAAGAAACGAATCAACAAAATATTGAAGAACAAAAATCAAATTCAAATGATCAACAAGGTTCAAATAGTAGTGGAAGTCAAAGTAGTCAACAAAACTCACAAAGTAGTGAACCAAATCCTGAAAATAAAGAACAAAAATCACAATGTAATACACAAAGTAATAGTGAAAATAAGCAAACAGAAAAGAAAAAGACTAAAAAGGATATAAAGAAAAAAGAAGTACAAAACCAAAGTGAAGATCATAAAGTTATATTTATTGTGATAATCTTTGTGTTATTCTTTGTTATTGCAACTATTATCCTTGTTTTAAGAAGAAAATATCTTTTAAAACAAAGAGAAAAACTTTTATCTCAAGAAAATATAAATAAAAAATATATTGCTTATTATGATTATTTAAATGAATTAAAACAGTATAATTCAGAAATAGAAAATAATTATCGATATATCGCTTTAAAAGCAGCTTATTCAAATACTGTGATTTTACAAGAGGAATTAGATGAAATTAGAAATTATGTTGAAGAGTGTTTAACATTGATTCAAGAAAATAATTCATCATTAAAGCTTCTTATTTATCAATATATTTATGTTTTATTTTAAAAGTTAGAGAATACTCTCTAGCTTTTTTTGTAAATATTATTTACAATGATTACTTTTATAAGCTGATTTTTGTAAATGTTGGTTTAAATGATAAGAGAATATTTTATAGATTTATAACCTTATGGTATAATGATGAAAAAAGAAGACGGAGGTAGTATATGGCTTTACAAAAAGACTTTTTATGGGGTGGAGCGTTAGCTGCTCATCAATTTGAAGGGGGAGTATTAAATACTTCTAAAGGATATTCTGTAGCGGATGTCATGACTGCAGGAGCACATGGTGTACCTAGAGAAATCACTGATGGTGTAGTAGAAGGTAAATACTATCCTAACCATGTTGGTATTGATTTCTATGGACATTATAAAGAAGATATCGCCATGTTTGCGGATATGGGATTTAAATGTTTTAGAACTTCTATTGCTTGGACAAGAATTTTCCCATTAGGGGATGAAGAAGAACCTAATGAAGAAGGATTACAATTCTATGATGATGTTTTTGATGAATTATTAAAATATGGTATTGAACCTGTTATCACATTATCACACTTTGAAATGCCTTATCATTTAGCTAAAGAATACGGTGGATTTATGAACCGTAAAACAATTGATTTCTTTGTTAAATTTGCAGAAGTATGTTTCAAAAGATATAAAAACAAAGTTAAATACTGGATGACTTTCAATGAAATCAATAACCAAATGAACTTTATTAACGACATTTATGGTTGGACAAACAGTGGAGCTCATTTTGGAGACTATGATAGTCCAGAAGAAGCAATGTATACCTGTGGACATCATACATTAGTGGCTTCAGCTAAAGCGGTAAAAATAGGTAAAGAAATCAATCCTGATTTCAAAATTGGAAATATGATTTCTATGGTTCCAATTTATCCATTTAGTTGTCGTCCAGCAGATCAAGTATTAGCACAACAACAAATGCATGATCGTTTCTTCTTCTGTGATGTACAATGTCGTGGACATTATCCTGCTTATGCTTTAAAAATGTTCGAAAGAAATGGATTTAATATTGATATTACAGAAGAAGACAAAAAAGTATTAGCTGAAGGTACTGTTGATTATATTGGATTTAGTTATTATATGACAAATACTGTTGATTCTACAGCACATA
>ENA-OPXH01001659-OPXH01001659.1-human-gut-metagenome-genome-assembly--contig:-NODE-1659-length-14646-cov-3.042286_pt1 | contig 14646 bp, 9 predicted proteins | sample MGYA00241521_ERZ502034 | MGnify/ENA primary metagenome ERZ502034 (study PRJEB25962, sample SAMEA2042103) | human gut metagenome | biome: human gut; feature: human-associated habitat; material: faeces... | reverse complement strand
CCGCCGTTTCGCCTACAATACGACCATGAACACCAATGCCGGCGGGTTCACTTTCGGCGACCTGGGACAGACCAACCTGCCCGGCTATTCGACCGGCGAGTACGGCAACCCGGACGTTGCCTGGGAAGAGGCGACGAAGGCCGACGTCGGTATCGAGCTGGGGCTGTTCAACAAGATCAAGATCCAGGCGGACTACTTCTATGAGAAACGCGAAGGCATCTTCATCCAGCGCGAATCCACCCCGTCGGTGGTCGGCACGAAAACGGCGCAGTGGGTCAACCTCGGCCGCATGAAGAACCAGGGTTTCGACATGTCGCTCGAATTCGACCACAGCTTCAACAAGGATTTCAGCATATCGGCACGCGGTAACTTCACCTACAACCGCAACAAGAAACTCTACGACGACAAACCCGACCAGATCTGGAAATACCAGAACCTCGCCGGCTTTGCCAACAACCAGCAGTTCGGCCTGATCGCCGAAGGCCTGTTCGAGTCGGAAGAGGACATCGCCAACTGGCCCAAGCAGGATTTCGGCACCGTGCGCCCGGGTGACATCAAGTACCGCGACGTCAACGGCGACGGCGTGGTCAACACCTTCGACAAGGTGGCCATCGGCTATACGCTCGTACCGGAGATCAACTACGGTTTCGGCGCCAGCGTCAAATGGAAAGGCATCGACGTATCGGTATTCTTCTCGGGCGTGGGCCACGTGACCCGCATCATCCAGGGCCAGAACCTCTTCGGCGCTTCGTCGACGATCCTCCGCATGGGACAGATCTTCGAAGATGTGGCCAAGAACCGCTGGACGCTCGACAACCAGAATCCCAACGCCCCCTACCCCCGCCTGTCGCTCAACAAGGTGGACAACAACCAGCAACTTTCGACCTACTGGCAGCGCGACATGAGCTTCATGCGTCTGAAAGATGCGGAGATCGGCTATACGCTCCCCGAAAGCATGACCAAGAAATGGGGCCTGTCCAAGATCAGGTTCTATATCCAGGGAAAGAACCTGGTTACATTCAGCGATTTCAAACTCTGGGATCCCGAGGTAAATGCAAATTACGGTAATGTATACCCCCTCATACGTACCTTTGCAATCGGTGCAAATGTCAACTTCTAAAAAAGGATAAGCAATGAAAAAAATACGAATATTCGCAACCGCCCTGTTACTGGCCTTTACGCTGTCCTCCTGCGAGTCGTTCTTCGACGTGGAACTGGACGACCAGGCCAAGATCGAGGATATTTTCCGGCAGAAAACGGAAGTCCAGAAATACCTGAGCCACCTTTACTCCTACATTCCCCAGGAGGAAGAGGTCGTAGGCATGCACGGCTGGACGGTAGGACGTGCGGACGAGTCGTTGTTCTCGTGGTACCAGTGGGTCTACTACACCCAGTTCAGAACCGGCAACTACAGCAGCGCCACGACCAACTTCAATTACTGGCCGGATTACTACATCGGCATCAACCAGTGCTCCATCTTCCTGAAATATATCGACCTCGACAAGGAAGACACCCCGGCGACCCTCGCATACATGAAGGCCGAAGCCCGTTTCCTGCGCGCCTACTACTATTTCCTGCTGTTCCGCCAATACGGCCCGGTATTCATCTGGGGCGACCAGATCGCCGACGAGACGATCGACGGCAAGACCGTAGACCGCCACACCGTACAGCAGAACATCGACTTCATGGTCGGGGAGCTCGACGCGATCAAGAACGACCTGCCGGTACGCACCGACGACATCGGTATCGACGGCAAGCAGTGGGCCGGCCGTGTTACGCGCGGTGCAGCCCTGGCATTGAAATCGCGCATACTGCTTTATGCCGCATCGCCGTTATACAACGGGTGCGACCTTTACAAAGGCCAGATGCAGAACATACGCGGTGAATTCCTCTTCCCGCAGAGCAAGGATGAAACCAAATGGGAAGCAGCCGCACAGGCTGCATGGGATGTCATCGAACTGGCAGAAACGGGCTTATACGATCTCTATAAGGACACGGAACAGACCGACGAATTCACGCGTTACATGTCCTCTTATCAGGGCGTAAGGCTGAAGCCCTGGAACAAGGAGACCATCTGGGGATGGTGGAGCCGCTCGGGCGGTTATTCGTGGCTGGGCGGCACAGGCGGTCTGCTGGCATGCGCCATGCCGGGCATGACGGGTGCTTCGGGCGCCGTTTACCAGGGTTACGGCGGTATCCAGCCTTCGCTGAAGCTGGTCGACAGCTATCCGATGTACACGACAGGACGCTATCCCGTGACAGGCTACCAGGGTGAGAACGACATGTCGAAACCCATCGTCGATCCGCAATCGGGTTATCAGGCGACCGGATTCACCGATGGGTACAAGCAGCCCGGTATCGACTGGGGCGACGGCATCAAGGCCCATAACAGCTGTATCAACCGCGATCCCCGTTATTACGCCTGTCTGGTGCCCAACGGCTTCTGGTGGCCCAACAAGACGGAGAACATCAAGTTCACCTGCTACAACAATGACGCCTGCACCAATAAGTGGAATGCAGGTGAAGGCGGCGGTATCACCCGCGTAGGTTATGTATGGCGCCGTCTTTACGAAACCAACAAATCGTTGCGCGAGGCTACCGACTATACCACGATGAAAACGGTTTACCCGGCGTTTCGCCTGGCGGAGATCTACCTCAACTATGCCGAGGCCTGCAACGAAAAGCCCCAGCGCGACGAAGCCGCAGCGCTCGAATACCTGAACAAGGTGCGCGAACGGGTGGGCCTGAATAAGATCCAGGAGGCCTATCCCGAGATTCGCGGCAACCAGGAGCTGCTCCGCTGGTGCATCCAGAAGGAGCGCATGGTAGAGTTCGGACTGGAAGCGATGCGCCACTACGACGCCTGCCGCTGGATGATCGCCAAGAAGGAATACCCGAGCGAGAACTGGACGCTGCACGTAAGCGCCACCACGTACGAAGAGTCTTACGAACGCGTGTCCAACGACTACGTCGGTTCGCCCGCCGTTTTCCGCGACAAGGATTACCTCCATCCTATCAATGCGACACAGATGGCCGAAATGACCAACATGACCCAGAATTACGGACATTAATAAATGCTCGAACCTATGAAAATAAATATGTGGAAACTGTTGCTTGCAGGACTGTTTGCTTCGGCCGCCCTGGCCGGCTGCGAGGACAATCGCAACAACTTCATGGTAGACGATACGATTTCATTTGTCAATGAGGAGCAATATGCCGGCGTATCGGTTTATAATGGAAAATATGAATTGGCAATATTGAAGAACGGCAAGGGACAACAGAGTGCCAAAGCACTCCTCAGTGTTTCGGAAACTGCCCTGGCCGAATACAACACGGCCAACGGCACCAACTATGCGGTGCTGCCGGCGAATTGCTACAAACTCTCTTCTTCGACGGTCGGCTTTTCGGACGGCGACACCCGTAAATTCGTCGAGGTTACGTGGGACGACGCAGCCATCTTCGCCCTGGGCGAGAGTACGGAGTATGCGATTCCGCTCGAACTCACCGTCGCCAACGACGCGCTGGCCGTCGATGCAAACCGCAATGTGAAGATCATCAATCCCAAACGCGCCTCGATCGGCATGGAGAGGGAGCTGGCGGCATCGTTCCATCCCACCGCTACGCACGAGGTGATCACGTTCGACGGCAACATCGTGCTCGACAATGCCATCTCGACAATGGATCTGACGGTGAACTACACGATCGACAACAGCCTCGTGGACGCCTACAACCAGGCCAACGGGACGAACTACCTGGCTGCGCCCGACGGGTTCGCCACGCTTGACGCCACCAGCTCGCAGATCGCTGCGGGCGAGACTGCGGCCAAGTTCTCGGGCAAGATCAATTCCGACAAGCTCTTTACGGGCAGCAACCTCGACATCGTGGGCGACCTGCTCGTGCCGGTACGCATCACCTCCACGTCGCTGGACGGGATCACCGTCACGACCGAGGTCATGTATGTCCCCTTCACGATGGACAAGGAAGTCAAGGGCCCGTGGACTGTCCTGGAAGGCAACGGCATCGGTTATGCCTACGACCCGCTGCCCCCTGCATGGAGCGTGGCCATCTACACAGCCGAACGGTTGTTCGACGGCTCGTTCTCCGATGAGTGGATTCCTTTCTGGAATACCCCCAATACGTTCCCGATGGTATTCGTCGCAGACATGGGACAGCGACAGGTATTTACCAAATTCCGTATCAGCGACAGCTACAACTACCAGGGGAATGCGCTGAACTATCAGATCTATACCGCCGAAGAGTACTCCGGCGCCGGCACCCAATGGAACCTCGTGGCAAGCGGCAAGCGTGCCTATGAATGGGTGAACTGCGGTACCGACAAGACCGACCCGCGGTTGATCTACGATTACCCTGTCCAGAAGACAATTGCAGGCCGCTACCTGAAATTCGTGATCGTCAATGTCGAGCGTCTCGATGCGACGGGCGACTATATGAACGGGCGCTGCAAGCTGGGCGACGTACAGGGTCTGGGATTCTAACGATAGATGTTGAATAATTAATCCCGTTGTGAGTTCACTCCCTTTCACAACGGGATTAATTTTAATTTTACGAATTACGAATTACGACTTACCGACTACGATGCTCAAATTCCTGAAAACTATCATTCCGTTCGCAACGGCCGCAGGATCCTTGCTTCTCGCGGGCGGTTGTTCCCGAACCATGTACCCGCAGGGGCAGCACCGCAGAAACCTGCAGCCCCCCACGGATGCCGTGTTATGTTACGGCGGCAGCCACCACCGCACCCCTTTCCTGTGGGACAAGGAACGGCTGGCGCCCTATGTCACCTATGTCGATAAAGAGGGCGGGGAGCACTGGCTCTTCGACGGGTTCATCTTCCTGGAATTCCAGGACACGAACCGTCCCGACGCAGAACTCTACGCCTTCGAGACGGGGCATCTGCGCGACAAGGGCGAATCGGCCGGCAAGGCGCAATGGCAGGAGCTGATCGACTATTATTTCACGGACGGCAACGGGGTCGAGGCCCTCGAAGAGGCCGTGAAGGAGGCCGCCGCGCGGTTGGGCAAAGCCCCGCAGAAGCGCAAGGTCATCATGGTACTCCCCGACCCGGTGATTCACCGGCACTATATCGACACGACGTCGAGTACGACCTATTGGGGAGCATTGGACGGGCGGCAGCTGGATTTCAACAGGAATGAAGACCGCATAGCCGCCTGCAAATGGTATATCGACCGGGTACGGGAACGGTTCGCCCGGGGCAGCTACGAACATATCGAGCTGGCGGGATTCTACTGGCTGCGCGAGATCGTCACCCGGCCGGTGGACACACAGTACAGCTACCACCTGACCCGCTCGGACATCATGCTTCCGCATATCGCCGATTACCTCCACAAGCTGGATTATACGTTCAACTGGATACCCTATTACGGCTCGCGCGGGTACGACGTATGGCAGCAGTTCGGGTTCGACCAGGTCTACCTGCAACCCAACTATTACTGGAAGCCGCAGAACGACATGGATGAGGTTTGCAGACAGATCGACAGCCTGGGCATCGGCATGGAAATAGAGTTCGAGCCCACGCTGCTCAACGCACGCGAAGGCAGCGGAACATTCCGCAAGCGGCTGCGCGACTACATCGACTACGCCAAACAACGCAACATCTACGGCAAACGGCCGTTCGCATATTACCATGGCACCAACGGGTTCTACGACCTCCACGCTTCGGACGACGAGGCCGACCGGGAGTTGTTCGACGAACTTTGCCAGTTCATCATAAACAATCCGTTACGGGCACAACGACCGACAACGGACAGGAAATAACCCATAAACGGATATATTGACCCCGGACGGAAGAGACTGCTCCGGGGTCGGATAAAAACGACAAGACATGACTCGCAGACTTTTTACAGTAGCAATTGCAGTGGTAACAGCCTTGGTTTTCACGCTCCCGAGCGGCACCGCAGGCCCGAAGGACAAGCTGTACCCGTGGGAGAAGAAACACAAGAGTCCGGCGACCACGACCGATGCCGTATTATGCTACGGTGCCAGCCATCACCGCAACCCCTTCCTGTGGGACAAGGGGCGCTTCGCCCCCTATGTCACCTACGTCGACCCCGACGGGAAGGAACAATGGCTATTCGACGGCTTCATCTTCCTGGAATCGCAGGATGTCGACCGCCCCGACAGCGGCGCCTACTCGTTTATGACGGGCGTGCTGCGCGACACGGGCGTATCGGCCGGCAAGGAGCAGTGGCAGGAGCTGATCGACTACTATTTCACAAAGGGCAACTGTGTCGACGCCCTGGAACAGGCCGTCAAGGAGGCCACCGCCCGGTTGGGCAAAGCGCCCTGCAAACGCCGCGTGATCATGATGATCCCCGATCCGATCATCCACCGACACTACATCGACACGACCACCACGACGACCTACTGGGGAGAACTCGGCGGGCGCCGGTTGGATTTCAACAGCAACGAAGACCGCGTAGCAGCCTGCAGATGGTACATCGACCAGGTGCGGGCGCGGTTCGCCCAAGGCGATTACAAATACATCGACCTGGCCGGGTTCTACTGGATCCGCGAGATCGCCGCCCAGCCGCACGACACGGAGTACAGCTACCATCTGACCCGTTCGGACATCCTGCTCCCCGAGATCGCGGACTACCTCCACCGGCTCAACTACACGTTCAGCTGGATTCCGTTCTACGACGCCCGCGGCCATGACGACTGGCGCAAATTCGGCTTCGACCAGGTCTACATGCAGCCCAACCACTACTGGAAGCCGGAAAACGACCTGGATTCCGCCTGCATGAAGATCAACCGTGCCGGGACGAGCATCGAGTTCGAATTCGAGGCTTCAATCCTCAGCGCGGATCCGCACAGCGACATATACCGGGCACGGATGCGCAAATACATGGAATATGCAAAGAAACACGGCATCTACGGCACCCGCCCGCTGGCCTATTACCAGGGGAGCAACGCCCTCTACGACCTCTCGGTTTCCACGGACGAAACGGACAGGGAGTTCTTCCACGAATTCTGCCGTTTCGTCGTAAACAACCCGGTACGGACGCAACACACCGGGAAGGGAAACAAATAAAAAAACCTGACATCCCATGAGGAATTACCGAATTATTTTCACGCTTCTCTGCTGCCTGCCCTTTATCGGCTGCGGGGACGGGGACGACGAACCCTCCCGGGGCCCGAAACCGACCCTGAGCATGACGATCGCATCGTCGGGCGCCAACTCCGTGACGCTGAACATGAGGCGTACGAATGCCTCGTCCGTCAAAATCATACACAAGGCCACGGGGGTCATTACGTCCGAAACGGCTCAGAGCGTCGCCCAGAACGGCACGCAATACACCGGGACGACGGTCGAGATCGACGGTCTGACGGCGCAGACGACCTACACGGTCTTCGCCGTAGCCTGCAACGACTCGGGCGAATACAGCCAGATGCAGCATGTCCGGTTCACTACCGACGCCCCCGGCCCGCAGATGTACCCGTGGGAGCAAAGCCGCAGCGGGATACTCTCCTACACGGACATGGTGCTGTGCTACGGCGGCAGCCACCACCGCACCCCGTACCGCTGGGACAAGGAGCGTTTCGCCCCGAGCGTGAGCTACGTGGACGAACAGGGCAAGGAACATTGGCTGTTCGACAGCTTCCTGTTCATCGAATTCCAGGACAGCAGCCGTCCCGACGGCGGTTATTACGCCTACATGGTGGGGCTGATGAAGGACTACGGATTCTCGGCCGGCAAGACGCAATGGAAAGAGCTGATCGACTATTGGTTCGCCGGCGGCAGCGGCATGGATGCCCTCGAAGGAGCCGTGAAGGACGCTTCGGCACGCCTGGGCGTACCCCCGTCCAAACGCAAGGTCATCATGGTACTTCCCGATCCGATCATCTACAAGGTTTACGACGGCAAGGGCAATGGCAAGGGCGACCCCGGCTCCACGGTTTACTGGGGCGAGCTGAACGGCCGCAAAATGGACTTTTCGACGGCCGAAGACCGCATCGCGGCCTACAAGTGGTATGTCGACGAGGTACGCAGGCGTTTCGACCTGGGCAACTACCAGTTTATCGACCTGGCGGGGTTCTACATCATCTCCGAGGAACTCGTCACGCCGGGCGACGGCTGGAACCACGAACTGAAGAAATCGGACGAGATCATCCCTCCGCTTGCGGAATACCTGCATGCGATCAACCAATCCCTGAACTGGATCCCGTACAACCGCGCCGCAGGGTATAAGAAATGGCAGCAGCTGGGCGTAGACTACGCCTATATGCAGCCCAACTATTTCTGGGAGGGACAGAAACCGCTGTCGCAGTTCTTCTCCGACGTCAAGGCCAACGGCCTGGGCATGGAATTCGAGTTCGACGAGGCGCTCCTCGAAGGCAAGGCCGACTGCGACACCTACAAGAAGCGTTTCCGCGAATACATGTCCGGAGCCAGGCTGAACAATGTCTACGGCACAAAGCCGCTGAGCTATTACCACGGCACCAACGCCTTATACGACCTGTCGAAATCGACGGCAGCCAAAGACAGGGAGTTCTACCACGAATTCTGCCGCTTCGTACTCGACAACCCGATGCGCAAATAACGATTAACGATCCGTAAACAGATGAAAAAACTCAAGACCTTCGCATTTTGCACCCTCTTAGCGGCATTGGCCGCAAACCATACGCCCGCCACAGCGGCGAACGGCCCCACGGGCGACGCGGCCCCGGCAACCCGCGATTCCGAACCGAAAATGTACGCCTGGGAACAGGAACGCAACGCGATACCGTCCTATACCGACCTGGTGTTGTGCTACGGCGGCAGCCACCACCGCACCCCGTACCGCTGGGACAAGGAGCGTTTCACCCCGTTCGTGACCTATGTGGACGAGAGCGGCAGGGAGCACTGGCTCTTCGACGGGTTCCTCTGCCTCGAATTCCAGGACAGCAGCCGCCCCGACGGCGGTAAATACGCCTACATGGTAGGCGTGCTGCGGGGACAGGGCGTTTCGGCCGGCAAACAGCAGTGGAAGGAGCTGATCGACTACTGGTTCGACGGCGAGAACGGCGTGAACGCCCTCGAAGCGGCCGTAAAGGAGGCTTCACAGCGGCTGGGCACACCCCCGGCCAAGCGCAAGGTCGTCATGGTAATGCCCGACCCGATCATCTACCGGAAGTACGACGACACGAACGAGTCGACGACCTACTGGGGTTCGCTCGGCGGGCGGCAGATGGATTTCGCCAAGGGCGCCGACCGCGTTGCGGCCTGCAAATGGTATATCGACCAGGTGCGCAGGCGCTTCGACGAAGGAAATTACCAGTATGTCGAACTGGCGGGGTTCTACCCCATCTCCGAAGAGATCGTGACGCCGGGCGACGGCTACTGCCACGAACTGAAAAAGTCGGAAGAGGTCATCCCCCAGGTTGCGGAATACCTGCATGCGATCAACCAGAGTTTCTGCTGGATACCCTACAACCGTGCCGCAGGCTACACCAAATGGAAGGAGATGGGCATCGACTACGCCTATATGCAGCCCAACCACTATTGGGACGACAAGGGCGTAAGGCCGCTGTCTCGCTATTTCTCCGACATCAAGGCGCACGACCTGGCGATGGAATTCGAATTCGACGAGAACATCCTCGAGGGAGAACAGAACTCCGAGGTTTACAAAAAAAGATTCCGCGAGTATATGGAAGGTGCCAAAAAACACGGCGTATACGGACGTAAGCCGCTGAGCTATTACCACGGCACCAATCGTTTTTACGACTTGTGGGCGTCGACGGCGGCAAAGGACAAGGAACTGTTCCATGAATTCTGCCGGTTCGTGATCGACAATCCGCTGCGGCAAAGAACGGCCGCGTCCGGCAAACCCGCCGCCGAGCAGGGCTACCGGACGACCGAAATTCAGGATCTGGCCCTGATCTACCAAGGCGGCAGCCACCGGCTGGACTGGACGGTCGATGAATTCCGTCCCTATGTCGTACACCGGTTTGCCGACGGTTCGAAAGACTGGCTCTTCGACGGTTTCCTGTTCCTCGAGTTCAAGGACGGCTCGGGACGCAACTACACCGTGGGCTACGAGAAACTCAACGCCCGCAGGACAGAATGGGAGTGGCTGCTGGATCGGATTTTCGAGCAGGGCAAGTCGCTTTCGGCACTCGACCGGTGCATCGGCGAAGAGATCGGCGAGCTGGGCAAGCCCGCATTCAGGCACCGGATCGTGCTGGGACTTCCCGAAGCGATCCGCGGCCAGAAGGACTGGGGCGAGATCGACGGCCGGGAGATGGATTTCTCGAAAGAGGAGGATCAGATCGCCGCGACCAAATGGTACATCGGGGAGCTGGTCGAACGTTTCAAGGCCGCCAAATACAAGCACCTGGAACTCTCGGGCTTCTACTGGGTCGCCGAGGACACCCACCACTGCGAGGAGCTCACCATTCCGCTGAGCGAATACATCCACTCCGAAGGCAAGCTTTTCTACTGGATTCCCTACTGGCAGGCCAAAGGCCATGAGGAGTGGAAACGCCTGGGCTTCGACGTGGCTTACCAGCAGCCCAACCACTTCTTCAACCACTCGATCCCCGACAGCCGCCTCGACGAGGCCTGCGCCACGGCCCGCCGCCACGGGATGGCCATGGAGTTCGAATTCGACGAGAAGGCCACGGCGGCGATCCCCAACTCGTCGCACGACCGGATGGCGGCCTATATCAACCACTTCGAAAAGAACGACGTCTTCAACTCTTCGGCCGTCGCCTACTACTGCGGAAACCGCGGCGTACTGACCCTCGACGAGTCGGACAACCCGAAAGACAAGGCCCTGATGGATCGCCTGGCCCGGATCATCCAGGCACGCCGCTACCTGAAATACGGCATCCCGATGAAGAACAAGACCCGCGTGGTCGCACACCGGGGCTTCTGGCACACCGACGGCTCGGCACAGAATTCGATCGCCTCGCTCCTCAAGGCCGACCAGCTGGGCGTGTACGGCGTGGAATTTGACGTATGGATGGCCTCGGACGGCGTTCCGGTGCTCAACCACGACGGCTGGCACGACGGATACGAGGTACAGAGCACCCCTTCGACCGTACTGACGACGCTCAAGCTCGAAAACGGGGAGCCGATGCCCACGCTGGCGCAATACCTCGAGGCCGCTAAGGATACGAAGGTACACCTCGTCCTGGAACTCAAGCCCCACGCCACGCCCGAGGCGGAAACCGCAGCGGCCGAGGCCGTGGTGAAGATGGTCGGCCGGTACGGGCTTTCGAAACGCGTGACCTACATCTCGTTCTCGCTCCACATAATGAAAGAGCTGGCACGGCTGGCTCCCGCAAAGACGCAGCTGATGTACCTGGGAGGCGGCACGTTGCCCAAAGACCTGAAGGCGATGGGGCTGACGGGCTGCGATTTCAACTACGGCGTATACCTGAACAACCCGACGTGGCTCAACGACATCAAGGCGTTGAAGATGGCCTCGAACGTATGGACGGTAAACAACCCGGCCGACATGATGTGGGCCATCGAAAACCGGGTCGACTACATCACCACAGACCGTCCCGACCTCTTCCTGAAGCTCACCCGCAAGTAAACCGGACGGGCATCGGATGCCCCGGCATACAGGCGATGCACCCGGGATGCGCCCGGATGCATCGCTTTCCTACAAAAACGCAACGATGAAACATTTGAAAATCATGGCCTGCCTGCTGTTGCTGGGATGCATGGCGCCCGCAACGGCACTCTGTGCCGGGGAGGATGCCCCGAAGCGCAGCAGGGGGAAAGGACACGACCGCCCCTATTCCGAAGCGATGTATGTCAAACGCCAGGGCGGCGACCTCTATATTTCGGCCAAGCTGGACGAACGGACGGATATCACCTATTGGTTCAGGCGGTGCATGTTCAACGAGCTCTACACGTTCTACCGCGCAGGCATCACGCGCAACAGGGCGGCGCTTCCCTCCACGCAGCCCGAGGCCGAACCCGCCGTCCTGCTCAACTCGACGTACAGCGACAACATCGGGCCTTTCGCAATCCCCGGGTGCGGGTGGTGCGGGGGCAACCACAAATACAGGGAACGCACGGCGCGCACGGCACGCAGCGAGGGTTACACCCTGCTGGCCGACGGCAACCGCATCGAGGGCGACACGACGCTATGGGCAAATCGGGTGACGGTCGAGGCCGAAAACGTAATCCTCGACCCGACACGCCCCTACCGGAACGCCGCGGGCGGCGAAGAACTGCGCGACACCCTGTGCCGGGAATCGGTGACATACACTGTCCGCCGCAACAACATCGAGGTCGCGGCCTCGCACCGGTTCTGCAACGCCGCGCCCGTGACCATCGCCATCTATTACGGGATGCAGTCGATGTTCGAAGGCGAGACGCACGTACTCACCCCGGGCGGGGCCTACACGGACTGGACGGAAGCGGCGAAGGCATCGACGTTCACCAAACAGGAATACCCCCTTTTCCGGCGCTACGTCGAAAAGAACAGACAGGGGTACCAATCGACCTGGCTGCTGCCCGACGGGCTGGGAGACCACGCGCTGCTGGACGGGCAGGACGACATCTTCATCTATGCGCCCTACGGCAAGAGCTACCACAAGCTCATCGGAAACAAACGGATGGAGAACGGCGACAAGACCTGCTGGCGGGGTGTCTACACCTGGTTCGAGACGCCCGTCGCCGACGATGCCGACCTGTTGTGCTACGAAGGCAGCGCCGGGGGACATACGGCCGTTTTCATCGACTGCAAGCGGGCTTGCAAGAGGACGCTGGCACTGCCCGGATACCTCGACCTGCGGCATTTCGGAGCGGCCGAACAGAACAGCGGCATCCGCATTTCGGCCGCCGGGCGGAATAAACTGAAGATAAAGGCCGACGCGCCGGGCAGCTGTGTATTGCTGCTCCGGGAATAAGGTCACGGGGCCAAAATAACGGAAGGCCGCTGCGATCTGCCTGCAAGAATAAGAGGGCCGGGGAAATAAGCATTCCCCGGCCCTCTTATAATTCTGCCCCTGCCGGCTATTAACGCCGCCGATACCGTTTCGGATTCTTCAGCACCGCGTCGACGACGGGCGGCAGGATCTTCTCCATCACGTCGTACCCCGCGGCCGTGGGATGGACTTCGTCGTAGGTATAGGCCGCGACCATGCCTCCGTCCGCTTCGGACATCGCCGCGTGGTAATCCACATAGGGGACATTCTCCCTGCGGGCGTACTCGCGGATCATGGCGTTCAGCTCGATGATCAGGGGCGCGGGTTCAAACTCCTTGCGCCAGCCGAATTCACGCGCGGGCAACAACGAACACAGCACGGGGGCGATGCCGTTGGCACGCGCCAGCTCGACCATCGACACGAGGTTGCCCAGGATATGCGGGAGCGATATGTAACCGGTATTCCGGGCTATGTCGTTCGTCCCGCCGCAGATGACGACCACCTGCGGGTGCAAGTCCAGCACGTCGGCCCGGAAGCGCACGAGCATCTGCGAGGTGGTCTGCCCGCTGATGCCGCGGCTCACATAACCGCGGGCGGCGAAAAAGTCGGGATGCGTCTTGATCCACAGTTCGGTGATCGAGTTGCCCATGAGGACGACCTTCGGATTGCGCACCTGGCCGTTGGCCTGCTCGAAGCGGCCGAAGTTCGCCCAGTCCTGAGTTTGCGCAGCGGCGCAGAGAAAACCCGCAAGGGCAAGGACGGTAAAAAACAGTTTTTTCATCGTTTCAGTAGCTATTGAATGACCTCCATCGGCATCTCCCACCCCATGATCGTCGAGATGTAGGGGATGACCGCAGCGGCGAACTTCCGGTGTCCGCGGTGGTTGGGATGGTACCCGGCCCCCAGGTCGCCGTCCTGGTTGGTGATGCCCGTAAAATGCATGACGCAATGCAGGTCGTCGTCCTCCAGGCCGGCCATGACGGACTGCATATAGGGATAGAACGCCTCCGCACCGTCGGGGATGACGTAAAGGATCGGCACGGAGCCGTAATGTTCGCGCAGAGCGCCGTAAAGCTCGCGGAAAGCCTTGCCGAAGGCGGCCTCGGAGGGTGTAATGCCCGTGCTGCAATCGTTCGTGCCCAGTTTTATCACCACGATGTCGGGCTTGTAGCCCCGGAAATCCCACCGCGGCGAGTCGGTCATGTCGAACGTCCGCAGGATGCGCTGGCGCATGGTGACGTCCGACGTCTGCTTCACGTCGCCCCAGTTACGGACAACGCCCTGCCCCGAATGGGCCGTGAGCACGTAATCGGCATCGAAACAGCGCGCCACGATGCAGCCCCATGCCAGGTCGCAGTTCTCGGTCTCGGGGGTGAAAGGCTCCGAGGCGGTTTTCCCCTCGGTACCGTAGCCGCACGTGTGCGAGTCGCCGATGAACTCGATCAGCCGCGACGGGGCGGGCGGCAGGTCGAGCAGGGCACCGTCGGCCTCGATGCCGTCGTGCGCCCCTGCTCGGCTTCGGTGCGTTTCTGCACCGTCACGGTATGCGGCCCCGGCGCAAGCCCTTCGGCGAGGGGCACGCACGACGAGGCTCCCTCGACGGTCGCCTTACCGTACAGGCGCCCGTCGACGAATACGTTGTAGTAGTTACGCCCGGTATCCGCAGCACGCATCGCACAGCGACTGCCGTCGAAACGGAACGTGAAATGACAACCGCTCCAGTCGAACGACAGGCTG
>ENA-OPXH01001657-OPXH01001657.1-human-gut-metagenome-genome-assembly--contig:-NODE-1657-length-14648-cov-3.258069_pt1 | contig 14648 bp, 11 predicted proteins | sample MGYA00241521_ERZ502034 | MGnify/ENA primary metagenome ERZ502034 (study PRJEB25962, sample SAMEA2042103) | human gut metagenome | biome: human gut; feature: human-associated habitat; material: faeces... | reverse complement strand
AATGTTATCGATGCCCAGGCCCGCGAGAGCAGCATTGAGGTGCTCTACGGTTGAAATCCGCACATCATGCTCGTTGACCAGACACGTACAGAGCATGGTATCACGCACAGATTTGGCATCGGCCGGGAAATCTACCGGTGGATTCAAGTCGGTGCGACGATAGATGACCCCGGTGTTGGCCGGCGCAGGGCGTAACGTCAGGGTGACTTTCTTGCCGGTATGTAAACCGACACCCTGAACGATACGTTTAAGTGTCCTTTGTTTGATCATCGTATTATCTCGCCAAATTACCTATCCAACCGAAGTGTACTATACATTCGGCGGGCCAGTTTAGCACAAAGAGCCTCGAAACCCAAATTCCAGTCAATTCTTAATCAGCTTGCTTACGCAGGAATGCTGGGATATCCAGATAATCCGGCTCTTTCGCAGTTTGCGGCGCATTGTCATTCACGACTTTAGCAACCGGCTTCTGCTCCTGGGTCAGCGGAGCCATACCGTGCTGCTGGTAGCGATCCATCACTGGCTGCTGAACCTGCTTATTGGTCACCAGAGTGATTTCAGGACGTTTGTCCATGCCGATACCTGTCGCAACAACAGTTACGCGCAGCTCGTCATTCATATCCGGGTCAAGAGAAGTACCGATAACCACGGTCGCGTTGTCGGAAGCAAATGCACGGATGGTGTTACCTACCGTTTCGAACTCATCCAGACGCAGGTCGAAGCCCGCTGTGATGTTAACCAGCACGCCGCGTGCGCCAGACAGGTCGATATCTTCCAGCAGCGGAGAAGAGATAGCCATTTCAGCAGCTTCTTCCGCACGATCTTCACCGCTCGCCACACCAGAACCCATCATTGCGTAGCCCATTTCAGACATTACGGTGCGTACGTCTGCAAAGTCCACGTTCATCAAACCCGGACGAGTAATCAGTTCGGCGATACCTTGCACAGCGCCTTTCAGTACATCGTTCGCTGCGCCAAACGCATCCAGCAGGGAGATACCTCGGCCCAGAACTTTCAGCAGTTTGTCGTTCGGGATAACGATCAGAGTATCTACGTTGTCTTTTAATTTATCAATTCCCATCAGAGCGTTGCTCATACGGGTTTTAGCCTCAAAACGGAACGGTTTTGTTACAACACCAACGGTCAGGATGCCCATCTCTTTTGCGATGCCTGCAACAACCGGTGCAGCACCTGTTCCGGTTCCGCCACCCATACCACAGGTAACGAATACCATGTCAGCACCTTCCATCAGCTGACGGATCTCTTCCATGCTCTCTTCTGCCGCTTTTTCACCGATCTCCGGTTTTGCTCCGGCTCCAAGACCTTTTGTCAGTTTCTCACCTATCTGTAATACGGTAGGAGCTTTGCAAAGAGTCAAAGCCTGTTTATCAGTGTTCACTCCGATAAACTCCACACCGCCGATTGTTTCTTCTACCATGCGGTTTACTGCATTATTACCGGCTCCACCTACACCAATTACTATAATCTTTGCAGATGATTCCGCCTCATTTGTCATAATCTCTAACAAAGTACTTCCTCCTTCTTTGCTTGCGCTTATATTTATTCCCTTCAGGGTACTTTTGCCTTATCTTAAAGAGTTACATATAGTTATATAATATAATTTCTTTTCTGATTAATCAACTATTTTTTTCAGATTTCATACTTTTTTTCGAATTTTGTAAGGTTTTTCCGGATTTTTGTTTTCCTGCGGTTTACTCCCCGGCAGTTTGCTGTGTGCCGGATGAATCTGCACCACTTTGCGAAGCTCCGTCTGCTTTTCCGGCGCTTTCTGCCTCCTGTCCCGAAGCATCCTGCGTCGTACCGGCATCACTTCCGTCCGCGGCTGTATCTTCCTGTGTGTCGCCATCCTGCGTATCTTCACCGGAAGCTGCCGGATCCGAACCCGCATCCTGGGCAGCTGTACCCCCTTCTGTATCCGCTGTATCTGCCGCCGGGTCTGTGGCTGCATCCTGTCCCGGATCCGTCGTCTCCTCACTAAAATCTTTTCCCTCGATCTGTGCGATCTCCATTTTCAGTGTATACAGTGTCTCTTTCGAGAAAATAATGTTGGTGATGTCCGTATCATAATCTTCCAGATGAAGGATCCCTGTAAAATCCGTTAATTTCGGAAGAATCGCTGCCACCCGGGTGATTTTTTCTTCCAGCAGTCTGTCTTTTCCCAGATTGCAGTGGATCTTTCCACTGTTATACACCAGAATGATCTCCTGATTCTCATTGAAACACAGCATCTCAGGCAGAATCTCGTATTTTTCCACCATTCGGGTGATTCCGAGGATCGTATTGTAGATGCCGTCGGCAACCGCCGGAATCGTATCGCCAAGCGCGATCCCGCTTGTCTTGTCCGTAATGCCGATCACTCGCGGCACATCCGTTACCGCTGCCTTGAACTTTGTCGCATTTTCATTGCCGGAATCGGACTCCACCGCCTGCAGTACCTGGTCATCGGCATTGCCTGCCTGCGCGGTCTCACTGTCGGTACCCTCTTCCTGTGCATCCTCCGTATCTGTACCGTCCGTGGTATCCGTACTTTCTCCGGTCAGAGATTCCAGCGCCGCATCCGCTTCCTGTGCAGCTGCCTCCTGCGCCGCCTGTTCTTTTAACTGGTTCAGTTCTTCCTCTTCCTGATTCAGCGCATCGATTTCTTCCTGTTCCATCGGTGTCACTTCCACAACCATTCCATCCTTATTAAAATACAGCCTGTCCGTTCCCTGCGCGATATAGCCGACGATTTTCTTCTCGTTTACGTGAATCCGAAGCGTATGGGCGTTGACCCGCTCAAGATCAAAGGAATTCACAAACGGAATATTTTCTGCATTTGTATGTTTCTGGAAGAGCATCGCAAGAACCGTGTTGGATGTCATCGGTGTTGTCAGCACATATTCCTTGATCTGGTCATCCGTATATCTGGTACTTCCAACCACATATACGTTATCTACTCTGAACAGAAAGAAAAACGCCCCCAGAGCCAGCAGCACTATGACTGCCACGGCTCCGGCTGTAAGCATTTTTCCTTCTTTTGTCAGTCTTCTCTTTCTGATTTTTTTTTTCATTTTTCCACCTGTTCCCTTATTCTGATTACCGCTCCCAACTGCCCGAACAGCTGATCCGGATGTTCATATCCCCGTTCGATATATTCCGCATGCTTCACGACACTTTCTCCCTGTGCCGAAAGCCCCGCCACCACAAGTGCGGCTCCTCCACGCAGTTCCCGGGCACATACGGCTGCCCCCGTCAGCTGTCTGCCACCGGAAATAACCTGCCTGCCGCTGACCGTTACCCTGCCGCCCATTTTTTCCAGTTCCTCCACGATCTGGAACCGTTTTTCAAAAATGGTTTCCTCGATCCAGCTCTCCCCCGGAACTGTCAGAAGCACCGCCATCAGAATCGACTGCATATCCGTCGGAAATCCGGGATACGGCATGGTACTCACTTTTTCCACCGGAAAGCGGATCCCGGCTGCGTTCGCCCTTAGTGTACCACTCCTCATCTCCCATTGTCCACCCATTTTCTCATATACGGTAAGCACGGATCGCATTTCCCGCGGATCCACATCTTTCAGACTGATCTGCCCGCGGGTCGCTGCCGCCGCATACAGACAGGTTCCCGCAACGATCCGGTCGGACGGGATCGTATATTCCACATCCCGCAGTGCCGCAGCTCTCCGCATCCAGATCTTTCCTGTGCCGATTCCCCGGATCTCCGCCCCCATCGCCTGTAAAAAACAACAAAGATGCTGAATCTCTGGTTCCAGGGCACAATTTTCCAGAAGCGTTTCCCCTCTCGCTGTAACGCCCGCAAGGAGTGCATTTTCCGTAGCTCCCACACTGGAAATCGGGAAACGGATATGTGCGCCGGAAAGTCCCTCCGGACATTCCCCACAGATCTCTCCCTCCGTCTCCCGGATCTCCGCTCCCATTTTTTTCATCGCTTCCAGATGCAGGTTGACGGGACGCGCTCCGATCGTACAGCCGCCCGGATAACCGATCCGGATCCGTTTACACCTCCCCAGCATACTGCCGAGCAGGAGGATTGAGGATCGCATCGTGCGCGTCTCTTCCCCCGAAATCCCGCTCTCCCGGATCTTTTTACAGTCCATCGTCAGGGTGTGATCCTTCCACGCTGTCTTTACTCCCAGCGACTGCAAAATTACCTCCATCTCAAACACATCCGCGATCCGGGGACAGTTGTGAAGCACGGTCACTCCCTCATGCAGCACTGCAGCCGCCATCATTGGCAGGGCAGCATTTTTCGATCCCTGAACCTTTACTTCTCCTTCCAGCGGACCATTTCCACGCATCCATATTTCACTCACTCGTTTGCTCCCACATGCCCTGTTATCTTATTCTATGCTGCCCGGGAGTATCTGGTGACTGACAGCGCGAGCCCCATCTCCCCCAGCAGAAACAGCACCGAAGTTCCTCCGTAACTGATAAACGGCAACGTGATCCCGGTATTTGGGATCGTGTTTGTCACAACGGCGATGTTCAGGATCACCTGGATTGCGATATGCCCCATGATCCCTGCACCGATCAGTTCCCCCATAAGATCCCCCGCACGGACCGCCGCCACCATAAGCCGCCAGATCAGACAGGCAAAAAGAAGGATGACCAGAATCGCCCCGAAAAGCCCGGTTTCCTCACAGATAATAGAAAAGATCATATCATTCTGTGCTTCCGGTACAAACCCGAGTTTTTGCAGGCTGTTTCCCATCCCCCGCCCGAAGATCCCGCCGCTTCCGATCGCATACAGTCCCTGGATCGTCTGAAATCCTTTCTCATATTTTTCCGGATTCCGCCAGATGGCAAGGCGTTCGAGCCGGTAGCTTTCCATACTTAAAAAGATCGCGATAAATCCGCTCCCCGCCGTGCCGATGCCAAGGAAAGGCAGATAGCGCGGATGTGCCACAAAGATCAGGATCACACCGATTCCCAGAATGATGATCGCCGTGCTCAGGTTATTCGTACCTACCAGTCCGACGATCGGCAAGAGCGCCGCCATCGTCTGGATCATAAACCAGATAGTGTCCGTCTTTTTCCTCCGGTTACTGATCCGGGATGCCAGAAAAAGTACCACCGCCACCTTGGCAAATTCCGCCGGCTGAAACGAGAGCGGTCCGAGTGCCAGCCACCGCTTCGATCCGTTATATGATCTTCCGACAAAAAGAACCGCCGTGGACAGCACAATGGAACACAGATACAGCGGCGTGGCAAATGCTGCCACCCGGTGATAGTCGATCCGCGCCATCACAAAGAACGCCGCCATCCCCAGCACACTGGCAAATAACTGTTTTTTCAGGTAATATCCCGCATCCTGAAACTTTACCTCTCCATTATATGTACTTGTACTATATAAAAGAAGCAGTCCCACCGCTGTCAGTGCCATGACAAAAAGGGCAAGAAGCTCATCTGCCTGCCCAATTTTTCTTTCTTTTTTCATGGATTTTACACGCTTTTTTTTCAGTCTATGAACCGTAAAAATATTCAGTACTTTTTTTATAAAATCCCATTGACAAATACTGATTTTTTTTTATAATTAGTTTTAACAATAGTAAACATGAAATTTAGTAATACAATACTTTCCCGATTATCAGTAAGGCGGATCTTTTACCTGCTACATGGCTGATAATCGGGATTTTCGTGTGTTTTTTCAAAGGAGTTTTTATGGATATTGGAACAAAACTGAAAAGTCTGCGAACGCAGAACGGACTGACCCAGCAGGAACTGGCGGACCGGGCGGAGCTTACCAAGGGGTTTATCTCTCAGGTCGAGCGAAATCTCACCTCCCCCTCCATCAGTACCCTTGCGGATATCCTGCAGTGTCTTGGCAGCAGCCTTCAGGAATTTTTTACGGATGACACGCCGGAGCAGATCGTCTTTCGGGAGGAAGATTATTTTCTGAAAGATGATCCCGAACTCGGGCATCAGATCGAATGGCTGGTTCCAAACGCACAGAAAAATCAGATGGAACCCATTCGTATGACCCTTGCCCCCCGGGGACGCTCCTGTATCGAGTCGCCCCATGTGGGAGAAGAAATGGGGTACGTCCTCGAAGGAAATATCCTTCTTACGCTGGGCAAGAAAACCTACCACGTACAAAAAGGTGAAACGTTTTATTTTCCCGCCAACCAGGAACACTGGCTGGAAGCAGGGAAATGGGGTGCTACGATCCTGTGGATCTCCTCCCCTCCAAATTTCTAATGATAAAAAGGAGAGACTATGAGCAATCGATTAATAGATTTACAGCATATTACAAAAATCTTTGACGGAGAAAAGATCCTCGATGATCTGAATCTCTATATCCGTAAGAACGAATTTCTCACCCTTCTCGGTCCGTCCGGCTGCGGCAAGACCACAACTCTGCGGATCATCGGCGGCTTTTTATTCCCGGATGAGGGAAATGTCATCTTTGACGGAAAAGATATCACACAACTGGCTCCCAACAAACGCCAGTTAAACACCGTCTTTCAGAAATATGCCCTGTTCCCGAATATGAACGTCGCGGAAAATATTGCTTTCGGTCTCAAGATCAAGAAAAAAAGCAAAGCCTATATCGATGACAAGATCAAATACGCACTGAAGCTGGTGAATCTTGACGGCTATGAAAAACGTAAAATCGATGCGTTAAGCGGTGGTCAGCAGCAGCGAATCGCCATCGCCCGCGCCATCGTCAACGAACCGAAGGTGCTTCTTCTCGACGAACCGCTCGGCGCGCTGGATCTCAAGATGCGTCAGGACATGCAGTACGAACTGATCCGTCTGAAAAATGAGCTGGGCATTACCTTTGTCTACGTTACCCACGATCAGGAGGAAGCCCTCACGATGTCCGATACGATCGTCGTCATGAACGGCGGTTATATCCAGCAGATCGGTACACCGGAAGATATCTACAACGAGCCGCAGAATGCTTTCGTTGCCGATTTTATCGGTGACAGCAACCTTTTTGGTGCCACGATGATCCAGGATCGTCTGGTGGAGATTCTCGGTGCCAAATTCTTATGCGTGGACGAAGGCTTCGGAACGAACAACCCGGTCGATGTGGTTATCCGCCCGGAAGATGTGGAACTGGTGGAGCCGGAAGTCGGCATCATCAAAGGCCGCGTAACTTCCGTCATCTTCAAAGGCGTACACTACGAGATGACCGTTATGACAAATGGTTTTGAATGGCTGGTACACAGCACGGATATGTATCCGGTGGACCGTGAAGTCGGTATCTTTGTCAAACCGTTCAATATCCAGATCATGCACAAACCGGAATCCGATGATGAAAAGGCGGTGGATATCAATGAATAGTTCAAAGAAAACCTGGTTTGCCTTTCCCTATATCCTGTGGATCATCGGATTTACCATGATCCCGCTGGGACTGGTACTTTACTACGCATTTACCTCCGCAGACGGCGGATTTACCCTGGCAAATGTCCTTGCCATCGCAGAACCCGTCCATCTGAAATCCCTGTGGACCTCGATCAAGATGGCGGTTTTGACCACCCTGATCTGCTTTCTCCTGGCATACCCGCTGGGACTGGTGCTTTGCAGCCTGAACTTAAAGAAAAGTAATTTTGTTATTTTTCTCTTTATTCTTCCGATGTGGATGAACTTTCTGCTGCGGACCATGGCGTGGCAGCTGATCCTGTCCAACAACGGTGTGTTAAATACCCTGCTTGGTTTCCTGCATCTTCCGAAGGTGCATATCATCTACACGTTCCAGGCGGTTCTGATCGGCATGGTTTATGACTATCTGCCGTTTATGATCCTTCCGATCTACAACTCTCTGTCTTCTATCGGTGACGATGTGGTGGAGGCCGGAAAGGATCTCGGAGCCAGCTATTTTACGATTTTACGGAAGATCATTTTCCCGCTGTCTCTTCCGGGAGTCATCAGCGGTATCACGATGGTATTCGTTCCTTCCATGACTTCGTTCGTGATCTCGAATATCCTGGGCGGATCGAACACCTTACTGATCGGTAATATCATCGAGCAGGAATTCACGTATAACTTTAACTGGAACCTCGGCAGCGGACTTTCTTTTGTGCTTCTGGTATTTACCCTGATCAGCATGGGACTGATGTCCGTCTTTGACAAATCAGAAGGAGGAAATAACATATGGTAAAAACATGGGCCAAACGGCTGTATATGGCATTCATCTTTCTGTTGTTGTATCTGCCGATTATTGTTCTGATCGTACTGTCTTTTAACAAATCCAAAGCCAGAGTCACCTGGCGTGGGTTTACCCTGCAGTGGTATGCAAACCTGTTTGAGAACAGCCGGATCGTGGATGCATTTACCACTACGCTCGCGCTGGCTTTCGGTGCTGCACTGGCTGCCACCGTCATCGGTGTGGTTGGCGCGATCGGTATCAACGCGATGAAAAAACGGAATTATTCAATCATGCTGGGAGCTACCAATATCCCGATGTTAAATGCAGAGATCGTGACCGCACTGTCCCTGACACTGTTATTTATCCGGTTTATCAAACTGGGATTTACGACCGTTTTTATCGGTCATGTGACATTCTGTGTCCCGTATGTGATCCTGAATGTCCTGCCGCGTTTTCGTACCCTGAATAAGAATGCGTATGAAGCCGCACTCGATCTCGGAGCCACCCCGCTGTATGCCTTTTTCAAGGTCTGCTGGCCGGAACTGATGCCGGGTATCATGTCCGGTTTTCTGATGGCGGCCACAATGTCGATGGATGATTTTGTAATCACATATTTTACCAGAGGTCCGGGAATCAATACGATCTCCACGCTGGTTTACTCTGAAGTAAAACGTGGTATCCAGCCGGAAATGTATGCGCTTTCCACGCTTCTGTTCCTGCTGATTCTTGTTCTTCTGCTGCTCTTTAACTTCTTATCCGGAAGAAAAAGCAGCATAGAAGTGTAAAGGAGACTCATGATGATGAAATGTAAATTATTGGTGATACCTGCCCTTGCCGGCTCCCTGCTGCTTCTGGGTGGCTGCGGTTACAACAAGAACAATTCTTTAGTAGTTTTTAACTACGGAGATTACCTGGATTCTTCGATCATTGATTCTTTTGAGGAGGAGACTGGGATCAAGATCCTGTATGAAGAGTATCAATCCCCGGAAGAAATGTATATGAAATACAAGGCAGACATCGTAGACTATGATGTGATCTGTTCTTCCGATTATATTCTGGAGAAGCTTCGTCAGGAAGATGAACTGCTCCCGATCAATTTTGATAATATTCCGAATGCTGCCAATGTGGATGAGCATCTCTGGGAGTTTTCGAAGTCGTTTGACCCGGAAAATAAATATACGATCCCGCATTACTGGGGTACGCTCGGTATCCTTTATAATACCCGGCTGGTGGACGAGGAGGTGGATTCCTGGGATATTCTTTTTAATCAAAAATACAGCGGACAGATCATCATGGAAAACAGTGTCCGGGATTCGTTCGTTCCTGCGCTGAAGCTGCTTGGTTATTCGATCAATACGGATAATACCGATGAGCTGGATGAAGCGGAAGCAATGTTGAAGGAGCAGCGCCCGATGGTACAGGCGTATCTGCTTGATTCCGCCCGTGATGAGATGATCGCGGAAAATGCGGCGATCGCGCTGGTGTATTCCGGGGAGGCTCCTTATGCGACGGAGTACAATGAGGATCTGGCTTATGTGGTTCCGAAAGAGGGTTCGAATGTCTGGGTGGATTCCTGGGCGATCACGAAGGACTGTAAGAATACGGAAAATGCGGAGAAGTTTCTGAATTATCTGTTAGAGGTAGAGATTTCGAAGATCAGTTTTGAGTATAATCATTATGGAACGCCGAACAAGAAGCTGGCGGAGATTCTGCCGGCGAAGTATACGGAGGACCCGGCGCTGTTTCCACCTAGTGATGTGTTGGATAATTGTGAGATTTTTAAGTCGTTGGATCAGGGGACACAGAATTATTATAGTAAGTTGTGGAAGGAAATTAAGTTGGATTAAGAAAGTTTGATTGCTCAAGACGAATTGTTTTTTGCTGTGAACTGGAATGGGAGGATGATAAAGTTGAAAGGGAATTTAATTTGTATGTTTATAAAACTTTATTAATCTTCTTCTCTTTTGCATTGTTTATATAAAATACCTTGAGAATATATGTAATCGTAAAAGCATTTATTCTCAAGGTATTTTATTTTTCTCAGTTATTATTCAATTTCGATTTCTACACTCCACATTCCCAATCACTGCGATAATTGTTCTGTTTTTGTTTATTCTAAGCTCAAGTTCCGGAGGTCTTCCGGGATGGGGCGGTTAGGTGGAGTTTCTCGCCGGTGTAGGGTTGACGCAGGGTTACCTGGTAGGCGTGGAGGGCTGCGCGGTGGAGTTGGGTTTGGGGGCCGCCGTAGAGGGGATCGCCCAGGAGCGGGCAGGTCTGGGTGGCCATGTGGAGGCGAATTTGGTGGGTTCTGCCGGTTTCCAGGTGGAGGGCGAGGCATTGTGTTACTTTGCCGGTCCAGAGGGGTTTATAGAGGGTTCTGGCGGGTTTGCCGAGAGGGGTGGAGATCATGCGAAGGTGGTTTTCCGGATCGGGGGACATTGGGGTGTCAATCAGGGTCCAGGCATCTGTGTCTGATGTGGTTCCAAGATTTTCCAGGCGCCGGGTGATTTCGTTCCAGCCGGGGAATTTTTCTGCTTCGTTTTTTTCCATGATCTCCTTCTCGTACTCTTTTTCTATTTCACGTTTCTTTTCCTGGTCGATGTTCCGGGCATCGTCTTTTCTGTTCTGCGGAAGCTGGGTGACAGCAAGATAAGTTTTCCGGAATTCTCTCCGCTCTCTCTGTTTTTGCAGTCTGGCGGCTGCGATCTGGTTTTTGGCGAAGAGGACGATGCCGGAGGTGTCTTTGTCCAGGCGGCCGATGGGGCGGACGGTGTGGGACTCCTGCCGGGAAGCATAATAAGCGCTTACCTGGTTTGCCAGAGTGTCTTCGTAGTGACCGCCCTGCGGGTGCGTGACCACACCTGCCGGTTTATTGACAGCTAAAAGGTCCTGGTCTTCGTAAAGAATGTCCAGGACCTCTGTGTTGGCTGTCAGATGACCGGAACACTGTGTTTCCGTCTCCAGCAGGATCTCTATGATGTCACCGGGCAGCGTTTTTTCCGTCACTCTGCACCGGATGCCATTTTTCCGGATTCCGTCAGGAAGGAATTTTGCACGGCTGATCTCTTTTTTTGTGAAACCTGCCTGTCTTCGCAGGACTTCCTGCACCGTTCCTCCCTCTTCCACCTGAAGGCTCCATACCCTCCGGCTCTCGTTACGCATCTACCTCCGGCAGGGCGTATACATATTCTTTGAACATCCGGCCACGCTGTTCGTAATTATCAAACTGTCCCCAGCTTGCACATGCCGGTGATAAGAGGACTGCATCACCTTTGTTCGCTTTTTCGGCACAGATCTTTACAGCCTCTTCCAGATTGTCCGCCAGGATCGTATTCATAAAACCACACTTGTGAGCAGTTTCTTCGATCTTTTCTCTCGTCTGACCGATCAACACCAGGTAACGCACTTTTCCGTCAAATGCTTCAATCCACTCTTCGTAAGAAGACTGTTTGTCATATCCACCACCGATCAGCAGTGTCGGGCGGTCCATCGCCTGGATGCCTTTGATGGCTGCATCCGGGTTGGTTCCCTTGGAATCGTTGTAATATACGACTCCGTTTTTCTCTGTTACATATTCAATTCGGTGTTCTACCGCTACAAAGTTTTCCACACTCTCTTTGATATTTTTCACCGGAACCCCTGCGTAATATGCCATAGCTGCTGCAGCCATCGTATTTTCATGGTTGTGACGGCCAAGGATCTTCAGGCGGTCTGTCGTGGTGATCACGAGTTCTTTTTCTCCGTCCCGTAAAACGATCTCTTTTCCTCTCAGGAAAATCCCCTGCGCAAGTTCTCTGAGGCTGGAGAAATACACGACTTTCGCTTTCACCTGTCCGCTTTCACCGAACGCACGCAGCACGTCGTCTTCATAATTCAGCACACATACCTGATCTTCGGTCTGGTTGCTGGTGATCAGTTCTTTCACATGGATGTACTCTTCCATCGTATGATGACGGTTCAGATGATCTTCTGTGATATTTAAGATCGCGCTGACTGCCGGCTGGAAGTCCTGAATTGTCTCTAACTGGAAGCTGCTGATCTCGGCTACCGTTACGGTTTCCTCTTTGGTATCCAGCGCCACGGAAGTATACGGAGTTCCGATATTTCCAACCACATAGACGCTGTCCAGATAATCGCCCATGATCTTTCCGAGCATCGCCGTTGTCGTTGTCTTTCCGTTGGTTCCTGTGATCGCCAGAACTTTTCCTTTTCCCATCTGATAAGCCAGTTCCACCTCGCCCCAGATCGGAAGTCCCTGTGCACGAAGGGCATCGACGATCGGAAGATCTGTCGGAACACCCGGGCTCATTACGACCAAATTCAGTGTCTTTCTTGCCTCCTCAGACAGTTCTCCGAGAATGATCTCTACTTTTTCCGGCTGTTCCAGTTTTGCCCTGATCGCTTCCGGATCCTGTTTGTCATTTCCATCATAAATCACCGGACACGCTCCCACTTTACAGAGCAGATCCGCTGCACCGATACCACTGATACCAGCACCAAATACTAATACACGTTTTCCTTCTAACTTCATGGTTCTCTCCCCGTTTTTTTCTTATGTACCCTCGGAATCTTTTTTGTGCTTGATTTTGTGAGAAGATTTTTTTGTCAGTTGCAACCAAATTTCTGAGGCGTACGCGGTACGTACGTTGATGAAATTTGGTTGCAACTGGCGGAAAATCAGCCACAAAAGCAAGTGCAAAAAAGACTCCGAGGGTACATCCATTACAGTGCCAGCAGACCGATCATACACAGGATGGCTGTGATGATGGAGAATACTGCCACAACTCTTGTCTCAGACCATCCACACAGTTCAAAATGATGGTGGATCGGTGCCATTTTAAAGAATCTCTTTCCACCGGTCTTTTTAAAGTAAGTAACCTGGATCATAACAGAAGCTACCTCGATCAGATAGATCAGACCTACCAGAATCAGAAACAGCGGCATCTGTAACATATAGGCAGTACCTGCAACGAATCCGCCCAGTGCCAGAGATCCGGTATCTCCCATAAATACTTTCGCAGGAAATACATTGAACAGCAGAAATCCCATCAACGCACCGACAACCGCACAGGTGATCGGTTCAATACCGCTTTGTGTTCCCACTGCCACAACCGTAAAGAATGTTGCAACCATCACGGTCACGCTGGATGCAAGACCGTCCAGTCCGTCTGTAAAGTTTACACCGTTTACCGTACCGATCACTGCTACAAATAACAGCGGTACTGCCACCCAGCCGATGTTCCAGTAATAACCATGGCTGAACGGTACCAGCAGTGTCAGTTTCACATCGGTAAAACGAATCAGATAAAAAGCAAAAATTGCAGTTACCACGATCTGTCCTGCCATCTTCTGTGCCGGAAGCAGTCCGTCGGAACGTTTCAGCACAACTTTCAGATAATCATCCAGGAATCCGATCAGACCAAATCCCAGCGTCAGGAATAAGATCGGAATGATCTTCGGATAATCTTTTACATAAAACAAAGATGTCACTGTTACTGCGATCAGAAAGATCAGACCACCCATCGTCGGGGTTCCCGCTTTGGAAAGATGAGACTTCACACCGTCGGTACGTTCCGTCTGGGACGCTTTCAGTCTCCGCAGAAACGGAATAATCACGGGTGCCAGAATCACACTGATCACAAAAGAAATAATCACCGGTATCACAATTTTAAAATCCATATTTCACCTCGTACATTATGAACATTTTTCTGTTCAGTTTTTTTACGTTCTAAGTATAATACTTTTCCCCCCATTCAGCAACCGTTATTCCACACGCTTCCGCAAATTCCGGGATTCTGTCATTCTGTTTTGCTTTTCTCCGCCACGACTTCCGTTTTCTCTATCCCTAGATACGGCAGCACATTCTCAAAAATCGTTTTCATCACCGGGGCTGCTATCGTTCCGCCATAATAGATTCCCTGCGGATTATAGATGATACAGACCCCGAGGATCACCGGATCGTCCGCCGGGGCAAAACCGAGAAAAGAGGAAATATACCGGTTGGCACTTCTTGGCAAAGTCTGGGAAGTCGCTGTTTTGCCCCCAATATGATATCCTTTTACATATGCCTTTTTCCCAGAGCCTTTTGCCACCACTCCTTCCAGCAGTTCCTGCATGGTCTCTGAAGTCTTCGCTGAGAGAATTCTCTTCTTTCTTCCATAAGAAAAGACTTCCGTCTTCTTTTTCTCCGAATCTGTAACTTCTACTCCAAAATGAGGTGTAATTCTCTTTCCTCCATTTATAAGAGAACTGACCGTTGCTGCCATCTGCATCGGTGTAACCTGAAAAGACTGTCCAAAACTCATAGTTGCAAGTTCTACCTGTCCTACACGATTTTTCTTATGCAGGATTGTTCCAGCTTCTCCCGGCAGATCCACACCGGTTGGTGAAAGCAGTCCAAACTTCTGGAAATATTTATAGAAATCATTTACTCCAAGTCTGAGTCCGATGTCAATAAATACCGGATTACAGGAATTCTGAATCCCTTCCACAAAATTTTCCGCACCGTGTCCTCCCACTTTATGGCAGCGGAT
>ENA-OPXH01001649-OPXH01001649.1-human-gut-metagenome-genome-assembly--contig:-NODE-1649-length-14698-cov-2.583624_pt1 | contig 14698 bp, 9 predicted proteins | sample MGYA00241521_ERZ502034 | MGnify/ENA primary metagenome ERZ502034 (study PRJEB25962, sample SAMEA2042103) | human gut metagenome | biome: human gut; feature: human-associated habitat; material: faeces... | reverse complement strand
CACTCAGTAGGCTTCAGCAGAATCTCATCCGGATTCACAAGCCCCAGCTTACAGACAGATGCATTCGGAAGTGCTTCCTTTACATATTGATACGGAATACCACTGGTGATAACTCCAATCTTCGTGTCATTCATCTCTACACGGTTGATCGGCAGTGTGTTAGCTGCCTCAGCCAGTTCTTTATTACGCTTCTCAATCTCTACATGGCGAAGTTTTGCATTACCCGGCATCATAACTGTCTTGCGAATATTTTTTTCATATGGCTTATCCGGAATCTCTTCACGGTCACATAACTCTACCAGTCCCTGTGAATGTGCCAGTCTTGTCGTTGTGCGAAATACAAATGGACGATCAAACTTTTCACTCAGATCAAATGCAATCTTCATAAATTCTTTTGCCTCAGAACTGTCGGAAGGTTCCAGTACCGGAAGCTGTGCAGCTCTTGCGACCATTCTTGTATCCTGCTCATTCTGAGAGCTGTAAAGTCCCGGATCATCTGCTACGACAATGACAAGTCCTCCATTGACTCCCATATAAGATACGGTATAAGCCGGGTCTGCTGCCACGTTAAATCCTACATGTTTCATACAGGACATAGCCCGGACACCTGCGACAGATGCTCCAATCGCAACTTCTGTTGCAACCTTCTCATTCGGAGACCATTCACAGTAAAGATCGTCTTTGTATTTGACCAGATTCTCGCTGATCTCAGTACTCGGTGTTCCAGGATATGCGGCAGATACTTTCACGCCCGCCTCATATGCTCCTCGGGCAATCGCCTCATTACCGAGCATAATCACTTTTTTTACTTCTGACATTTTCCTAATTCCTCCTTCGAATATCGGGGCACTTTTAGAGTGCGCTCTATAAACGTAATCTTGTTTACTATTCTAGCGTTTTTATATAGGAATGTCAATTTTACTAATCAGCTTTTTCACATCTTTTCCTCTTTTTCCGGCTTTTTTAAAAAGCTGGCACGGACAACTGCATCTTTCCCGAATTTTTTTCGGATTTCATCCAGTGCCTGATCTAATTTTTCATGTTTCTGGCTGTTTTCAAAACTTTTGACTTCTTCAGAAATGTTATCGCTGCTGTGAAAATTCAGATCAAAGAGACTCAATTGTTGTGGTTCACCCTCCTGCGACAGCTTGGAAGTCCGGATTCCGAGCAGGCGGATTGGTTTTCCATTCCACATTTCACAAAATAATTCCACTGCAATCTGATAAATGACCTGATCACTTGCCGTCATTCTTTCAAGCTGTTTTTGATGTGAATTCACGGTAAAATCTGCATACTTGATTTCCACATTGACCACACCTGCATGATATCCATGTTTTCTCAGACGTCCTCCCACACTTTGGGCTAGAGAAAGTAAGACTTTCTGCGCGTCTTCTTTTGTTGACACATCTTTGGATAAAGTAGTCGAATTTCCGACTCCTTTTGCCTCAGCTTTTTCCGATTCTACAATAGAGTCATCCATTCCATTGGCAAACTCCCACAGACGCCTTCCATGGCTTTTCAAATGCAATTCTATCAGCTTTGGATCAGCCTTTGCCAGATCACCAATCGTCTGAATCTCCAGTTTTCTCAATGTCTCCACACTGGAATGCCCTGCCATAAAAAGATCTGAAATTGGAAGCGGCCACATTTTTTCCTGAATTTCTTTCCTGAAAAGTGTATGAACACGATCCGGCTTTTCAAAGTCCGATGCCATCTTCGCCAACACTTTCACGTCTGAGATTCCGATATTAACTGTGAATCCAAACCGTTTTTTTACTTCGTCTTTGATCTCAAATGCAGCTTCCACAGGTGATGCAAATCGTCCTGAAATTCCCGTAAAATCCATGTAACATTCATCGACACTGACCTGCTCGATATCAGGAGTATAAGAACGCAAAAAAGCCATAAGCTCCCTGCTGTGCTTATGGTACATTTCATGATCCGGTGCTTCCATGTGAAGATTCGGACACTTACGAAAGGCATTCGCAACAGGTTCTCCCGTGCGGATGCCATATTTTTTGGCAAAAGTGGATTTTGCGAGAACAACACCGTGCCGGGATGTCTGATCCCCGCCGATAATTGCCGGGATCTCCCGAATATCCACTTTCGCCCCGTTTTTTAATTGTTCTACAGCCGTCCAGCTTAAATAAGCCGAATTTACATCAATATGAAAGATTATCGGTGTCACTTGCGCCATCCTTTCACACACCGGCTTCATGCAGACTCTTTTCTTCTCGCTTTTTTGCATATCTTACTTATGCTTCCTGTCTTTCCAAGCTGTTTACCCGCTTCACATCTGCTTTCAGTTTGCCGTCTTTCGCATCGATCAGTATCGTGTCTTCTCTTCCGACATTTCCGGCAAGAATCAACCGTGCAGCCAGTGTCTCTACGTTTTTCTGCAGATATCTCTTTAACGGTCTTGCTCCGTACATCGGATCATATCCGCCTTCTACGACACAGTCTTTCGCCGCTTCCGTCAGTTCGATCGTCAGTTCTTTTTCCTCCAGCCGTCTGTTTACATCTGCCACTAACAAGTCAATAATGGCACGAATATTTTCTTTCGTCAATGGTTTAAACATAATGATCTCGTCAAGACGGTTCAAAAATTCCGGTCTGAAGTGAGCTCTTAAATCATTCATCGCCATATCCTGCGCCTCTTTCGAGATCGAACCGTCTTCTTTTATACCGTCTAAAAGATAACCTGCTCCGATATTGGACGTCATGATCAGAATCGTATTTTTGAAATCAACAGTACGGCCCTGAGAATCTGTAATCCTTCCATCGTCAAGCACTTGCAAAAGCACGTTAAATACATCCGGATGTGCCTTCTCTACTTCGTCAAATAATACGACTGAATACGGTTTTCTTCTGACTGCCTCTGTCAGTTGACCGCCTTCGTCATATCCTACATATCCCGGAGGCGCTCCGATCAGTCTCGACACGGAATATTTCTCCATGTATTCGCTCATATCAATCCGCACCATATTATTCTCATCGTCAAACAGGCTCTGCGCCAACGCCTTCGCAAGTTCTGTTTTTCCCACGCCTGTAGGTCCGAGGAAGAGGAACGATCCGATCGGCTTGCTCGGGTCTTTGATTCCGGCTTTGGAACGGATGATCGCCTCTGTTACAAGTTCGACTCCTTCATCCTGACCTATGACTCTTTTATGAAGTTCATCAGCAAGATGAAGTGTTTTGTTTCTTTCGCTTTCATTTAATTTCGCTACGGGAATTCCCGTCCATCTTGAAACAATCCTTGCGATTTCTTCGTCTGTTACCGCTTCATGAACAAGAGACAATTCTTTTTCTCTTACTTTTTCTTCCTCTTCTTCAAGCTGTTTTTGCAGCTGAGGCAGTTCACCATACTGCAGCTGCGCGGCTTTATTCAGATCATACTCTCTTTGCGCTTTGCTGATCTCCTTATTCACATGTTCGATCTCTTCACGAATTTTCTGTACCCGCTCAACAGAATGCTTTTCATTCTCCCACTGTACCTTTTCACCGGCATATTCTTCTTTCAGACCCGCCAGTTCTTCCTGTAAATGTTCCAGACGTTCACGGCTTAATCTGTCTTCTTCTTTTTTCAGCGCCTCTTCTTCAATCTCAAGCTGCATAATCCTTCTTCTTAATTCGTCCAACTCTGTCGGCATCGAATCAAGTTCTGTCTTAATGAGCGCACAAGCTTCATCTACAAGGTCTATCGCTTTGTCCGGCAAAAAACGATCCGAAATATATCTGTTCGACAACATTGCCGCTGCGACAAGAGCGCTGTCTGTAATCTTCACTCCATGAAATACTTCATAACGTTCTTTCAGACCACGCAGAATCGAAATGGCGTCTTCTACTGTAGGCTCGTCAACTAAAACCGGCTGGAAACGGCGTTCCAAAGCCGCATCTTTCTCAATGTACTGACGGTACTCATCAAGCGTCGTTGCGCCGATACAGTGAAGTTCTCCTCTTGCAAGCATCGGTTTCAACATATTGCCCGCATCCATAGCACCGTCTGTCTTTCCCGCTCCGACAATCGTATGCAGCTCATCAATAAACAGAATGATCTTTCCGTCACTGTTTTTCACTTCTTCGAGAACTGCTTTCAGTCGTTCTTCAAACTCGCCCCGGTACTTTGCTCCTGCGACAAGAGCACCCATATCAAGAGAAAATATCGTTTTATCTTTCAGTCCTTCGGGGACATCACCGTTGACGATCCTCTGCGCAAGACCTTCTACAACCGCAGTTTTTCCGACTCCCGGTTCACCGATAAGCACCGGATTGTTTTTCGTCTTACGGGAAAGAATCCGGATCACATTTCTGATTTCCTCGTCACGGCCGATCACCGGATCAAGTTTTTGATCCCTCGCCCGCTCTACCAGATCCTGACCGTACTTATTCAGCGTATCATAAGTCGCTTCCGGATGGTCGCTTGTCACTCTCTGATTGCCTCTGACAGTAGACAGCGCATGTAAAAATCCTTCCCGGCTGATGCCGAATTCACGATAAATCTGTTTCATCTCTTTGCTTGCATATTTTAACAGGGAAAGGAAAAGGTGCTCTACGGAAACATATTCGTCTCCCATCTGTTTCGCCTCGTCCTCGGCATGGATCAACACATTGTTCAGATCCTGCCCTACGAAAAGCTGACCGCCCTGAACTTTCGGACGCTTTCCGATCGCCTGATCTACCCGGTTTATCAAAAGCTGACCTTGTATATTCATCTTTTCAAACAATTTTAAGATCAGACTGTCATCTTGTGTAAGCAGCGCATACAATAAATGTTCCTGCGCCAATTCCTGATTTCCGTTATCTGCGGCGATCTTCTCACAATTTTGCACCGCCTGAATGGAATTCTGTGTAAATCTGTTTATATTCATGCTAATCCCTCCTTTATTTTCGTGTTCTACTAGGAATATAGCATCTGTTGTTAGCACTGTCAAGGGTTGAGTGCTAATATTTTTGTTATTTTTTTGCAAACCCTTTAAAATCAATGGTTTGCAGTATCTTATTTCTTTTGAAATTGTGATTTTTTCTGTTTTGACACCAATTTGACACCAATTTTTCTTTTTATGGTATCAAGCATTTAACACCATATTATCTAGTCTTATAATCTCATTTTCAATCCTTGTCAGCTACGAACCAAAAGTTGCCATGCTGAGCCACTATATGCCGACCTACTCACCGACTGACGATTAATTTTATATCGACAACGGAATACAGAAAAACGACCGGTACACAAGCACCAGTCGCTATCAGTATGGTCAAAGTATTAAACTTACAAGATAAAATATGAACAAATGGCCAGGATAAAAAATATAGAAGAAATATTTCATTTTCATTCCACGCTCACCATTATACATTGAAATAAACAGTAACGATAATACAGCCGTCAACAAATATATGTCAACAAATCCACTTATTGTGAAATTCAATCCACAAATATACATAACTAAAATAGAAGCAGTATATTTTAATGCTGGCATATCATAAAAAAGATAAAATACACTGATTAAGGCTATTCCATAATACCACCCGTCTAAATTGCAAATATATGAAATGTACGCCCCGACTACTATTGCTGCAAAAGAGATTATTACATTTTTGTGGGATCTTTTTATAATTGTTAAGATGATCAACCCTAATAACAGCGTAAATAGCACATTTTGCTGTCCCAAACTGAATAAAGTTCCTGCACAAGCTAAATCATAAACAGGCTCGGAAATAAGTGCAAAAATTCCTAAGTTTAAAATATATTTCTTGAGATTATGTGTATGAAAAAATCCCTCTACTAACAAAAAACAGAAGACAGGGAATGCAATTCTGCCTAAAATATGACAAATATTAACTGTGGACATTAACATATCAAACTGCTCATCTGTAAACATAGAATATGGAGCATGTAGGATAATTCCATTTTTTAACACCACTTGACCAAAATGGTCTATTACCATAAAAATCATTGCCAGTATTTTTAATGTACTTCCCGAAATAATTTTTTTCATTTTATTATGACTGATGATTTCCCGTTAAGATTTACCGTTAATTTTCTATTTTAACATTATAGTTAAGACTTATAATGTCTTCTGTATAATCATCAGCAACGATTTGAATAATATAGGAACCTTTTTCAAAATATAAAGTTTGTAAATCATTCAACTCTTGACCATCTAATTGATAATAAATCTTATTGTCTTTATCTGCAATGGTAATATGAAGTTTACCGTTGTCAACAGTCCCTTTTACTTGTATATCAAGTTTTTCGTCTTTAGGGACTGAAAAATATCCGTTTGCAATATTCATAGACGGTTCTTTTGTTTCATTGCTTTTATAAGTTTCATGCTTTTCCATTGTAAAATTAACTGCTACACTATCTTGATATTTACTGTATAATCCCCAGATAATAACAGTTCCTAAAAAACATAAAACTAGCAATAGTATAAGATACTTCTTTTTTGCCTTTTTTTCATTATCAATTTTTTTTACAGTCTGAACATCATTTTTTAATAATTCATCAATAGAGATTTTGAAATAATCACTTACTTTTATAATCATCTCTAAATCCGGATAACTTTTACCATTCTCCCAATTAGAAATAGTCTGTCTGGAAACATTAAATAAATTTGCAAAATCATCTTGGCTTAAACCATGTTTTTTTCGCAGATTATTTATTTGTTCTCCTATATTCATTTCAAATCTGTCCTCCTTTCAAACAGCATTATCATATTTCTTTCGCTGGAAGTCTATCAAAATCCTTTTACATCTTAGCAAAGTTTCTTTTACAAAACGAAATATTGCTTTTGATATATACAAATATAGAATAATAAAGTTATTTGACACTATTTCTTGTATATTGACAATTTTTGATGAAATGCGATAAATCCATAAAATCCGTGTATTCCTCCGTCGTTTTAAAAACGACCTTTCCTGCGCTGATCTCCGTTAAGTGCTTAGAGGCGCAGCATATCTTGATGTTTTCCGCTATTTTTGACTGATTAGAGTCTTTATCTTTTCCGGCTTTTTTCCCAACAACAAAGAAACGTTTTCCTTTCGTTTCCCGGTACAAAGCGATCGCCCATTCCGGCATATAACGTCCTGCAGGAGTGGAGATATAAAATTGTTCCGGAAGTTTTACATATACCGCAACCTCTTTTGATGCTTCCAGCCGTTCGATAAATTCCTTTTCTGCGCCGGATCGGTATTTCACATAATCATACAAATGCTTCCCGACTTTCATTGCGTCCACTCCCTGTTTTCCCTGAATCGTCTGCTGTGTAAAAATATCTTTTGTATATTTTTCGTCTGACGTATGATATATGATATTTTCCGAAATCGCTGTTTCTTTCACATTTAAGATCAATCTTTCTGCCTGAGCGATAAATTCTTCCGGACTTTCTTGAAACTGTTGAAAAACAGAACTTTCGACTCTGCTCAATATTTCGATCACTGTTTTCCTTTTCAGCCCTGTCATATCGGCAAGTTTCCCCGCAAGATCATATTTCACGACGCTTTTTGCCGCCTCATTCTTGCCTTTAAATCGCATATCTTGTATATGCAGTTCTCTGTTTAATATTTTCACCGCATCTTCTACTAATTTTTCCGTATCAAAATTTACGGTATATGTCGATTTCAGGCAAATATTTGACCACAATGCGCTGAATTCTTCTCCATTTAGCTTTTCCTGATCGACTTTTAGTTCTACTCGACGGCTTCTTGCATTCTCGGGTATGATTACTTCTATATCGCGACAGACGTCGGCCTTCCGACTCTGTTTACCGAAAACATCTTCTGCAATTTCACTTTGCAGGCCCTTCACAAAACTTTCATAGCTTTCGCTTGCGATCACGGTCAACGTATTCACTCTGTGAACGTCCTGCCCCAGAAAACTTCTGTCCATTCTCTGTCCGTCTCCATTGACACACAGACGAAGCCCTCTTCCGACTTCCTGCCGTTTTCGTACTTCGCTTCCTCCGTTTTTTAACGTACAAATCTGAAATACATTCGGATTATCCCATCCTTCCCGAAGTGCTGAATGAGAAAAAATGAATCGAACAGGAGACTGTTTCGGGTCACACTCCAAAAGCAGTTCTTTATTTTTCATGATCAGATCATAAGCATCCTGATCGTCTGACATCATTTCTTTTCCTTTCCCTTTACTGTCGACTACATGCCCTTTTCTGTCTATTGAAAAATATCCGGCATGAGTTTTTTCGACAGGGATCATTTCTATGTAATCCCGATACTTTTCATCTCCCGGTCCATACTTCATATTCTCTACAATGTTACGGTACTCTTCTTCAAATATGTCCGCATAACTGCCGTTTTGAGGACATCCCGTTTCGTCATACTTTTTATAACGGGCAACTTCATCAATAAAAAACAATGACAAAACTTTAATTCTTCTGCCAAACAACCGGCGTTCCCTGTCTATATGAGACAGGATTGTCTCTCTGATCTGTATTCTGCGAATCTGTTCCTCGTCCACTTTTCCGTTGATATCGCCTGCATATAGTTTCATCCCGTTGACAAACTCAACCGATTCTTCCTGTCTGTTAATCTGTTTTACTTCAAAGCCGCCTTGATATTCTTCCAAACCTCCCGAAATTTCGTATAAGTCGTCGCCGATTCCTACCTTTCGATATTGTTTCCGAATCCCGCTTCCCATTTTAAAATCATACTGTATAACGGCAGCCGCATCAGACTCAGAACAACAGATCCTTTCTACATATATATAGCCGTCTGACGCCATTGTTTTTGTCTCTGCGATTCCTTTTACTTCAATTTTTTTCACAAGGTATTTTCTGTAAGCATCTGCCGCACTAAGGCGATACACCATATTATACAGACTGTCAGCTTTATGCGTTGCAGAATACCGAAGCGTAATAAGAGGGCAAAACTGTTTCATCCTCTCTTTTGTCTGCCTGCCTTCCACCGACTGTGGTTCATCAATAATTATGATCGGATTTGTTCCCGCGATCAAATCGATCGGCTTCCTTCCCTGAAACTCATCAAGATTCATATAAATTCTCCTTGCATCCTTTCCTTTTGCATTGAATGCCTGAGAATTGATGATCATTACATGAACAGAATTATCCGATGCAAACCGGTCGATTTCCGTAAGTCTCTCTGAATTATAAATAAAAAAACGGATCTTCTTTCCATACTCTTTTGCAAAATGTTCTCTCGTTATCTGAAATGTCTTATATACGCCCTCCCGAATCGCGATGCTTGGCACGACGACGAGAAACTTACTCCATCCGTATCGTTTATTTAATTCGTATATCGTCTTAATATAAGTGTACGTTTTCCCAACTCCGGTCTCCATCTCAACCGTCAGATGATATCCGTTTTCCCGCCCTTCCAGCTTTGAAGAAACCGGAATCTGATTCGCCTTTTGTATTTTCCGCAGATTATCTAATATTCTCTCATCGCTTAATTCGGGCACGATCTTCTGATTGCTCCATCCTGAAAAAGTTCCTTTTCTCTCTTCTGACGACGAATTTTTCCCCGATATTTCCCCTGTCATATAAGAAGGCGCCAAATATGGCTGTCCGTCAAAGACATCCGCAACTGCCTTCGCCGCATCAGCCTGAAATTTCTGATATTTAAACTGCAGTTTCATTTTCAACGTCTCCTTTTCTTCTTTTATACTTTTCCTGTCTGCCGGCGATTATATATTTTTACTTTATATTCAAACAAAACGAAATAAGTATCGGCACACAAAATGAACAGATCACTCCGTTTAAAACAGATAACACTACCGTTTCTTCATTTGTATATTTCAGCATTACCGGAAGCGTTGTATCTTCACTTGTCGCTCCCGCAGGTGCAATGCACGTATAATAATTAAAATGTACCGCCAAAAACGGAATAATAAAAAACGAAAAGATCTCTCTCATCAGATTACTCAAAAAAGCGATACTTCCGGCTTCCGCACCTACCAGCTTGCTGATCGTTGCCCCCGAAAGACTGTACCAGCCTAATCCGCTCGCGATCGCCGTCCCATGACCAACAGGCATTTTAACGATCATAGAACAAATTATTCCTCCCAAAAGAGAGCCTATAATAATTCCGATCGGAATAATAAAAATCTTAATATGATATTCCCGTATTTTCTGCACAATACCGTCATACATTCCGATGCTTATTCCGACGGAGAACATTAATATATATAAAACAATATGGGTATTCTGCGTGATTACGGAAATGAAACTGCTTTCCACATCAAAATAGCCGTAGACAAGTCCTGATACTAAGGACAATATCGTTAAAAAAACGATCATCTAAACCCCTTCTTTCCTAAAACTTTATTTTTTACAACGGCCTATTTATCTTTCTTCATAAAAACTCTTGTCAGCCAGTAAACCAATCCGATAGAAAGCACGGTCGGTATAAGGAAAAAGAGAAAGCTTGTCAGACCAAGCGATGATAATTCTTCAAAAAAATGATCTTTCTTTCCAAGCATGACTCCCATAGAAAAAATCAAAATAAACGTACAAAACAAAGAAAGATATTCATTTTTCTTTTTCGCCCTGCGCAGGATTGAAACTCTTCCTACTAAAATCCCGATACACATAACAATCAATATATCCATTTCTTAACTCCTCACAATCCGATTTTTCGCACTTATATACTATATCAAAATTTTCCTGTTTCGTCATGTATAAAAGGAAAACAAATACTTCAGAAATCACCAAAAAGCGCCAAAAAGCACATTGTCATCTGCTTGCGTGATTATATCACAGAATCTTATCATCCTCTATGCTATATATTAATAGAACAAACTTTTAGGAGGTCCGTCCACAGCTTAAAACAGGCAGTCTCCCTGCTCTGGACATTTTCGTTCCCGTGGGATTGGGCATACCACGGAACACTATTCCATCCGGGCGTCGCACAGTTTGCTTTTGGATTTTACAGTGTCATGCTGACATCTACCGTACTTGGGTTTGCAACAATGATCTTGTTCAAACCGAGAAGCTGGTGCGTTTACTGTCCGATGGGAACAATGACTCAGCTCATCTGTAAGGCGAAAAGTCCAAAACTAAACGATTCAAAATGAGCCCACACGAAAAACCGATTCAAAAAACCGATTTAAAAACTTATTAAAAAACAATTTGAATAATTACGAAAAAAGCGGACAGTTCACTGTTCCGCTTTTTCTGTTCAGATGTTCAGACTTTCTGCTCAGATTTTTCCGTTAAACTTATTCTGTTCCATATTGTCCGCCCATATTGTTTTTGTTTTATTTATTTTGATCTTTCACTACTTCCAAAGCTTTCTCTAACTGGGTGTCTGCTTCGGGATTATTCTCATCGTATTCATACTCTACTTCCACGTCAGGCTCTACGCCTTTGCCGTTGATGCTCCGTCCGTTTGGAGTATAGTATTCTGCGATTGTCATTTTTAAGCATGTTCCGTCTCCAAGATCCATTAACTGCTGAACGACCCCTTTTCCATAAGTCGTCATACCGACGATCTCTCCGATACCGTAATCCTGCACAGCTCCGCTGAAAATCTCCGACGCGCTGGCGCTGTATTGATTTACAAGTACGGCAAGCGGCTTATCAAATTCATTTGCTCCGTCGCAAGTAACTTCTTCTACATTCCCTTCTTTGTCTTTTGTCGACACGATCACTCCTTCCGGAAGAAGCAGCTTCAGCATATCTGTTACTGTATCAAAATTTCCGCCGGGATTATTACGAAGATCAATTACAAGCCCTTTCATTCCCTGCTTTTCAAGATCTTCCAGCGCCGTTTCAAATTGATGATAAGTTACGCTGTCAAACTCGCTTACAGCGATATAGCCGATCTGATCTTCTTTCATTTCATATGCGACTGTCTGTACTTCGATCTTATCCCTGACAGCCGTCACTTCAACTTCTTTTCCGTCTCTTAGCACATGGAGGACAACCGACGTACCTTTTTCGCCTTTGATCCACGAAACGACTGTATCCAGTTCATATCCCGCCGTCTCATGTTCGTCTACCTTATATAAGATATCGCCTGATTTCAAGCCCGCCTTGTCTGCAGGTGAATCTTCATACACATTGACGATCGTAATCTCATCTGTTCCGAGCTGCTTCGACATCGATGCTCCGATTCCGAAAAATTCACCGTTCGTTGTTTCAAAAAGCTCCTTCGCTTCCTGTTCATCGTAGTATTCTGTATACGGATCTCCCAGCGCGCCTGCATACCCTGAATAAATACCTTCTACAAGGGCATCTTTATCAATCTCATCTTCATACAGATAATACTTCTCTATCAACGCGTTAAGCCTGTCAAGTTTATGTTCCATATCTGATCTTGATGTACTTTCCGTTGCAAAATTGCCTTTGAAAAATACGGCAGATACCACCTTTGCAGCTCCCCATACTCCGGTAATTATAACTGCGCCGATCACGATTCCTACAAGAACGCCAATCCCGAATCTGCTTTTTTTCTTCCCGCTGCCTAAAGAACCTTCATTTGCATCCACGCTGTCCCGACTCATCTTGATTTCATCCGACTCATTTTGATTATTACTAGTTTGATCCATGTTTTTCATTCCCCTGTTTTCGTTCATCCGCAAATTTTCTTACATCACATCGCATTACTTTCCAACACCCCTCTATCTATTATATAACCGTTTTTATTTCCCATTCGACTTTTATGAAATGTCGCCAAACTTTTTGTCTATACAGAAGAAAGACAAAACAGATCATACTCTGCCTTGTCTCCCTTCTTCTTCCATATACGGGAAATCTCCCATATAGTAAATTTCACTGACTGAATCATTACCCCCGGCTATTCCTATGTATAACCACTTTACATATACAAATCAGGATTTACAGGTACATTATTCAGCTCCACCTGAAAATGAAGATGCGGTCCGGTTGACTGCCCTGTGCTTCCCACATATCCGATCTGCTGACCTTTCTCTACATATTGCCCTGCTCTGACGGCAAGTGCGCTGTGATGCATATATTTTGTCACAAGTCCGTTTCCGTGATTAATAACAACCCAGTTTCCGGCGCTGTAGCTGAATCCGGCGATCACAACCGTTCCTGCCGCAGCCGCATATGTAGGTGTTCCTACAGCCGCAGCATAATCATGTCCTTTATGGCCGCCGACCTCATATGGCCTGATCTCGCCAAAATAACTGGATTGGTACGACATACCCGGACACGGGTAAAATATCCGTTTCCGCTCACGACGTTTCCGCCCGTTGAAGGAATATAATTATTTCCTGCCTGCTCCTGTTGGATTCTTTCAACTTCTTTTGCCTTTTCCAATGCAGCAGCATTCGCATCGATCTCCGACTGGATATTGCTAAGTTTTTCTTTATTCTCATCGATCATTTTCTGAACTTCCGCCTGCTGACCGACAAGCTTTGTCTGAAGCGTATTCAGTTCCTCATATTCTGCCTGAACCTCTTCTTCTTTCACCTCGATTTCTTCAACCGTATCCTGATACCTTATAAGTTCGTCTCTGTCATACTCTGAGATTTGAGAAATATATTCTGCCTTATTCAGAAAATCTCCCATATTCTTACTCTCGGCAAGAACGGCTACAAACTGAGTATTTCCACTCTCATACATATATTTGATACGAACTTTCATTCTCTCATACTGATCATTCGCATCAATCTGAGCCTGAACAAGTTCATTTTCAACCTGTTCGATCTCCTCTTCTTTTTCTGTCAGTTTCTTCTGCGTTTCTTCCATATCGGCAACGATCCCTTTTAATTTTTCCGTGAGATCTTTCGCCTCTGCCTCAGCCTGTTCTTTTTTGCCTTCAAGCTCGTCCGCTTTATTTTCCGCTTCCTGAACGGTAACAGCGCCTACGTTCATCGTCATTCCGGCACACAGCGCCAACGCAAGAAATAAACTCGCCACCCTCTTCATTCTACACTTCATCGAGTATACCTCCTATACTTTCAGATGTTTGCGCACCGTAAAGAAACTTCCGAGGAAACCGATTCCGATTCCCATTACCACACCGATCGGGAGTAAGATCTGATATACAGTCGACACCGGAAGGAATGTAATAATATTCTCAAGAATACTGAATTTCACCATAATGTACTGAACTGCTTTATCATACAGGAAGTACAGCAGTACAAGCGGAATCGCCGCGCCGAAAATACCAATGATAAGACCTTCGATCACGAACGGAGAACGAACGACAAAGTCTTTCGCTCCGATGTACTTCATGATCGCAATCTCTTCTTTTCGCACGGTAATACCCATCGTAACGGTATTACTGATCAGGAAGATCGAAACTCCGAGAAGGATAATGATAATTGCGATCGAAATAACCGCTACAAGTGTATTTACGCTTGAAAGCATCTTCGCTACTACGTCCGACTTGTTTACTTCTCGTACGCCGTCCAGTTTTTGTGCATAAGAAACAAGTTCTTTCTGCGTCTCCGAAAGAGAACGGCTTCTCGCTGTAAGACTCTTACTGTCTTCCGCTGTTTTCATATATACTTCATAGTTGTCCGAAGATGCCAGCGGGTTATCGTTTTTAAATCCTTCTGCCAGCTCCGGATTGTCTGCAAAATACTGCTTCTGGAATTCTTCCCATGCTTCTTCTGCCGATATGTACTTTACTTCTGCCACATCTTTGCGGGCTTCCAGCGCCTTCCCGATCGCTTTCTTCTCTGAATCTGTAGCGTCTTCTTCAAAGAATACTGTGATCGCAACGCCTTCCTCCGCTGTTTTTATAATAT
>ENA-OPXH01001638-OPXH01001638.1-human-gut-metagenome-genome-assembly--contig:-NODE-1638-length-14728-cov-2.257957_pt1 | contig 14728 bp, 16 predicted proteins | sample MGYA00241521_ERZ502034 | MGnify/ENA primary metagenome ERZ502034 (study PRJEB25962, sample SAMEA2042103) | human gut metagenome | biome: human gut; feature: human-associated habitat; material: faeces... | reverse complement strand
GTTAATAAATGGTTAAAGATTGGACATATTTCTGATAAAAAATTTTCTTGGCATTATTTTAACTTTTTATTTACTTTGACTTAACAAATGAAAAGAAACAGAAAGGTATACTGAATCTGTCTCAAAAGGAGGAAGCTATGAAAAGAAAAGAGCGAACAAAAATTCTAGTTCATTGTGAAAAAGAATTTTTACAGGCATGGGCAAATCGATTTGATAAAGAAGCACCCTATCAGGTATTAGAAAAACCATCCCAGTCTTTGACGATGGTAAAAATGAGAGAAAGTGCGCAGAAATCTTTATTTTATTTATGTGAAGTATTAATTAGCGAGGCTCGTGTAGAATGCAATGGGGTTATTGGCATTGGAATGATACAGGGGATAGAGGAAGAAAAAGCATATGCATTGGCAGTGATAGATGCAACATTTCGTGCACAGCTTCCAGGTGTTAAAGAATTAGAAGAAGAATTAAGAAAGAAAGCAAAACAGCAGGAAGAAGAAATGCGTATTCGAAGAGAAGGAATTGAAAAGACAAAAGTAAACTTCGAGACGATGGATGTATAGGAGGAATACTTATGGAGTTGAATCAGGTACATGATATTCAAAAGGCATACAGGAAAGTGTTAAATACATTTTCTTATCCTGGGAAAATAGAATCTTTACAAGAAGAAATGAAACATTGTACGTATCAGATGGAATGTGGAAATGCGATGCAGATCATGATGTATATGCTGCTGGATGCGGATACTTCTTTTTATATGGAAAGTACATCGATGAAGCTGGCACAGCGTTTTTCTAGATTAACTTACAGTGTGCAAAAGGAAATAAAAGATGCATCCTTTGTATTTGTTACACTGGATAGTTTTGATAAGCTGGCAGGAGTTATTTCGAACAGTGCAATGGGTACATTGGAAAATCCACAGCATGGGGCAACGATCATTGTAGAATGTGAGAAATTGCGAAAAGATGGGAATTTGTGTTTGAAAGGTCCTGGAATTCAGGGACAAACGTATCTTGGGGTTGAGGGAAATGATGCATGGATATCTTCTCGACAGGAAAAAAATGCAGAGTTTCCATTAGGTGTGGATTTGCTTTTTGTGGATAAGGAAGGAAATTGTGTATCACTTCCAAGAACGACACAGATTGAAAGGAGATAATCTATGGCATATGTAGCGGTAAAAGGTGGAAAAGAAGCGATTGAAGAAAGTATTGAGCGATTAAAATTAGAACGCTTAAAAGGTGGTCATGTTTTAGATGTAGAAGATATCCAAAGTGGAGAACGTCTTTTGGTAGATCAGGTCATGAGTGAAAGCTTTTTATACTCTCCTCAGCTTGCTTCTCTAGCCATCAAACAAGGGGAAGGCTCTTTAGAAGAAGCGGTATTCTTAATGCGTGCTTATCGTTCTACTTTGCCTAGAAATTATTATTCACTGACAGTGGAAAGTGATGATATGCGTATTGAAAGAAGGATATCTGCCGCTTTTAAAGATATTCCAGGAGGACAAATCTTAGGTTCCTGTTTTGATTATAAGCATCGTCTGCTTGATTTTGATCTTCTTTTAGAAAAAGAAGAAGCGCTGGAAGAAATGCTGGCGCATTTTGAAGAAGCAGAAAAAAAACAGGGAAGCAGCGACTTGTTTCTTCCCAAAGTAAGTGATTATTTACGAAAAGAAGGTCTACTAGAGAAAGTAGAAAATAACGATACTCCTCCAAAAGATGTGACAAAAGAAATTTTGACATTTCCTACTGTGCGAAGTGAACGCTTGCAGATATTAACACGCGGAATGACACAGACACTCATTTCTCTTGGGTATGCTTCTTTAAGAGGGTATGGAAGTGTACATCCAACCGTAGGAGAGCTTCGTGTAGGAAATCTAGGAATCTATGTGGCAGATCCTATGAATCCACAGGATGAGGAAGAAAGTTATTATATTGGGGATATTCGTGTAAGTGAAGTGGAAAGTTTAATACCGCACACGATCACAAATCAAAATGGAGAATCACAGCTGGAATTTCAAGTTGGCTATGGAATTGCACTGGGACAAAATGAATCCAAGGCAATTGCGATGAGTATTTTGGATCGCTGTTTAGAAAGTGAAGATAAGAAATATGCGATAAATGATGAAGAATTTGTTTTGTATCATATTGATTCGGTGGAGGCAACTGGCTTTATTTCTCATTTAAAACTTCCACATTATGTAACCTTCCAGTCAAAATTAAACAGTATTCGTAAAACGAAAGAGAGGAAAACGCAATGAAACAGCACTATCATTATGCCTTTTTTGATGAAGGAAGCAAACGAGAAATTCGAAGGGCAACATTAAAAGCAATCTGTATTCCCGGCTATCAAGTTCCTTTTGCGTCTAGAGAACTTCCTATCGCAAGAGGCTGGGGAACGGGAGGCTTACAGCTGACATTATCCTTATGTGGACATGGAGATCATGTAAAAGTGATTGATCAGGGAAGCGATGAAAGTGTGAATGCGGTTAGTATCAAAAACTTAATTAGCGCTACAACCGATGTAGATATCGTAAGGGATACAGAAGAAGCTTCTTTAATTCAATCGCGGCATCGCATTCCTGAAGTTCCTCTTAGAGAGGATCAGATTTTAGTACTGCAGGTACCAGAACCGGAACCTTTACGGGAATATGAACCAAGTGAAAGAAAAACAAAACAGTATCATGCGGAAAAAGAATATACAGGAGCGTGGCTGCTGCTGTTTGAACAAATCATGAAATATGGATCGATGACAACAGGGGCAGATCATCCTGTAATGGTAAATGATCGCTATGTCATGGCACCTTCTCCAATTCCTAAATTTGATAATCCAAAAATGCATCAAAGCAAATCGCTCATTCTTTTAGGGGCCGGACGTGAAAAGAAAATCTATGCAGTTCCTCCTTATACTTCTATTGTATCTTTGGATTTTGAAGACTATCCATTTGAAGCAGAACAGTTTCATGGAAAAACTTGTGCATTATGTGGTGCGAAACATGTATTTCTTGATGAAATCATCCATGAGGAAGATGGCAGTGTCAGCTATCAGTGCAACGATACAAGCTATTGTTTAAAAAGAAGAAATGCACAGAGGGGAGAGTGTAAATAATGGAATTTGAAAAGCCGCTCATGCAGGTAAAAAACTTACGAAAACAGTTTGGAAATGGATGTATACACTGTATTGGAAAGGAAGAAGAACTGCAAGGGAATTATTGTCCGCATTGTGGAACGGTGTATGCTTTGCGCGATATTAGTTTTGATGTATATGATGGTGAAATTCTAGGTGTTGTTGGGGAAAGTGGAAGTGGAAAATCAACATTATTACGTTGTATTAACTTATTAGAACGATTAGATGATGGACATATTTTATATCATGGACAAGATATTTTAGGTCATCATTTTGATGTCAATGCCTATCGTTCTAAAGTTGGCATGGTGTTTCAGGGATTTAATTTATTCAACAATTTAACAGTATTAGAAAACTGTATGATTGGACAAATCAAGGTTTTAAAAAGAAATAAAGAAGAAGCGAAACAAATGGCTTTCAAATATTTAGAAAAAGTGGGTATGAGTGCTTTTGCAAATAAAAGCAGTGTACAATTATCAGGTGGGCAAAAACAAAGGGTTGCTATCGCAAGAGCGTTATGTATGAGTCCTGAAGTTTTGCTTTTTGATGAACCAACAAGTGCATTAGACCCAGAAATGGTTGGCGATATCTTGAACATTATGAAAGAACTCGCTGATGAAGGTTTGACAATGATTGTTGTTACTCATGAAATGGAATTTGCAAAAGATGTATCAACACGTGTTGTTTTCATGGATCAGGGTGTGATTGCAGAAGAAGGAACACCTGAACAAATCTTCGAACATCCTCAAGAAGAACGTACACGAACATTTTTAAAACGTTATTTAAAAGCAAATGGATAAAGTATCAGAAATGATACTTTTTTTGTTGACATTGACCTAAGGGGATAGTTTATGATAAAACTAGGAGATGAAATGAGATATGAAAATACAGGAAGTTTGCAGTCAATGTCATGTGACAAAAAAAGCCATTTATTATTATGAAAAACAACAGTTACTTCATGTTTATAAAAATCAAAATGGATATCGTGAATTCAATGACGAAGATATTCAAAGATTAAAGGAAATTGTAATGTATCGTAGCTGGTCTATCTCTATTGCAGATATCCGTTATTTACTAGATTTAGATATTGATAAGAAAAAAGAATATCTTCAACAGATTTATAAACAAAGACAAAAAGAACTTTCTTATCAACAAGAAAGTTTAAAACAATTACGTTATTTTATTGAAAGGGATCATATTGAAGATACTTTTTCAATAGATGATATATATCAGATCATGTCCGATAATATTCCTCAACCATTCTTTGATATGTTTTATGAGCATTTTTCACCTTATCTTCATATTCGTATTCATACGCAAAAACAGCAGAAAGCTTATGATTGTATGATTGATTTTTGGGATCATTTCCATATCAAAATACCTTTCTCCTATCGTTTGTTGATGTTGATGTCTAGAATGAATCGTAAACAGTTGAAACAAGTATGGCATGATGTCAATGTATATAAAAATCAATTGTTAGACTCAGAAGATGCCTATGAATCCATTAAGCAAATGGTTATCAAAAACTATGAGTTACAACAAAAATGGTGGTATCGTATATTGAGCTATCCAAATCGTCAGATGAAGATCAGATTAAGAGATAGTGGCTATTATGATATTTTGATACCTGCCATGTGTGAATTATCTGATGAATATGATCAATACTATCATCGCCTTATGGAACTCAATCAAAGAGTTTGTCAAGAATTGCATCTTTATTATGATTCAAAGTTTCGGCTTATAAAAAAATAAAGCCGAAGCTTTATTTTTTCATTAAACCATCAGCAAATGATAGCGGAAGTCCAAAAACAATACCAGTATTTGGATTGTCAATTCCTCCTACCGAATCATCCACAGTTTTACGGACAAGATCAACTTGACTATCATCAACAATAAAGAAGATGGTTTTGCTTTCTGGACGTGGATTTTCAAGGAATAGACGCAATGAGCCTAAAAGATAACTTTCATCAGAATCATCAATCGTTTTAATCATACCGGTTGATTCAATAATGGTTCCTCCACGTACACCTGCTCTTTTTAAGTTCGCAAGTAAATCATCTAAGCGATCAAGTTTATTTAAAACAACAACAATAACCTGCATATTTATCACCACCTAAGTCTATTATATCTCTTGTTTTGATAAATATCTAGTTATTATCATGAATTTGGTTTATAATAAAACATATGGTAAGGGGGTTTTAATCATGAAATATCAATTTGCTCATCGTATGTTAAATGTTAAAGCATCAGCAATTAGAGAAATATTAAAAGCAACAGCGAATCCGGATGTGATAAGTTTTGCAGGTGGAAATCCTTCGACAGAAGCCTTTCCTGTAAAAGAAATTGAAAAAATATCTGGTGACTTATTAGCTCATCAGCCTATCAGTGTTTTACAGTATGGAATTACTGAAGGAGATCAGGAATTAATTAAACAGGCCACAGCATTTTTTAATCGTGACGAAAGATGGAGATCAGATGTTGATTACTTCAGGGTCACAACAAATCATGGAGTTTGCAGCAAAGATTTTATGCAATGAAGGAGATGTTGTTGTTTGTGAAAATCCTAGTTTTTTAGGTGCTTTAAATGCTTTTAAATCACTAGGAGCAGTATTGAGAGGGATTACATATCATAATGGACAGTTAGATTTAGAAAAACTTGAAGCAGCTTTATCAATGGAGCCTATTTATGTACTTAATCCCTAATTTTCAAAATCCAACAGGTATGACTATGTCATTGGATGTCAGACGAGCAGTTTTAAAACTGGCCAAAAAATATGGTGTATTGATTTTAGAGGATAATCCTTATGGTGATTTAAGATTTGGAGGAGAAGCTGTTCCTTCTATGAAATCTTTAGATGAAGATGGTTTGGTGATTTATGCTGCCAGTCTTTCTAAGATTATTGCACCAGGTATGCGTGTAGCATGTTGCATTGCACCTCGTGATATCATTCAAAAAATGGTTGTCGCTAAACAGGCAAGTGATGTTCATTCTAATTTATGGGCACAAAAAGTTATGGCCCGTTATCTTCGTGATTATGATATGAATGAACATATTGATCGTATTTCAAAAGTTTATAAAAAGAAATGTCATTTGATGCTGGATGAAATGAAAAAGCATTTTCATCCTGATGTTCAATATACAATACCAACAGGTGGAATGTTTATATGGGTGACATTGCCTGATCATGTTGATATGTTATCGTTTGTTCAAAAGGCATTAGAAAAAAATGTGGCTGTTGTACCGGGAAATGCTTTTTTAGATGATGATACAAAAGAATGCCATAGTTTTAGAATGAACTACTCTACACCAACTGATGAAAAAATTATTGAGGGAGTCAAAATATTAGGTCAAATAACATATGAAATGTTATAAAGTTCGTCATTATTTTTGAATGTTATCATATATAATTGATAAATGGGAGGGAAATTGTATGCCATTTATAACTTTTACAACAACAAAAACATTAACTTTAAATCAAGAAAAAGCACTCAAAGAAAGTGCAGGTCAACTTATTTCTATTTTACCTCATAAAAAAGAAGAAAACTTAATGATTCATATAGAAGATAACCAAGTGATGTATTTTAGAGGACAAGAAATGGAATGTATGAAAATATCTTGTCAATTGTTTCATACAACAGAATATGCACACAAAAAAGAATTTGCTGAAAAACTGTTGAAAGAAGTTGAACGTATTACCAAAATACCTGTAGAACAACAATATCTTTCTATTGAAGAATTTGAAAATTGGGGTAAAAATGGTGAATACTTATAGAAGTCATTTTGACTTCTATATTTTTTTATTGTATTTTGAAAAAAAGACTTGCATTCGATATATGGATATGCTATTATGTTTAAGCAACAAGAATTGCTTGAATAGCTCAGTTGGTAGAGCAATCGGCTGTTAACCGATCGGTCGTAGGTTCGAGTCCTACTTCAAGCGCCATGTGGCTCGTTGGAGAAACGGTTAACTCACATGCCTTTCACGCATGCATTCACGGGTTCGAATCCCGTACAGGTCACCATATAAAAACAAAGCGATCGTCAGATCGTTTTTTTATTTATATAAGCAGATGATTTGTGATATAGTCTATTCATGTTATAATATGTATCAAGAAAAGGAGCCGATAAAATATGATACTTGACGAACTCAAACAATATAAACCTTATTCCATTTCCCCTGGTTATCATAGCGAGCATATTCTTTATGGAGAAAAACTGACACTGGACTATATTGATGGAACTACCTATACTTATGAATACGAAACTGCTAAAGCCATCATGGGTCTTGTACATAGTCAATACAACAATGATCAGGTCTATCTTTTTACTCATGAACATTCATTATTATTTCAAATTATTCACAATAACCAAAAAAAAGCGTATTTAGAATATTCTTTACAAGATCAACGTTTCATTATAGCAAGTGCCTATGAAAAAAGCGATAGTTTATATCGTTTATTACTTGTTGCAATCAATTACATATATAATCAATATCAGATAGAAACATTTCAAGATATTTATGAAAACTGGCGTCACATTGATATGAGCCAACATCATCATGCTAATGAATGGGATGCAAATCACTATAAATACGTTTTAAACATTGCTAAAAGATTGATTCAAATATTAAAAGATATTCTTCAACTTCAAGATTGTTTTTTATCTTTACATTATGATTCTGTTGAAGAATTATTAAACCATCTTCATATGACATTTAATACCCAATCTTTAACCCCTATCTTTTTATTTCAAGAAGACCCTCAACACTTATTATTAGATTTACAATCAAAACAACAAATCTATCAGTCATTATCTTCTTCATCCTATACTATATTAGATATAACCCCTCTCTATTCAACACAAGAAAGAATGAAATTACCATTATTTCTTCAAGAATCAATTAAAGATAATGAACGTTTGTATATGCAAAATCGTCATTTTTTAGATCAAAATGACTTTGATTTAATTAAATCTTTTCAAAGAGGAAAAACATGGTCATGTTTATATTATGGTCCTTCTGGAACTGGTAAAACAACAAAATTACTCTGTGTTGCTGGCGCATTAGGATTACCAAGTTTAAAAATGGTAGGAAGTCGTTCTATTGATGAATCAACTTTATTTGGTAAATATGTCTTAAGAAATGGTGAAACTGTTTTTGAATATGGTCCTTTAAGTTTAATGATGAAATATGGTGGTATGTTTATTTTTGATGAAATCAATATGGTTGATAGTGACATTATTTCATCATTAAATGATGTTTTAGATGGTACAAAGCAAAAGATTTTAGACAATGGAGAAATCATTCATGCTCATCCACTCTTTAGATTTGGTGAAAGCATGAATATTGGTTATGCAGGAACAAATGAAATGAATCTTTCTCATAAATCACGTATTCAAAATAAAATAAAAATCAGTCAATTACCTATCGACAAAATGGCACATATTATTGTCAAAGAAACAGGAATTGATGATACAACTGCAACAAAAATGGCATCATTACTTGACGCTTTCCATAATGTTATTATGAATGAAGGTAATGAAACAACACAAAGAATTGACTTAAGAACATTGCTGAACTGGGCTAATAAAACTGTTGATTTAGATGGTGATGTGATTCGTGCAAGTCTGGTCACAATTATTTCAGAATTAGCTGAAGAAGATGATGAAATCTTAAACTTAGAAGATGCTCGTCAAATTCTTGCGACAAATGGACCTGCTGCTTCTGTCATGTCACTCATTGTTCATGAATTTGTTGAATAATCTCTATGTTATCATCACAAATCAAACAAAAACTCAAAAAAGATACAGTTCTTTATGCTCAGATGCCTATTCATCTCACTATTGATGAAAGCAATCAATGTTATTCACAAATCAAAAATCATCAAGCAACTATCACTCTTGGCAAAAAAGCTCCTTATCGCTATCTTGAACACTTTCATCCTCAAGGGTATGAAATGTTTATGGAAGGACTTTTGTTTCATGAACTCGCAAGTTTACGCTATTGTGATTTTCAAATCTTATCACAAACTTACATTCAAGCTTCCAAAACTTTAACCCAGGTCAATTCTGCCGCAAAAGACTTTCTTAACAAACAAATGTCTTATCGAGAACTCAAATCCATCATTACAAATTATGTCTTTCAAACCAATCTACCACTTGTTTTAAAAGCTATTGAAGAAGGTGCTGTTGAAAATGCTTTAGGCATTGATTTTCCAGAAACTTGGAATCCTCTCATGTATGCCCGACAAGCTATCACTTCATCTTTTCTTAAAGAAAAACATCAACAGACTGATACAGCTTTCTTAATGGATAAAATCATTAAAGAAATCATGGTCATCTGTACCTATGGATACAGATTCCAGTTAAATAACAGTATCATCTATTTACCTCACTATCTTTCACAAAATTTTATCCAAATAAGAAAATTAGCAATTCAAGGGCGTTTACAGACAAATCATACAAAAGAACGTTTAGAAATAGCTAAAGAAATTCTCAATCTATGTCAACCCATTATGGATGAAACTGTCAAAGAAATATTTGATACAATTCAAAACGGTTCTAAAATATCTGGTATTTCTCAAAGTCTTTTTTCTCAAATGTCTAGTGAAATTGCGATTCAATTTCAAAAAGGTGAATCACAAAATTCACCTCAACAAACACCAACTAAATATCAGCTTGATCTTTCTGATGAAGAATTTCAACGTATTGAATCACTTGAAAATGAAGCCGAAAAGATACAAAAGCATCAAATTCTACAAGATATTCATAGACGTGAAGAAAAACAAAGGAAACAACAGGAAAAAAGTTTTCAATCTCAAACTTATCATTCTTCCATTGAACAATCTATTGTTTTATTACCTTTAGAAAGAACAACACCTACTCAATACGGTACTATTGCTTTAAGAAATCAAAATGAAAGTATTATCAGAAGTAATAGACTTGCAAGACTATTTAAGCATGAAAGAATGTATGCTTCAAAAAGTCAAACAAAGCATAAACTAGAATATGGAAGACAATTAGATCAACAAAATCTTTATCGTGCTTCTTTAGATGGACGTGTATTTAAGACTCATAAACAAGGAAAGAAGAAAGATTTATGTGTGTATATTCTTGTTGATACAAGTGAATCAATGAGTGGTGACAAAATTATCAATACAATGAAAGGTTGCTTTGAACTCGCAAGAGTTTTACAGACATTAAAAATACCCTTCTGTATTTCTGCACATAAAGCACTTGGAAAAACACGGGTTCAGCTCACTGAAATTATTTCCTTTCAAGATTGCCAAAAAAGATATTTACTGAATCGTATTTATGCTATGCATACATCCGGTGGAACACATGAAGATATTGCTTTAGAATATATTTTAAAGAAACTAGCTGCCTACAAAAGACACCGCAAAGGCTTTGTCTTTGTCTTATCTGATGGCGATACGCATGGCGTAGAACATATTCATGAATTAACACGCCTATATAAAAAAGATCAAGATATTGATGTTATAGGAATTGGTATACAAACTGCTCCATTGATTACCAAAACATATCCAAATGGTTTATTCATTGAAAACATTGAAACTTTACCCGATATGTTAATTCAAAAATTAAAAGAAATCGCTATATAAAAACATCTCTTAATCGAGATGTTTTTATATAACATATCCTATAACAAAAATAGATATAATAACGATAATCAACATTCTCAAAACCATCCAAACGATGGGATAACGTTGAATAATTTGACTATATGCATATTCTACATTCGCAACACGATATCCTCTTGACCAAAATGCATTGCACACAACAGAAAGTACCCATAACACAATCACAAAATCATGATTATGTCCATGAAACAATAAAAAGATTCCAGCAATCAAAATAATAAGCCATTGTATTTTTATCAATATCCCATCTATTTTCTTCATCTTCTATACCCCACATATGTCACTTGTTTTCCATCATTCTGCATTTGTAAAACTGTTTGTCCTTCTTTTTGTTTTTGATCTACAAACTTAACTGTCACAATCTGACTATCTCCTTCTTCTATAGCCACTGACTGTATCGTTATAGGTAAATCATATGGTTTTAAATCATTTTCCACATTACCCAAAACCTTTATTTGTACATCTTTAATGATATTATCTTTCATTTGATTTTTAAACTCATCATTGACATTTTGAAGAATTTCCTCTATTTCATTACCTTCTGCTTGAAGTAGATCCTGTGAAAAATATACAATTTTTTTTGCAACATCTTCAACATCTACATGACTTTTTTGACAACCACTTATTCCTAATACAAGAAACAAACCTAGAAATGTTATGAAAATCTTTTTCATATTCTTCACCCTTTCCCACATCATAAATCATTAAAATAATTTAAATATGAAAAATAATATTTATTATACTTTTAGTATATCATCTTTCATTTAAATGTAAAGTCATTTTATAAAGAAAAAAACGGATTTCTCCGTTTTCTATCTTTGTAAATATGACATTAATGGTTGTTTCACATGATCAACAACATAACCACTTCCACCACGACCTTTAACATCTTCTACCATTGTTGTAATAACAATAGGATTTGATGAATCTGTAGAAGCAACAGATAACCAACCTATTTCTGTTCCTGTTGTATCATCTTGTGATTCTTTAATTTCTCCTGTTCCTGTTTTTGCAGCCAATTGGAATTGACTATTCTTTAAGCTATGAGCTGTTCCGTGACTATCTTCTACAACTTGAATTAAATCTGATTTAATTTCATCCGTTGTTTTCTTTGAGAATGGTTCAGCCCATACAGATGTTTCAGTAGATTTCACAACATGAGGTGTCATCATTTTTCCATCATTCATAAATGAACTATAAATAGATGCCATTTGTACAGGATTCATTAAAATTTGTCCTTGACCATATCCACTATCAGCAATCTGTATATCCTTATCAAATGAATCACTTGTATATTGTGATTTTGTTAATGCTAATTCAAAAGGTATATCTTCTCCAATCTTTAAAGATTGATATCCTTTTTCAAGATTATCTTTTCCAATCTCTAATGCTGCTTTCGCAAAATAAACATTATCTGAATAAATTAAAGCATTTTTTAAATTATTAGGGTTAGGAGCATGTAATGTTGTGACATAATAATCTCCCCAGCTTGAATCTTTTTGCCACTTCATTTCAGCACCAAGATCTTTAGAAGCATCTAATGAACCTGTTTCTAAACCAATTGCTGCTGTGATAGATTTCATAGTTGAACCGGGTACCCAAGTTGCACGGAAACGATTTGTCAGTGGTTGTGCTTTATCATTGTTTAAAGCATCCCATTCTTCCGTTGAAAATCCATAAATAAAATCATTACTATCAAATGATGGTGTACTGACTAACGCTAAAACTTCTCCATTTGTTGGATTCATAGCAACTGAAGCACTTTGATCATTTTCAAATGATTGATATAAATCTTTTTGTAAATCTATATCAATCGTTAATGTAATATCTTGCCCATCTTGTTTTTCTTGAGTGGCTACTGTACTCTTTGTGCTTCCATTTTCATCAACAATAGAAATAGTTGCTCCATTTGTTCCTTTTAATTGTTTTTCATAGGCAGCTTCTATGCTACCAATCATTGATGTTTCTGTATAGCCTTCTCCTTGATGTTTTTCTAAATCTTCTGCCGTTACTTGTTGCATATATCCTGTTAAATGAGAAGTGATTTCTCCATAAGGATAGCTACGCACTTCTACAGTATTTAATTGTACTCCCGGTATTTGTAATAACTGATTTTCTAGTTGTGTATCATCAGATGGAATTGTTGTTAATGGGACAAAAGAATCATCTTGAATCCAAGAAGCACTCATTGTTTTTTGAATACTTTCTTTTGTTAATGATAGTAATTTTGCTAATTGATCATAATCATTTTCCCCATTTAATTTTCCTCTAACAAGCCCTACAGAATAAGCTTCTCCCTGCCCTGCTAACATTTTTCCATTGCGGTCTAAGATTCTTCCTCGATTTGCTTCATCTTCCGATACTCTGACTTTATCATTTTGCGTTAAGTCTGGGAAAATAAAAGAATCATCCCATACAATCTTATCATCTTCTATTGTTGTCTTATTTTCAAAAGAAACTTCACCAGCAACTGTATTCATTTTAACTTGATAAGTTAATTGGTTATCTTCTTCATCTAAAACTTCAATACTTAATTGATTCGCTTCAATTCCTTCATAAATATTTTGATTTCTTGTCACAAATGTTTCTTTATCATATTTTTTCTGTGATTCTTCACTAATACAATCATACATTTCATCATACTTCTTTTCTGAAATCAAAGTATAAAAATCTTTTAATGTACCTTCATTATTGTTCCCCGATAACAAGAAAAATAAAACAACACTTACAATCACTATAATTCCAACAATACCTCCAATAATGAAATATTTCTTGGAATTATTATTTGTATAAACAACACCCATGTTATTTCCTCCTTTGCTATTTTAGTATAACATTTAAAAAAAAAAAAACCAACTAAAAATCTGATTGTCCGCTAAAACACTGTACTTATCAGCACATTCAAGGATTGAAATACTTCAAATTACTACGATTTTACTACCATTGAATGAGCCTTGATACGTTAGAAATCCCAGATTTGCAAAGATATGGTACAGCACATCAGTATTGATAAACTAAAAATTGAATATCGCAAGTAGATTATGGAACGCCGATATTGACGTTCCTTTTCTATTTCCAGCCGTTCAGAAATGGACGGCTTTTTCTATATCCAAACGAAAGGAGAATTTTAAAAGCTATGAAAAAGATATTGAAGCGATTAGCCACAGGCTTCCTTGCCTTTGCGACTATCGTTACCGCTTTGCCGACAACGGCAGTCCACGCTTCCGAGAAGCAATACTGGACAGAAAGTGCCGAGCGTGTCGGTATCGTTGAAAAAGTGATGAATGACGGTTCTATCGGTTCGACATTCAACGAGGGACACATGACCGTTGAGGGCGAGGACGCTTTCTGCGTGGATATTAACACCAACTTCCGCAACGGCTACAAGACCAGAGCCGACGCAAGCACACGCATGAGCTACGACCAGATTTCAGATGTTGCCCTCTCAATCGAGTATGTTAATCAGTATGTGCAGAGCCACAGCGGATTGAGCAGTCAGCATATTTACCTTTTGAAACAGTGCGTCGTATGGCAGAGATTGAGCGTTCATCTGGGCTGGCAATGCGATAACGTCAGAGCTTCCTATGATGAAATCCCAAAAGCGATACAGGACGAGGTTTACGCTGGGGCGAAAGCCTTTGCCAGCGAGAACAAGGGACGCTATGAATGTGGCGGTTATATCTACTCTGGCGAGGGACAGGACATTGGACAGTTCTGGGCGAAACTTGCCGTTGGAAATGCCACCCTTAAAAAGACTTCCAGTAATGCCAGCATTACCGACGGGAACGGGCTTTACTCTATCGCTGGTGCGACTTATGGTGTCTATTCTGATAAGGACTGCACAAAACAGCTTGCCACCCTTACGACTGATAACAGCGGAAATACTGATACCGTGGAAGTAAAGGCTGGCACAGTCTACATCAAAGAGCTTTCTGCTCCTGCTGGCTAC
>ENA-OPXH01001619-OPXH01001619.1-human-gut-metagenome-genome-assembly--contig:-NODE-1619-length-14873-cov-1.930557_pt1 | contig 14873 bp, 10 predicted proteins | sample MGYA00241521_ERZ502034 | MGnify/ENA primary metagenome ERZ502034 (study PRJEB25962, sample SAMEA2042103) | human gut metagenome | biome: human gut; feature: human-associated habitat; material: faeces... | reverse complement strand
CTGATCGAATATATTCAGACGAAGGGAAAAATAATCCCCCGGGTGGACGGTCGGATCAAATTTACCGATTAGAAGAATCAGGTTCTTGGGCAGAACCGGGATTTTGTCCCGCTTTCAATATATGGTTCATGAAATGTCCGTATTCTTCTTCCGTGATTTCCAGTTCTAAGAGGATTTTTTTCTTTTTTACCGGATGAGGAGAAGATTTTTTTTCTTTTTCCATGCGGATAAGTTTGTTATTTTCTGCCAGGCAATCGGAAAAATATTGAAAGAAATCCGTGTTTAATGCCATGGAAATATCGTAAAGTAATGACGTATCTATGATTTTTCGTTTAAAAATGTTGTATGCGATGGTTCTGTCTTTTTGAATTTGCTGAGCGAAATAAGCTACAGACCACCCTGTCTTTTTAAACACAAGCCGTATTCTCTCCCCAATATCGATTCCTGGATTCATAGTCTCGTTTTATCCTTTTTTCTTTGTTATACGGAAAACTTTCATTTCTGTTGCCGGCGTTTCTTGACGGAATATCGTGTAACAGTAAAGGGTAGAAAACGTATCATCAGTGTGACTTATTTAAAAAGAGAAGCTATGGAATATAATGTGAAGCATGATGAGAAGCGCCATCGTTTCGAATACGACCGAAACGGCTTGATGGCTTTTGTAGAGTACGACCTGGAGGATGGAGTGATGGATATATTTCATACCCTTGTTCCGATACCGATGGAAGGTATGGGAGTTGGATCGGCTTTGATGAAGTACGCACTGGATTATGCCCGGGATCACCATTATAGTGTGATCCCGAACTGTGCTTTTGCTCAAGCCTTTTTATTGAGGCATACGAATTATCGGGATTTGATCAGTTAAGCACTGATTTCGATCCGGTTGTTGTCCGGGTCCAGAATCACACTTTCGTAAAAACCGTCTCCGGTTGTGCGGGGTTCACCGATGACCTTGTACCCTGCCTGCCGGAGACGCTCTGTCAGTCGATCGACCTGATCTTTACTCCCCGTTGAAAAGGCAAGATGGGCAAAACCGATGAATTCCCGGTCTTCACTATTCCGTACCTGGTCTACATCTGTCCGGGACATGATTTCCAATGTACATCCTCCTTCGAAATGAAGCATGTAAGATTCAAAACCTTTTTTCGGATTTATATACTTTGCATGGGACTTCCCTTGAAAATAGGTGGTATAGAAACTCCTCAATACTTCTAATTGTTTGGTCCAGATTCCGATGTGTGTAATTTTCATGGTGTGTTGAAATTATTTTATACATGTTGCCGGGCAGTTTCATATTTTCTGGAGAAAAGGACCAGTAGTATAAAACCGACGAGGGCAAAGAAGGTTCCGAGCAATGCCGGATAGCGGTAACTTAAACCGGCTTGTAACGGTAATCCTCCGCAATATGCTCCGATAGCGTTTCCAAGATTAAAAGCGACCTGTACGCTGGCTGCCCCTAACATTTCTCCTCCGGGGGAGAAACGGATGAGTAAAACTTGCTGAGGACTCGAAAGGGCGAATAGTCCGGCAGTACAGAGGCACATTAAAATGACCGACAACCAGGAGATAGAAGCGAGGAAATAGATCAGTAACAGTAAAATGGAGAGACTGCCCTGCGTGAAAGCTGCTACCCGTCCCGGGGTGAAACGGTCGGAAAGCCGGCCGCTGACCAGGTTGCCGACGACCATTCCGAAGCCGGCCAATACCATCAATAGCGTGATACTCTCAGGACGAAAGCCGGACACGTGAGTCAGTAAGGGGTTGATGTAGCTATACCAGCAAAATACACCTCCGTTACCGAGCATGGTCGCTCCTAAGATTAACCAGGGAGCCGGTGATTTCAAAAAACGGAACTGTCCCTTGAAACCGGTATCGGGTAGTTTTTCTACCTGAGGCACCCAGCGCCAGATATAGTAGAGGATAAGCACTCCCCAAACGCCTACCAATAAAAAAGTCATCCTCCAGGAAATCGCTGCACTCAGCGAAGTGCCCAGGGGTACACCGAATAAATTAGCCACCGTCATACCGGCTATCATGATCGATACGGCTTCCGATCCTTTTCCTTTGTCGGCGAGTTTTTCAGCAACGATAGAACCGACACCGAAATAAGCACCGTGGGGTAAACCTGAGATAAATCTCCCCAACATCAAAATCCAATAGTTGGGCGCAGAAGCTGCAATGATATTTCCCAGCATAATCATACTCACCAATACCAATAGAATATTTTTCAACGGATATTTGCGGGCGATGATCAGAAGCGGAGCGCCTACACATACCCCGATCGCATAAGCCGATATCAGATGCCCTGCAGTAGCGATACTGATATTTAAAGCTTTGGCAACATCGGGCAAAATGCCCATCATGACAAATTCGGCAATCCCTAATCCTAATGTGCCGAAAGCTAAAGCGATAAGACTCTTTTTCATTGTAATCAAATTTTCGGAGTGCAAAAATAATACGTTTCTTTACAGAAGAATTTGATCTATATCAAAAAATAAAGTTGTATCTAAGTGTTTGGTATACTCCGGATGGTGGATAGAAGTATGGTTTTTAGTTACAGGGAAAGCAAGGGGTTCTGAAGTTTGCCGGGGTGGTTGTGATTAGGGAAGGGGATTGGTTTAGACGCTTTTAAAACGTACCAATAACCTTGATTTGTCGGGGTAGGGGATTATAATGATATACGCAGTCCCTGTGATTTTATACAAAACCTAAAATTAAAAAAATCGGAAGTGATAAAATAGATCCTTCTTTTCTTGATATTGCGACTTATTTTATAGTTTGGTAGGGTGGAATTGGATTATTAAATCTGGTCCTCAGGGGGGATTTAAATAAGTGAAAGACATCTTCGGTTTAGGAATATAATTTCATCACACGATAGGTGAATATGTTTTTTGTAAATGTGAATTCTAATCGGCAAAGGGATGGAAAATAATCATGTTAAACCGATTTATTGACGATCTGCGATAGTTGTGAGTGGGAGAAGATGGCTTTCTTTCCGGAAGAGGCGGCTGGAGCTGATTTGGTTATTTCTTGGTCGGCCGATTGCCGACTCACCGCTGATGGAGTTCTGGTTCACTTGAATGTGAAGGATAGTCAGGTAACTTTGAGAGGTATCTGCGTTAACGGAGGTAAAATTGTCTGTCCGAAAATTGAAATCGAAGTAGATGGATTTGGAGTATTTTTTTACGATGGGCTGTAACAAATCGGGAGGAGAATGGGTTTAATCGGTAAATAGTAAATATGATATCGATGAAACCTGTTTTAAGTTTTGGCCGGATTATGTTAGGTTTGGCCTATGTTGTTTATGGGTATTTGCATTTTGCACATACTGCTGCAGATGCGGCTATGGTACCTCAGGGCGTAGGACGTCCGGTGGTATGGGTGATTTTGATCGGAATCTGTTGGTGGGCGGTAGCACTGAGTTTTTTTACCAATATTCTGACGCGTTTGAGCGGAGTACTGGCATCGGTCTTGCTGTTTTTTGTCCTGTTTTTTGCAATTTTGCCTGATTTCCATGGGGTTAGTTCTTGGCTTTCGATGGCTTCGGTGTTGGGGCTGATCGGCGGGTCGTTACAGGTAGCTGCTTATGGGGAAATGTGGTATAGGCGTAAAAATCGGGGATGATATGAACAGACAACTTTTACATCGCTTGGGTGGAATATTCGATACCCACCAGATTCTCGCTTCCGATCTTTACCGGGAGATTTATTCCCGGGACGGTTCTTACTTCGATATCAAACCGGAAATCATCGTTCGGCCCGATACCCCGCAGCAGGTACAACAGTTGCTGGCTATCGCTTCGGAAGCCGGGGTGAACGTCACTTTCCGTACCGGAGGGACTTCGTTGTCGGGACAGAGTGTTAATGAAGGGATTATCTGTGAATTGCGTACGGCCTGGAAGAAAAGCGAGGTACGTGATCATGGACGGAAAATCTGGTTTGAGCCGGGGTTGACCGCTCATCAGATCAATACGATATTGAAAAAATACCAGACAAGAATCGGGCCGGATCCTGCTTCGGCTATAGCGGCTATGATGGGGGGAATACTTTCGAACAACAGTAGTGGGATGCAGACCGGAACGCGTTATAATTCCTACCATACCTTAAGTGCTATCGAGTTTATGTTGGCTAACGGCCATCGCTACAATAGTAGTGTTGCTGCTGATCGGCAACGCTTTGAGCAGGAGGAAGAATGGTTATGTCAGGGGTTGTTGCGGATACGGGAACAAATCCTGAAGAACGATGAAATCCGTAACCGGATTATCGAAAAATATAAGATCAAGAATGTAACCGGGTACAGCATGAATGCTTTCGTCGATTTCGAACACCCGATGGATATTTTCGCTCATCTGCTGATCGGTGGGGAGGGTACTTTGGGATTTATCGTTTCGGCGGAGTTGAACACCTTGCCGCTGATGCCTGTGTATAGTTCGGCGATGCTTTATTTCAAGGATGCTACGCAAGCGGCGGCTTCTGCAGCTCTCCTCGGAGAAAGTGGGGCGGTATCGGTAGAGATGATGGATTATGCTGCCCTCAGCAGCCTGGGAAACCGTCCGGAATTACCCCGGGGGACGACAGCTATGCTGATCGATTATGGTGCACAGTCGCCGGAAGAAATGCAGGATATGGTAAAACGTCTACAGCCCCGGCTGAAGAAATTGGATGGTATGGTCGATATGGAAGAGTTCACCCATACGGTGAGCGAGCGGGAAAAGCTGTGGGAGGTCCGTAACGGCATTTTTCCTTGTGTTGCAGGGGCTCGTATTCCGGGTAATGCCGTGGTACTCGAAGATGTGGCTGCTCCGGTTGGAAAACTGGCTGATCTGGTTGGAGGATTACAGCAGTTATTCCGAAAACATGGTTATGAAGGTTCTATTTTCGGACATGCCCGCGATGGAAATGTACATCCCTTGGTGACTTCGGGGATGGAGACTGTAACCGAGGTCAATAACTTTTCCCGCTTTATGGAAGGAATGGTCACACTGGTACTTTCGCTCGACGGTTCGCTAAAAGGTGAACACGGTACCGGGCGTGCTGTCGCCCCTTTTGTCGAGCGGGAGTGGGGAACTGAAATTTACGCTATGATGCAGGAACTGAAAAGACTGGCAGATCCGAAGGGTATACTGAATAAAGGAGTGATCCTGAATGAAGATCCGGATGCCCATTTACATTCGATCAAGAAGATGACACTTTTTGCCGGGGAGTTGAACTATAAAAAGGCCGATACATGTATCGAATGTGGGTTTTGTGAGCATGTTTGTCCTTCTCGTTATGTTACGCTAACACCTCGCCAGCGATTGCAGGCCCGACGAATTATTGAACGGACCGGTAGCAGGGAGCTGGAAAAAGAATATGACTATATCGGCGAACAGACCTGTGCGGCGGATGGGATGTGTCAGGTGCCTTGTCCTATGGGGATCAGCACGGCTGTGGTCACCGATGCTATCCGGGCTAAAAAGGCAACTCCCGCAGAGTCGGATATCCTGCACTACGGAGCAGAACATTTCGGAGCGGTGGAAACCGACCTGCGTGCTATGTTGAAGGTGGCTGTAGGTACGGAACGGGTTATTTCACCTTATCCTCTGCTTTGGGCTACCGATTTTTTACACAGGATATCGCATCAGGTGCCTCATTGGTCGTCTCATTTTCCGATGCCCCGAAAATTACATTACCGGGAAGAAGCGAATCCCGATTTTGTTTATTTCCCGGCTTGTGTCACCCGTATTTTCGGTGCTTCGGGTTTGCATAAAGACGATTTGATCACAGTAGTACTGCGGTTGGCCGGTAAAGCCGGGATTCGGGTAAGTCTGCCAGAAGAGGCGCATGGGTTGTGTTGTTCACAGATTTGGGAACATAAGGGAAATCCTGCGGGACAGCGGTTGACCGCCAACCGTACGATAGAAAGTTTTTATAAATGGTCGGGCGGAGGACGGATTCCGATATTCTGTGATACCACTTCGTGTACACATACACTGTTGTTTGAAACCGGTGGGGACATACTTACCCCCGAAAACCGGGAGAAATACAAGCAATTGAAAATCATGGATATCACACAATGGCTCAAAGAAGTTGTTTTACCCCGAATCAAAGTTATTCGCCCGAAAAATCGGATTTTACTTCATCCGACCTGTTCCTGTCAGATCATGGGACTTACTCCGGTGTTGCTCGATATTGCCCGTAAATGTGCCCGGGAAGTTATATTACCTGACAATTGGGGATGTTGCGGGGCTTCCGGTGACCGCGGTTTCATTTTTCCGGAGTTGTCTGATTCGGCAACCCGGGATGAACGGGATGAAATTGGCCATTAATCGTTCGACGGTTGTTATTCTTTGGCACGGACCTGTGAGATTGCGATGCAGGACCATATCGAACAACCGTATGAGTCGATCGTTTATCTGGTGGATGAGACAATTCAGGACCAGGGAACGTAGGTATGAGGTCCTGGTGTAAATATGCATGGAGCATTTTTTTCTTTGTAAAGGTGATCTTTCAACCGAATCAGGGAATGCAGATCCGATTCCCTGTATTCATTTTTTTATTTGTGGTTATTATGTTATTTTTGCAAAAATAAATGAAATATGTAGTGGTGTCTGTGATTTCAAATTACTATGAAAGTACAAATAGAAGAAAGCTGGCGGAGACAATTACAGGAAGAGTTCGATAAACCCTATTTTGAGCATTTAGTGGGATTTGTGAAAGAGGAATATGCGCGTTATACGGTTTTCCCTCCGGGAAGTCGGATTTTTCATGCTTACAATACTTGTCCTTTTGAAAAGGTAGTCATTCTGGGGCAGGATCCCTATCACGAGCCGGGGCAGTATTACGGACTTTGCTTTTCGGTGATGGACGGAGTTCCTTTCCCGCCTTCGTTGGTAAATATTTTCAAAGAGATACAGAACGATCTGGGGAAGCCTATTCCCCGTTCGGGACGTTTGGAGCGCTGGGCGGATCAGGGAGTATTATTGATCAATGCCATTCTGACCGTACGGGCACATCAGGCCGGTTCGCATCAGGGAAAAGGCTGGGAAGAGTTTACGGATGCCGTGATCCGGCGACTGAATGATGAACGGGAGCATATCGTGTTTATGTTGTGGGGGGCGTATGCTCAGAAAAAAGGGGCTTTTATCGACCGTACTCGGCATTGTGTACTGACGGCTCCCCATCCTTCCCCGCTGTCTGCAGACCGGGGCTTTTTCGGATGCAAGCATTTCAGTAAAGCCAATGCCTATTTCCGGAGTAAAGGATTGGCAGAAATCGAGTGGTGATTCTGATTATAAGAACTATTTTATATTTTTGTGCGGTTTAATATGAAAAATAGGAAGGAAATGAAAAAATGGATGTTAGTGGTTCTGGTGTTGGCCGGAAGTGTGAGCTGGGGACAGGCTCAGATAAAAATCGGAAACCGTACGATCAATACGAAGAAAGTGTTGAATGCGGCTTCGGAAGTGGCTTCTGCCATTACCTTGTCGGATGAGGATGTAGCTGCTTTGTGCCGTGAGTCGGTGAAATGGATGGATGAGCAAAATCCGGTTTCAGACCCCGGATCGGCTTATTCTAAACGTTTGGATTCGCTGATGAAAAAAGTAGGGGAGGTAGAAGGTTTGAAATTGAACTATAAGGTATATGAGGTGGTGGATATCAATGCGTTTGCTTGCGGAGACGGGAGTATTCGGGTATTTTCGGCCTTGATGGACCTGATGGATGACGACGAACTGATGGCAGTTATCGGTCATGAAATCGGTCATGTCGTACATACCGACAGCAAGGATGCCATGAAAAATGCCTATTTGGCTGCTGCTGCAAAGAGCGCGGCAGGAGCTGCAGGAGGAGTATTGGAAAAATTGACCGATTCACAACTGGGGGAGATTGCCCAAGCCTTGTCGAATGCTCAATTTTCACAAAAACAAGAAACTGAAGCCGATGAATATGGGTTTGAATTTTGTATCAAACATGGTTTCGATCCTTATGGGATGGCTAATGCACTGGAGAAGTTGAATAATTTGTCCGAGGGACAAAAGGCATCTAAATTTCAGCAGATGTTTTCTAGTCATCCCGATAGTGCCAAACGGGCGTCCCGGATGAAAGAGAAAGCGGATGCTTATCTGAATAAATAGAATCCCTGACTAACGGCGGGGCCGGGGCTGGTGTGGCGTGAGAAATGATTGAGTTTGATGAAGTGCCCGAAGATCTTTTGTTGTTGTTCCGGGAGATACCGTTACGAACTGTGATGGTTTGCGTGTTTCAAGGTTGGTCATATGGATAAAATATAAAAAATATTTTCGTCTGTTTATTTCTTTTGAGGTTGTAGTTGCGGAATAACGATTGTTCAAAAACTTTACTGAGTTATTTCCGTTCAACTCAGAAAAACAAGCAGATGAAAATTGCAATTAGTGGAGCGACCGGTTTTATCGGTACACATTTAACCCGTTATTTATCGGGACAGGGGCATGAAGTGACAGGACTTGGACGGAAATGGTTCGGTCGGGGAAATGCCGATCATTTGGCAAAGTTGATGGAAGGAATGGATGTCGTTATTAATTTGGCAGGAGCCCCTGTCAATCATCGTTGGACGACGGCATATAAACAGGAATTGTACGATAGCCGGATCATTCCTACACGTATGCTGGTCGATGCGATTAACCGGACTGTCCGGGTTCGGCTTTTTATTTCGGCTTCGGCGGTAGGATATTACCCTTCCCGGGGCTGTTACGATGAATATAGTCATGTGAAAAGCGATGGTTTTTTGGCCGGATTGTGTAGGGCTTGGGAAGCAGAGGCTGGACTGATCCGGAAGTCGGCCAGATTGATCATTACGCGTTTTGGGGTGGTATTATCCCCTGAGGGTGGGGCTTTTCTGCAACTTATCCGTCCTTTGCAGAGTAGATTGGCAACGGTGATCGGGTCCGGGAATCAACCTTTTACCTGGATTGCTCTAACTGATTTGATCGGGGCAATGGGATTTGTGATCGACCAGCCCGGATGGAGTGGGGTTTTTAATTTTGTGACGCCGGAGCAGACGACTAACGCTGCTTTTACCGCTGCTTTGGCCCGACGGTATCATGCCCGATTAACCGTAAAACTCCCGACTGTTTTTTTTCGATTGTTTTATGGGGAGGGGGCTGTTTTGCTGACCGAGGGCCAATGTGTGAAACCTACCCGTTTGCTGGAAAAGGAATTTCAGTTTCAGGCACCTACTGTAGAGGCTTTTTTTAAGCGTATATAGAGTAAATATCTCGGTTGAAATGGGAGAGACCGATGATTCTTTTTTAATTTTGTTGCAGGTATAAAAATGAATAGCCATGAAAGTCGTCTTAATAAATGGAAGTCCTCACCGGAAAGGGAATACGTTTATCGCCCTTTCGGAAGTAGCGGGGGCACTTGAAAAAGAAGGTGTACAAACGGAGATAATCCAACTTGGGATAAAAGCGGTGCAAGGGTGTATTGCTTGTAATAAGTGTGCAGAGTTGGGACATTGTGTATTTCAGGACACCCTTTATAATCAGGTCAGAGAAGCATTGCAGGAAGCAGATGGTATCGTCGTTGGTTCGCCGGTATATTATGCCGGTCCGAACGGGGCGCTCTGTGCATTGCTCGACCGGGTGTTTTATTCCTGTTCGGAATTGTTGGCTTACAAAGCCGGAGCTTCGGTGGCTGTTTGTCGCCGGGGTGGGGCGAGTGCCACTTTCGACCGGTTGAACAAATATTTTACTATCCTGAATATGCCGGTAGTTTCTTCGCAATACTGGAATAGCGTTCATGGGATGCGGCCCGGAGAAGCAACAGAGGATGCCGAAGGACTTCAGACTATGCGTATGCTGGGCCGGAATATGGCTTGGTTGCTGAAAGGAGTGAAACGGGAAGAACGGCCGGAACCGGAACTTCGGGTCATGACTAATTTTATACGATGAAAATTTTAAATCCTCGGGTAACTTGAAAGACGAGCATTTAAGTCCTTGTTTTTTAAAGTATCCGGACTTTTATATTGGGGTATTTTCTTGCCTGTATGGTTATTTCTCCTTACTTTTACGCATCCTGATATATAAAATAGGGTGAAAATTTAAAATTTTTATGAAAAATATTTACAGGACGGCATGTTGGATTGCCTGCCTTTTGTGTTGTGTGCATACCTTGTGTGGTAAAAATGTTGAGGGAGATGTTAACTATGTCTTGATAATCAATACTTATACGGAGTCGACTCCTTGGAGTAACAGCATGATTTATCCGATTGTCAGTATGGCTTCACAAGATGAAAAATTGGGGGTATATACCGAGCATATGAATATGTTGATGATGGATGGTGAAGAGGAATTGGCTGCATTTGAGAAAAATATTTTTAAGGATTTTGAGACCCGTCCTCCGAAACTGATTGTATTATTGGGGACAGCCAGTTTTATTCTGTGTGAGGATTTGGATCGTCAGTGGCCGGATATCCCGATCATATTGTGTGGAGAGCGGGATTATGCCGGAAATAAGGATATGGTGTTGAAGAAACAACCGCTGACTCCGGAAGAGCGTATGCCCTTGACCGCTTGGCAGGGTAAATATAATATGACCTCTATGCCGATCCAGGTCTATTTCGAAGAAAACCTGGATTTGATGAAACGGTTGATTCCCGGTATGAAGGAAGTATTGTATATCGGTGATGAAACTTATATTTGTCAGCAGAATGATTATGATCTGAAACATTTGATGGAGTCCGGATATCCTGAATTGAAATACCGTTTTCTATGTTCCAGGGATATCGGTAGTCTTTTCACTATTTTAAATCAGATAGATGTCCGGACAACGGGTATTTTATTTTCATCCTGGTTTCAAAAAAGAGTTTATGCCGGCAATACCGTGTTGTATGCTAACAGCCATCGGATTATAGCCACTTCTTCGGTGCCGTTGTTTTCTTTTAAGAATGTCGGAATCGAAGAGGAAGGAGGAATTATCGGAGGTTTTATTTATAATAAAACAGATTATGTCGCTCATCTTTGCGAAACGATCAGGGAGATTATCGGTGGGCGTCAGGCACGTGATATCCCTTTTTACTATGGCCCGAAAGGGACGCCTGTGTTTAATTATCAATCGTTGTTGCAGCGTAACCTCGATCCTGAGTTGTGTCCGCCGGGAACTGTTTTTTACAATATGCCGCCTACCTTTTGGGAGAAATATAAGTATATACTGATCGGGATCGGTTTTCTTTTAGTGGGGGTATTGCTAATTTTCCAATATCATCGTTTGCGGGTACTGGAAAAGATAAAAATGATACAACGCAGAGAATTGCAGGCCAATGAGAGGTACTTGGATCTGATCGATAATATGCCGATCCTTTATATGCATGAAGAGCTGATTAAGGATGCAGAAGGAAAGGTTGTCGATACGAGATATTTAGATATAAATCGTTATTTTGAAAATAATTTTTTCAAACGGGAAGAGATTATCGGGAAACTGGGGAGTGAGGTCTTTCCGGAGTCGATGCCGGAATTTCTGCATTTTGTGAATATAGCTCTTTGGGAGAAACGGTCGGTGACTTTCCCCTATTACTATAAAAAAATCGATATTTTTTACGACGTCGTAGTAAATGTCACAGAAGACGGCCATGGGGTAGATATATTCTGCGTGGATAGTACGGAGCTTCATCATGCCCAGAAACAGTTGGGCTTGACCAACCAAAAGCTTTCCATGGCATTGGATGTTGCGAATATTGTGCCCTGGAAGTGGGATTTACAGGCTCATACGATTCTCTGTGATGTCAACCGGCCAATCGAATTAAGCAGGGAGGAGACGGAGGTGGATGAAGAGCAACTTTTTGTGCCGGACTGGCAATATTTTTCAAAAATCCATAAGGAAGATCTGAAGAAAGTGAAGAAAGCTTATGCCGACCTGATCGAAGGGCGTATTGCAAAAGTGAAAGAGGAATACCGGGTGATCGACAAAGTGAATGACCATTACCGGATAGATTGGGTTGAAGCTCAGGCGGCAGTCGAAACCCGTGATGAATATGGGAAGCCTCTGACTTTGGTTGGCTCTTCGCTGATCATTACCGAGCGGAAAAGAATAGAAGCCGAATTATTGTCGGCTAAGGAACGGGCAGAGGAATCGAACCGTTTGAAATCGGCCTTCCTGGCCAATATGAGTCATGAGATCCGGACTCCATTGAATGCCATTGTCGGTTTTTCAGGAATTTTGGCTTCTGCTGAAGAGGGACAGGAAAAACAAGAGTATGTGAGTATCATCGAGAACAACAATGCTTTGTTGTTGCAACTGATCAGTGATATTTTGGACCTATCAAAGATCGAAGCAGGAACGATGGAGTTTGTTTATTCTGATTTTGAGCTGAATAAAGTGATGGACGAACTGGAAAATTCCCTGCGTTTAAAATTAGATCCGGCCAAAGAAGTGCAACTTTGTTTCGAACCCGGCTTACAGGAATGTTATGTCCATTTGGAACGAAACCGCTTGTCCCAACTGATCATCAATCTGGTGACCAATGCCATTAAGTTTACAGAAGAGGGAAGTATCCGCTTCGGCTATCAACTGTGGGAGAGTGGGCAGTTGTATTTTTACGTCAGGGATACCGGTTGTGGGATACCCCGGGATAAGCAGGATGCTGTTTTCGGACGTTTTGTCAAGCTGAACAGCTTTGCTCAGGGGACAGGCCTCGGGCTTTCGATTTGCCAAATGTTGGTAGAGCATATGGGGGGAGAAATCGGCTTACAGTCAGAAACCGGTGAAGGGGCGACATTTTGGTTTACCCTGCCTTTTATTGCTCCGGCAGAAAAATTTCAGGCGGAAAAAAAGATCGAGCCTATGCGGATCGAACAAAAGACCCTGACTATTTTGGTGGCTGAGGATAACGGGAGTAATTTTAAACTGATCGAATCGATATTGGGAAAGGATTACCATCTTTTGCATGCCTGGAACGGGAAGGAAGCTATTGAGTTATACCGGGAATACGAACCGCAGTTGATTTTGATGGATATCAATATGCCGGTGATGGACGGTTATGAAGCCACCCGTGAGATCCGGAAGTTCTCTTTGCAAGTGCCGATTATTGCGGTGACTGCTTTTGCTTATGCATCGGATGAACAGAAGGCTATGGAAAACGGTTTTAATGCCTATATGTCTAAGCCTATAAATGCCGGTCAGCTACGGACGAAGATTACTTCGATACTACAACGGCATGTCGTTTTTATGTGACCAATCGGAAAAATCCTGTTTTTCTATTCATTTTTACTTAACAGCTTCGTTACAAGTCTGTAACATCCTCTTTTCATCTTTGCAATGGAATTTAAGATATAATATTGCAAATGATGAATTGGATGTCAAGTGTGTTTTTTAAGGTCTGTTTGTTTGGTTTTATCGGGTTGGCCTGTCCCACAGCATTGTTGAAAGCTGAAGGGATTATAAAAGGGACAGTATTGGATAAAAACAGTGGGGAACCGGTGATCGGTGCTGCTGTTATGCTCGAGCAGACGCTGAAAGGGGCTGCTACCGATCTGGATGGTAGCTTTTCGATTTCCGGGATACCGGCAGGGAAATATAACCTACATGTTTCTTGTCTGTCTTATACTACTTTGAAGGTGGAAGGGGTTGAAATAACGGACGATCGTACCGTGGAACTGAAGATCGTGCTGGAAGCTGCTACCGAAGCATTGGAGGAAGTGACTGTGCGGGCTGTCCGTAAGATGAACAGCGAGGTGGCCATGGTGAATGCTGTTAAGGCTTCGCCTGTAGTGATGAGTGCGGTTTCCAGTCAGCTGATCACCAAAAGCCAGGATCGGGATGCTTCGGAGGTTGTAAAACGTATTCCGGGAATATCGATTATCGACGATAAGTTCGTTATTGCCCGGGGATTATCCCAGCGATATAATAATGTATGGATCAATAATAGTGCTGTTCCTAGTTCGGAGGCGGATTCGAGGGCTTTTTCTTTCGATATCGTTCCTAGTGCCCAGATCGAGAATATTATGATCATGAAGTCGCCTTCTCCGGAGATTCCGGCCGATTTTACCGGAGGTTTTATCAAAATCAGTACGAAAGATACTCCTGAAAAAAATCAATATATGCTGAGTTATGGGGTTAGTGTGAATGATCGGACTCATTTCAGGAATTTCAAATACAATAAGGGAAGTGCAACCGATTGGCTTGGATTTGACAATGGGATGCGAATGGTAAAAGGGGGGATAAAAGGAGTGTTCGATAATGAAGATGCGGCTTCGGTGGAAGAGATGACAAAACAGGGGTTTAACAATGATTGGAAAGTGAGGCATAAAAAGCCCTTTCCCGACCAGCGTTTCTCTTTCATGTTCGGCCAGGTGTTCAAGGGAGGAGAAGACAGGAAACTGGCTTTAACCGGAGCCTTGAATTATAGCAATACCGGTAAAAGTTATATCGGCATGGAAAACTCCCGTTTCGGTGTGTATAACAAAGTAAAGGATGAGCCGATTTATCAGTATAAATATACCGATAACCAATATACCCGGAACGCCAGGTTGGGGGCGATGCTGAATCTGGCCTTTACGGGGAGTAAAAGCCGTTTTTATTTCCGGAATATTTTTAACCAATTGGGAAGTAACCGATATACCGAACGTCGTGGTTGGCAGAATATCAGCTCTTTATATATTCAGGAAAAAGCAGAATATATTTATGGCAGCCGAAGTACCTATTGTGGGCAATTTTCGGGAGTCCACGATTTGCCGGCAGGGACACTGGATTGGAATCTGGGTTATTCGTATGCAAATAAAAACCAGCCGGACAGGCGGATTATCGAGCGTCAGCAAAACGATATCGTAGGGGATGTGAACTGTGGAAAAATGAGGATCGACCAAAACGATATCTATAGGGATTTCCTGCGTTTGGATGAACACATTGTATCTTTCGGTGCGA
>ENA-OPXH01001564-OPXH01001564.1-human-gut-metagenome-genome-assembly--contig:-NODE-1564-length-15278-cov-2.963673_pt1 | contig 15278 bp, 13 predicted proteins | sample MGYA00241521_ERZ502034 | MGnify/ENA primary metagenome ERZ502034 (study PRJEB25962, sample SAMEA2042103) | human gut metagenome | biome: human gut; feature: human-associated habitat; material: faeces... | reverse complement strand
TTCAAAGCTATGCGTAAATTGGCTGCTGAACATCCGTCAGAGAAAGTTGGTAAAGAGATCCGTAAGCTGTATAGCTGGAACAACGAAGATGACAAACTGATCAACAACTAATCCAAAGCACTATATGTAAGCACGAGATAAACACAGAAAGCCCCGGAAAGCTTAATTTCCGGGGCTTTTTGCATATGCAATATGTCGAAAGAACGGGCGGAAAAGAGGCATAGGCAACAAGCAGGCAACACGGAGATCGTGTCAATGCCGTTTGTGCCCCACCAGCCAGCAGGCATGCAATAAATAAACAGCTGTCGGAATCAGAACAAGCAGCTGGATATCTGAATAAGCCGCACTGGTGATTGCCGGCAGCAAAACTGTATGGAGAGACAGGTACAGATAGATACTACCTGCTGCCAGATTGCAGAGAACAAATCGCCATCCAAGAAAACCGAAGACTGAAGCAGCTACCAGAAGGACACCAAGAAGAACTCCACCGGGCAGATGAAAAGAAAAGGTATCTTTGTTTTGTATAAAAAACAACAACAGAATTCCATATAAAAAAAATACAATATTCATCAGGCTCATAAGTTTAAACAGCAGACTGTAGTATCGTGTGGTGGGGCAGTGATCCCAAAGCTCGACTTCCAGTTTTTCTGCCAGTTCTGTGGCTGCCCGGGTGAAGGTGAGATTGGTCATTACCATGGCCTTATCACAGTCATAAAAGTTTGCACCGGCATAGGCTTCCTGTACAGCTTTGTTTCCTACCGGATATGAATAGTATTTGCACTGGATTCCATATTTTTTCCGGTGTTTACGGGCAATAATATCTACGCCCTGATCTCCGGAACTCTGGGTAACCTGAACTCTGGAGAATCCATTCCTTTTTAAAATTTCTGCACACTGATATTCAAATTGATACCCATCCATGTGTTATTATCTCCTGTAATATAATATGATGTGAGATTCAAAAGTGTTTTATCCTTAACATTATAATCTCAGGATACCATAGAACAGAGAAAAGAACAAGTGTTCTTGATGAAAAATAACAAAATATTGTGATGCGGAGTAACTATTCAGTAGCCATTATCCCGCGAGGTGTTTTGGCATAAATATGTCAAAATCCCGAGACATACAAGCAAAAATGCCATCACCGAAGGTGATTTTAAATGCATTTTTGCTCGTAACTGTGAAGGTACTGAACAGTTACGATGCGGAATTTAAACTCGGTTTAATTGATTTTCCGAAATTCTGAAGGTATCATTCCGGTTGTTTTTCGAAACATCAGAACAAAATGACTGGCATCGGTATAGCCCACATCCTGGGAGATATCCTGTATTTTCCTGGTTCTGTGACTGACCAGAAGTTCCTTGGCTTTGCTGATTCGGAATTTGGTCAGATATTCGTAGACCGAACATCCAAGATACCTGGAAAAAAGCCGGGACAGATATTGTGGTGTGACGAAGACTTTCTGACTGAGTGCGTCAGCGGTAAGATCTTCCATATATCTGGTATGGATAATGGTAAGAACCGGCCGAACATATTTTTCCCAGGCTGGCTGTTGAGAAGGATTAGACTGGAGTCCCCCGATAAACTGTAAAAACACCTGATAACATTCCAGAGACAAAAGTTGAGGATCTGTCGGTGGTTCCTGATGATGAAGGACGGCCTGATCAATCAGCTTCCGGATAGAGGCAGCTTTTTCGTTTTCAAAAAAAAGTAAATGAGAAGAACCAAATAAGGCAGAAAAATAAGGGCTCATGGAACCACTGAAAGTGGCAAACAAAGTAATCCACTGACCTGAAGCAGAATGGTAAACATGTGGTATCCCCGGGGCAAGAAGTACTCCCTGGTTTTCTCCAATGGTATATTTTTTTTCATCAATAGAGAGGATGCCGCTTCCTTCCTGGGTCTGCAGATAATGATAAACCGGAAAACCATCCGGACGTAGTGTGGGCTCCTGATTCCAGTTGTTACCGATGGAATCAAACTGAAAGGGAAAGTCTGTGGGAGCCGAATTAAAATAGATAGGCATAGGAAGAACCTCCGCAAGAATTATTATCGAATGGTACGAAAATGAAGTTTCGCACAGACTGATGCATTTTCAGATTCATGGTAACACACAGAAAAAACATCTGTCAATTTGTTTCGAAATGTTATAGAAAGAAGTATGTCTTGTTATACAAATTTGAAAAAATAAGAGGTATAATACAGATAACAAATGGTTATCAGAAATAAACAAAATAGATTCGGATAATTATAGAAATGGACAAAGCGAAAGGAGCAGTTTTATGCAGCCAAAATTCAAAAGAATTCTTTATGGAGGAGATTATAATCCAAATCAGTGGCCGGAGGAAGTATGGAAAGAAGATATGAGAATCTTCAAAGATGCGCGGATCAACAGCGCTACGATCAATGTATTCTCCTGGGCAAAGATTCAGCCTTCAGAGCATGAATACAACTTTGCGGAACTGGATAAGATCGTAGAGATGCTTTCGGAAGAAAATTATGATATTGTATTTGCCACTTCCACAGCAGCACTTCCTGGATGGATGGTCAGAAAATATCCGGAGGTAATGAGTACCGATTATGAAGGCAGACAGCATCGTTTTGGTCAGCGTCATAATGCCTGTCCGAATTCTCTGGTATATCGCAAATATGCTTCTGCAATGGCAGATAAGCTCGCGGAACGCTATGCCTCCAACCCACATGTGACCTGCTGGCATATCAATAACGAATACGGAGTGACCTGCTTCTGCGACAACTGTCAGAATGCTTTCCGTGTATGGTTAAAAGACAAATACAAAACAATAGAAGCACTGAACAAAGCATGGAACATGGAATTCTGGGGACATAACGTATATGACTGGGATGATGTGGTGGTTCCGAATGCATTGAGTGAAGGCATAGGAACAGAGAAAACCGCATTTGCGGGTATTTCCATAGATTATCGAAGATTTAATTCTGACAGTGTTCTGGAATGCTACAAGATGGAGAGAGATGCAGTTCGTAAATATAACCAAGAAGTAGTCATTACAACAAACCTGATGGGAACGTTTAAAGATCTGGATTATTTCAAATGGGCGAAAGAAATGGATGTGGTATCCTGGGATAACTATCCGGCATACGATACTCCTTGGAGCATGATTGCCATGAAACATGATCTGATGAGAGGCCTGAAACATGAACCGTTTATGCTGATGGAACAGACACCGAGCCAGCAGAACTGGCAGAAATACAACTCTCTGAAACGTCCGGGACAGATGCGTGCGCAGAGCTATCAGACGATGGCTCACGGTGCAGATACGATTCAGTTCTTCCAGCTGAGAAGAAGTGTGGGAGCCTGCGAGAAATTTCATGGAGCTGTTATTGCTCATGCAGGAACGGAAAACACCAGAGTGTTCCGGGAGGTGGCTCAGCTTGGTAAAGAACTGGAAAGTTTTGGAACAAAGACACTGGGAAGCGAAAATCTTTCGGATGTCGGCCTGATTTTTGACTGGGAAAATTACTGGGCACTGGAATACACCAGCGGACCTTCCGAAGATCTGAAATATGTAGAGCAGATTCATAAGTATTATAATTATTTCTATGAAAGAAATATCAGTGTTGATATGATTCCGGTAGATGCAGATTTCTCACAGTACAAGATGGTGGTTGCACCGGTTCTTTACATGGTAAAAGAAGGAATGAAAGAGGCTTTGGAATCCTTTGTAAAGAATGGAGGTATTCTGATTACCACATATATGAGCGGTATCGTAGACCAGTCTGATAATGTGCATCTTGGAGGCTATCCGGGACCGCTGCGTGACATGGCGGGTGTATGGGCGGAAGAAATTGATGCGCTGGCACCGGAACAGGTCAATGAAGTGAAATTTACGGATGGAACTACAGCATCCTGCAACCTGTTATGTGATCTGCTGCATCTGGAAGGTGCAGAAGCACTGGCAACGTACCAGAAAGATTTTTATGCAGATATGCCTGCAGTCACAAGAAATACCTTTGGCAAAGGTGCAACGTATTATGTAGGAACACAGATGGATGATGCGGGACTCGCAAAGATTCTGGATCAGGCGGTAAATGAAGTGAATGTAAGAGCTGTGATTCCGGAAGTAACCGGGCTGGAAGTGACCTGCAGAACTTCTGACGATACCAGATATTATTATGTCATGAACTTCAAAGATGAGGATCAGGTTCTTCCGGATAGCCTTGGCGGAAAAACAGATTTGATCAGTGGAGCAGTCATTCCTGCAGGAACGGTACTGAAAAAATGGGATGTACTGATCCTGCAGGAAGCAAAATAAAATAGTACTTTGAAATTTACGGGAGAAGATTCCCCCGTAAATCGAGGAAGTGTTGAATAACAGGATTCGCCTGTTCGTGTTTACGGTAGGCGAATCCTATTTGTCTTGGAGAAAATGTAAGTCCCAGTGGAAGAGTGATCAGATCCCCTCGATCCAGCTCTTCCTGAACAAATTCCTGAATCACACAGGCGGCACCCATTCCAATCTTTGCAAATTCGATCAGAAGATCCATTGTTGAGACTTCCAGAATATTGGAAAACTCCACACCATGTTCCAGAAACACACGATTGATATATTGCCTGGTAATATTTTCTTCATCGAGCATCATAAATGTAGCGGTCTGAAAAAGATCGCCGTTACCTGATCGCAGTTCCAGATGTTCCAGGTAGGCAGTTGTTGTTACAAAAATATCCTGAATCTTTTGCAGTGGCTGAAAATAAAAACCTTTCTGTATCGCCGGTTCGCCGACAAGACCAATATCTATTTTATTTTCTTCCAGTAATGTCAGAGTCTGGTAAGTGGACTGACAGCTGATGGATATTTTTACATGTGGGTACGCCTTTATAAAGCGTTGCAGATGAGGCAGAAGGATATATTTGCAAAGAGTAGTGCTGACACCTATACGAAGCTGGTCTACTCCAAGAGCATGATGGCGTGCCAGAATCTCTTCTCCTTCTTCAAGAGTATCAAAAGCATCTCTGGTATGCTGGAAAAGGATCTCCCCATCTGCGGTAAGAGTAACACCCCGGGAACTTCGTTTGAACAGGGTTGTGTTCAGATTGTCTTCCAGTTTTTGAATGGATTTGCTGATAGCGGGCTGGCTGATATATAGTTCTTTGGCTGCGTGAGAAATACTGCCCTTTTTTGCGACCGTGTGAAATACATAATAAAGAGAAAGATTCTGTTCCATGTAAAACCTCCGTGTATAGAATATCAGTGACAAATGAAACAATATAACCTGTAGTTATAGAGAATATATTTTATATGTATTGTTATTATATCGCAAGATATGTTACAATAGCAAACAGTAAATGAAAAAAAATCTCAATTTCATGATACCAGGGGAAAAACAGGTTTGCCCTCAACATTATATACACAGGAGGAACAGAAACATGGGAATGACGATGACACAGAAAATTCTGGCAGCGGCAGCGGGTCTTGAGAAGGTAGAAGCAGGACAGCTGATCGAAGCAGAACTGGATCTGGTACTGGGAAATGATATCACCTCACCGGTAGCAATTCATGAGATGGATAAGATGACAGTAGATACGGTATTTGATAAAGATAAAGTGGCACTGGTCATGGATCACTTTATCCCGAACAAAGATATCAAGTCTGCACAGCACTGCAAGTGTGTAAGAGAATTTGCCTGTAAACATGATATCACTAATTATTTTGATGTCGGAGAAATGGGTATCGAGCATGCACTTCTCCCGGAAAAAGGTCTGACAGTAGCAGGCGATGTGATTATCGGAGCAGATTCTCATACCTGTACATATGGTGCCCTGGGTGCATTCTCTACCGGTGTGGGAAGTACGGATATGGCAGCCGGTATGGCAACCGGTAAAGCATGGTTTAAAGTTCCATCTGCTATCAAATTTAATATTGTCGGAAAACCTGCCAAATGGGTGAGCGGTAAAGATGTGATCCTGCACATCATCGGCATGATCGGTGTGGATGGGGCTCTGTATAAATCTATGGAATTCACAGGCGAAGGCATTAAAAATCTGTCCATGGATGATCGTTTTACCATTGCCAACATGGCAATTGAAGCCGGTGGAAAGAACGGTATCTTCCCGGTTGATGATGTAGCTATGACATACATGAAAGAACATTCCAAGCGGGAATGGAAAGTATTTGAAGCTGACGAGGATGCAGTTTACGATGAGGAATACACCATTGATCTTAGCACGCTGCGTCCGACCATCGCGTTTCCACATCTGCCGGAAAACACAAAAACCATCGATGAGATCACAGAAAATGTGAAGATCGATCAGGTAGTTATCGGTTCCTGTACCAACGGACGTATCGATGACCTGCGTATTGCGGCAGAGATCCTGGCAGACAACAAAGTGAAAAAGGGTATCCGCTGTATCGTGATTCCGGCAACACAGAAGATATATTTGCAGGCAATGGAAGAAGGTCTGTTAAAGATCTTTATCGAGGCAGGAGCTGTAGTAAGCACACCGACCTGTGGACCGTGTCTGGGTGGTTATATGGGCATTCTGGCAGAAAATGAGCGCTGTGTGTCCACAACCAACCGTAACTTTGTAGGTCGTATGGGACATGTGGATTCTGAAATCTATCTGGCAAGCCCGGCTGTTGCTGCAGCAAGTGCTGTTACCGGTAAGATTTCTTCACCGGAAGAATTAGGTTTATAGGAGGAAGAGAAGGATGAAAGCAGAAGGAAGAGTATTTAAATATGGTGACAATGTAGATACAGACGTAATTATCCCTGCACGTTATCTGAACTCTTCAGATCCGGCAGAGCTGGCTACTCACTGTATGGAAGATATTGACAAAGAGTTTGTAAATAAAGTACAGAAAGGTGACATCATCGTTGCCAATAAGAACTTTGGATGTGGTTCTTCCAGAGAACATGCACCGATTGCAATCAAGGCAGCAGGTGTGAGTTGTGTGATCGCAGAGACATTTGCACGTATCTTCTACAGAAACTCCATCAACATCGGACTCCCGATCATCGAATGCCCGGAAGCAGTAAAAGGAATCGATGCAGGGGATGAAGTAGAGATCGACTTCGACAGCGGTATGATCTATAACAAGACAAAAGGAACCGAGTTCAAAGGTCAGGCATTCCCGGAATTCATGCAGAGACTGATCAATGCCGGCGGATTGGTAAATTACATCAACGCAAATACAGAAAAATAATGTCGTGGGGCAAACCCTTTTATCCTCAAAAGGGTAAAATCACGCATCCTCGAATATTTATAATACATATTTTATACTACTGTCTAAGTCCTTTTGAAATCCCAATTTCATCCGGAAAATACGTTCAAAAAAGCCTTATTTTATGGGCTTTTTCGAGGTCGATGAAATCAAAAAAAGACCTAGATCAGCATTTTTACACTAATCTAGGTCTTTTCCTATGATTTATGTGTTAGATTACACATTTTTGTATATTTCAGGATATTTGTGGTTACCCCTTGACAAATAAATCAAGCTATCAGATACAGACGATACGGGAAATCCGGTCGTCTGTATTTACGCGAGCAACGAGTCAAAGTCCGTGCCACGAGACCTTGACGACTGCCGCGATAACGAGTAAAATTCGCGAAGCGTATTTTATCTCGTTTGCGTTGCATTGCATATCAATAATTGGTAATGTAAAATTATTTTACAAAGAGCGATTTTATTTAACGCTTATTTTACGAAAGCATACTTTTGGTTTTAACATGGATTTTTTATACTCTGCTTGTCAGATAAATAAAGAAAAAGACGAACCCAAAGGGGTCGACAAGGAGGACATTTATTATGAAAAAAACATGGGCAGTAATGGGAACAGCAGTTGCAATTTCCGCAATGATCTTTACCGGATGCGGAAGCAGCGATACAGCAACCAGTACAGATACAACACAGGAATCCGGAAGCACTGACACAGCAGCAACCGATACTCCTGCAGCAGAAACCAAAAGCGGAGATTTCTCCGGACTGATCAGCCCGATCTCCAGAGAAGAGGGATCCGGTACAAGAGGAGCATTCATCGAGCTGTTCGGTATCGAAACCAAAGATGCAGATGGAAATAAAATTGATAACACAACAGATATCGCAGAGATCACAAACAGCACTTCTGTTATGATGACAACCGTAGCAGGAAATGAATACGCTATTGGTTATGTATCTCTGGGATCTCTGGATGACACCGTAAAAGCATTAAAGATCGACGGCGCAGAACCTTCAGTAGATACCGTAAAAGATGGCTCTTACAAAATCTCCCGTCCATTTAACATCGTAACAAAAGACGGATTGAGCGAAGTAGCAGCTGACTTTGTAAAATATATCATGAGCGAAGACGGACAGAAAGTGGTAGAAGATAACGGCTATATCAGCCAGGGCAACGAAGGTGCCTACGAGGCAGCAGGTCTTTCCGGTAAAGTAACCGTTGCAGGTTCCTCTTCCGTAACACCGGTTATGGAAAAACTGGCAGAAGCCTACAAAGAACTGAATCCGGATGTAGAGATCGAAGTGCAGCAGAACGATTCCACCACAGGTGTTACCTCTGCCATCGACGGAATCTGTGATATCGGAATGGCATCCAGAGAACTGAAAGATACGGAAACTTCTCAGGGTGTAACCGGAACTTCTATTGCACTGGACGGAATCGCAGTCATCGTAAACAAACAGAACCCGGTAGACGAACTGACCAGCGATCAGGTAATGTCCATCTTCACAGGAGAAACGCAGGACTGGTCTGACGTACAGTAAATAATGATGAAAACCAGAAAAGACTGTTCCGTATTTCATGAAAAAAGAAAGATGGAACAGTTTTTCTCTGCAAGAAGGAGTAACATGAAGGAAGTAAGAGAATTCATTATGAAATGTGTTTTTCTCCTGACCGCGTGTGCATCGATCGCGGCGGTAGTCCTGATCTGCATCTTTATGTTTGCAAACGGACTTCCGGCGATTGGAAAGATCGGACCGCTGAACTTTCTGCTGGGAGAAAAATGGAAACCTATGAACAACATTTTCGGTATCCTGCCGATGATTGTCGGCAGTATCTGCGTGACCGGTCTTGCAATCCTGATGGGTGTGCCGGTTGCCATTCTTACTTCGGTGTTTCTTTCCCGTTACTGTCCGAAAAGGTTTTACGGCATCTGCAAATCAGGCATTAACCTGATGGCCGGTATTCCGTCTATCGTATATGGATTTTTCGGACTGGTTGTGATCGTCCCGTTGATGGCACAGCTGACCGGCAAAAATGGAAACACAATGCTGACGGCATCTATTCTTCTGGCCGTTATGATTCTTCCGACCGTGGTCGGTGTAACAGAATCCGCCATTACAAGTGTTCCGGAATCCTACTATGAAGCAAGCCTTGGCCTTGGTGCAACGCATTCCCAGAGCGTTTTCTTTGCAGTTGTTCCGGCGGCAAAATCCGGAATCCTGGCCGGCATCGTTCTTGGCATCGGACGCGCCATCGGAGAGACGATGGCAGTGATTATGATTGCCGGAAACCAGCCTCGTATGCCAAAAGGAATCACAGAAGGCCTTCGTACTATGACAGCCAATATTGTACTGGAGATGGGATATGCATCCGGACTTCACCGGGAAGCGCTGATTGCAACGGGTGTTGTGCTGTTTGTCTTTATCCTGCTGATCAATTTATCGGTGTCTATGCTGAACCGGAGGGTACATTATGGTGATTAAAGAAAATGGAGCTGTAAATACAATGGAAGCTGTAAAAATAAATACAAAAGAAAAAGAAAGAACAAAGGTTACGTATCACAAAAGTGTTTTTTCCTCCGTGCTGACCGGAATTACCTGGGGAGCAGCCATTCTTGCACTTGCCGTTTTGGTTTTCCTGGTTGGATTCATTCTGATTCGTGGCGTGAAAAACCTGACACTGGAGCAGTTTGCCTGGACCTATAATACAGAGAATGTTACGATGCTTCCGGCGATCATCAACACTGTTACGATGACAGTACTTTCCCTGCTGCTTGCTGCGCCTCTCGGCATTTTCTCGGCGATTTATCTGGTTGAATATGCCAACAAACGCGGAAAACTGGTTGGCCTGATCCGGATTACGGCAGAGACCCTTTCCGGTATCCCGTCGATCGTTTACGGTTTGTTCGGTATGCTGTTTTTTACGAAAACCCTGAAAATGGGATACTCTATGATGTCCGGTGCCTGTACACTTGCCATCATGATTCTTCCGCTGATTATGCGAACAGCAGAAGAAGCCTTAAAATCGGTTCCGGATTCCTATCGGGAAGCAAGCTTTGGACTGGGAGCCGGAAAGCTTCGTACGATTTTTAAAATTGTTCTTCCGGCAGCAGTACCGGGAATCCTTTCCGGTGTTATCCTTGCAACCGGACGAATCGTAGGAGAAACAGCTGCATTGATTTACACCGCAGGAAGCGTAGCGAAAATTCCAAGCAGTGTATTTTCTTCAGGGAGAACGTTAGCAGTGCATATGTATTTACTTGCAAATGAAGGTTTACATGTAAATCAGGCATATGCAACAGCGGTAATATTACTGATACTTGTTATTGCAATCAATGCTTTATCTTCCTTTATCGCAAAGAAGATTACAAAAGCACAGTAATTTATAGAAAGGCAGGACAATATCTTGGCAAATAAAATGATGATTGATGACCTGAACCTGTATTATGGTCAGTTTCACGCATTAAAGGATATATCTTTAAATATACAGGAAAAAGAGATTACCGCATTTATCGGACCATCCGGTTGTGGTAAATCTACATTATTAAAATCATTAAACCGTATGAATGATTTAGTGGAAGGATGTAAGATTACCGGTCAGGTAACTTTAGATGAAACAGATATCTACAGAGATTTAGATGTGAATCTTCTTAGAAAAAGAGTAGGTATGGTATTCCAGAAACCAAATCCCTTCCCAATGAGTGTATACGATAACGTAGCTTACGGACCAAGAACACATGGTATCCGCAGTAAAGCAAAGCTCGACCAGATTGTAGAAGAGGCATTAAGAGGAGCAGCTATCTGGGATGAATTAAAAGACCGCTTGAAAAAGAGTGCATTAGGTCTATCTGGAGGACAGCAGCAGAGACTTTGTATCGCAAGAGCGCTGGCAGTAAAACCAGAAGTATTACTTATGGATGAGCCGACCTCCGCGCTTGACCCGATATCTACGATTAAAATCGAAGAGCTTGCACAGGAATTAAAGAAGGATTACACGATCGTAATGGTAACTCATAATATGCAGCAGGCAACACGAATTTCCGACAAAACAGTATTCTTCCTGTTAGGAGAAATTATTGAGACAGGAAAGACAGATGAATTATTCTCTATGCCAAAAGATAAACGTACAGAGGATTATATTACAGGGAGGTTTGGTTGATATGCGTATCCGCTTTGATGAACAGTTAGAACAACTTAATGAAGAAATGATCAATATGGGAAATATGATCGAAGCATCTATTGGAAATGCGGTAAAAGCATTGATGAAGCAAGATGAAGAACTTGCAAAAAAAACGATGGCAGGCGATGAGAAAATTGACCGTACAGAAAGAAAAATCGAAGACTTATGTCTTAGACTTTTATTACAGCAGCAGCCTGTAGCAAGAGATTTAAGAAATATTTCTTCTGCATTAAAAATGGTAACCGATATGGAACGAATTGGAGATCATGCAACAGATATTTCTGAACTGGCGATAGTTCTTTCTAAAAAACCATACGTGAAAAAGTTAGATCATATTGAAGAGATGGCAAAAGAGACGATGGTTATGCTGATTCAGAGTCTGGAAGCCTTTGTAGAAAAGGATCTAGATAAAGCACAAAAAGTCATTGCACATGATGATGTCGTTGATGACCTTTTTGAAAAAGTAAAAAAAGAACTGATTGCACTGATTAGAGTTCATGCTGATGAAGGGGAACAGGCAGTAGATCTTTTAATGGTTACAAAGTATTTCGAGCGAATCGGAGATCATGCAACAAATATTGCAGAATGGGTTATCTTTTCTATTACCGGACAGATTGTAGTATAATAAAAGCAATAATTTGGTAATACGTCCTGTTAGAATCTATGTTTCTAATAGGATGTCGAAAAAAGAAATAATTTTACATAAACTTTACATAGTTCTCTCTTTGGATTTTACATACATATGATAACGTAAAAACTACGTATTAGAAAAGTAAAATGTAAAACGGAGGAGAGAATATGAATATTTTTGGTATTTTATCTATGATAGGGGGACTGGCGTTATTCCTTTATGGTATGGACGCAATGGGTGCAGGGCTTTCAAAGTTATCCGGCGGCCGTATGGAACGTCTTCTTGAGAAACTGACTTCAAAAAGAATTATGGCAGTTTTATTAGGAGCCGGCGTTACTGCAGTAATCCAGTCTTCATCTGCAACGACAGTAATGGTAGTAGGTTTTGTAAATTCAGGAATCATGAAACTGAACCAGGCTGTCGGTATCATTATGGGAGCAAATATAGGTACGACAATTACATCCTGGCTCTTAAGTCTTACAGGGATTCAGGGAAGTAGCTTTGTATTACAGATGTTGAAGCCGTCCTCATTTTCTCCTATCTTAGCTGTGATAGGTGTAGGGCTTATCATGTTCACAAAAAACGAGAAAAAGAAGGATATCGGTAGTATTTTTATTGGATTTGCCATTTTAATGTATGGAATGGAAGCTATGAGCGGGGCAGTAGCACCTCTTGCAGATAATGAAAAGTTTACCGGTATTCTTACTATGTTTTCTAATCCACTTCTTGGACTGTTAGCAGGTACGATTCTTACGGCAGTAATTCAGAGTTCCTCTGCGTCTGTCGGTATTTTACAGGCACTTTGTGCCACAGGAGCGGTTAATTTCAGTACAGCTCTTCCAATTATTATGGGACAAAACATCGGTACTTGTATAACAGCGATTATTTCCAGTATTGGTACAAGTAAAAATGCAAAAAGAACAGCCGCAGTACATCTTTTCTTTAATATTACCGGAACAATAATCTTTATGGTTGTTTTTTATACTTTAAATGTATTTGTTCATTTTCAGTTTTTAAATACTGCTGCAAGTCCGGCAGGTATTGCAGTTATCCACAGTTTATTTAATATCGGCGCAACCATTCTTTTATTCCCATTTGCAAATCTGCTTGAAAAAATGGCAATTTTTGTGATTCCGGATAAAGAATCTGAAATGGAAGAGATGGAAGAAGAAAAAATCAATCCAGATCTTGCCAGATTGGACGAGCGTTTCTTAGATAAACCGGGATTTGCGATGGAAGAATGTCGTAGTGTTGCGATTAATATGGCAAGAAAATCACAAAAAGCAATGAATCTTGCGATTGATCTGCTTGGAGAATACAGTGACAAGACGGCAGACAGAGTAGAAAAATTAGAAAATCAGATTGATCAGTATGAAGATGCGCTTGGTACCTATCTTGTAAAATTAAGTGGGCGGGAGCTTTCGATAAAAGACAGCCGGGTTTTATCCGTACTGCTTCACTGTATCGGTGACTTTGAGCGGATTTCTGATCATGCCGTAAATATCAGAGATGCCGCAGTGGAAATGCATAAGAAGGACCTGAAATTTTCTGAAAAAGCAAAACAGGAACTTCGTGTATTTTCTAATGCAATCCGAGATATTTTAGACAGGGCAGTGATGGCGTTTGAGACAGGCGATGTGGAACTGGCAAAAGAAGTAGAACCATTAGAACAGGTTGTAGATGCCTTAAATAAAGAAGAAAAGCAAAGACATATCAACAGGCTTCGCACTGGAACATGTACGATTGAACTTGGATTTATTTTGTCGGATATTTCCACAAACTTTGAACGTGCCGCTGACCATTGTTCCAATATTGCAGTATGCCTGTTACAGGTTGACGAGGGTGGGTTTGACACCCATGAATATCTTGATATACTAAAAGAAGAAAACAGCGAAGAATTTCAACATGAATATATGGAGCTTAGTGAAAGGTATGCTTTACCGGAAAGTAAACATACTGGCAAGAAAGAAAAGATAGCAAAGACAGAAAAGATGGAGGCAAGAAAAGATAGTGGAAAATAATTATGGAGGAAAATAAGAATGGCAAATATTTATATAGTAGAAGATGATACAAACATTCAGGAAATAGAAGCAATCGCATTAAAAAACAGCGGTCATAACGTGGAACAGTTTGAAGATGCCAAACATTTTTATAAAAAAATAGAAGAAAAACTCCCTGATCTGGCAATCCTTGATATTATGCTGCCGGATGAAAATGGATATGAAATTGTAAAAAAGCTTCGTAAAAATCCAGCAACAAAAAAGCTGCCGGTTATTATGGTAACTGCAAAGACATCGGAAATTGATATGGTAAAGGGATTAGATATCGGAGCAGACGATTACATAAAAAAACCATTTTCCATTATTGAATTTATTACAAGAATAAAGGCCGTTCTTCGCCGTACTGTAGAACAGCCGGATGACAAATATATGACGATTGGAGAAATCTTCCTTGATAATGAGCGTCATATGGTTTATGTAGACAATAAAGGAATTGAGCTTACTTATAAAGAATATGAACTTTTAAAACTGCTCATGCGTAATGCGGGAATCGTTTTGTCAAGAGAAATGATTATGGAACGTGTATGGGATACAGAATTTGAAGGGGAATCCCGAACCGTTGATATGCATATCAAGACTCTTCGTAAAAAGCTGGGCGATAGCAGTAAACATATCAAGACAGTGCGTAATGTGGGATATGTAATGGAATAAAAAAGAAACAGGGGAAGTATCATGAGAAGAAAGATTAATGTACAACTGGTAAGTATTTCGCTGATTGCGATTGTTGCTACTATGCTGGTCATGCTGTTTGTATTTTATGATTTATTTCAGACACAGGTGCAGGATGACTTAAGAGCCAATGCCATTGTATTGAAAAATACAGGAATTTTTCATTCTGGAAATGAAAATGCATTACATATGGATTACAGGAAACTTCGAGTTACGTGGATCTCTGCAACAGGAACAGTCCTTTATGATAATGATGCAGATGTAGGAACAATGGATAACCATATGAGTCGTCCTGAAGTGAAACATGCATTTAAAGACGGAGATGGAAATGCTGTCCGGAAATCTGCGACGATGGATACAAACACTTTTTATTATGCCATAAAGTTAAATGATGGTTCGATACTTCGAGTAGCCAGAGAAGCAAGCAATATATGGAGCGTATGCGGAAAGATACTTCCCATCGTAGCGGCTACGATTCTTATTATGATGATTTTATGTATTATTCTGGCACACATTATGACGAAAAACATTATAAAACCAATCGA
>ENA-OPXH01001563-OPXH01001563.1-human-gut-metagenome-genome-assembly--contig:-NODE-1563-length-15279-cov-2.694693_pt1 | contig 15279 bp, 6 predicted proteins | sample MGYA00241521_ERZ502034 | MGnify/ENA primary metagenome ERZ502034 (study PRJEB25962, sample SAMEA2042103) | human gut metagenome | biome: human gut; feature: human-associated habitat; material: faeces... | reverse complement strand
TTTCGGCTTTTTCCAGTGAACAGGAAAAAAGCCCGTCGATATCTTTCATAGCATCTTTCTCTGTATCGGTACGAGATTGCGAATATGCTACCGAAGCCACCAACAACAATAATCCTTTTTGCTTCACCTTTTTCCACACAGTGGTATATTCTCCTCCGGCGAGCATAGGCTGTTTACATACATAAAAACCATTTTCTTCATATATCCGGGGAGAAGGATTGGGACCGTATCCCTGAAGCTTATCCCCCATCCGGTCCTTATAAGTCCCATTTTTATAAATATATCTCGGACTTATAGAGACCTCAGGACGAAACAATATATCCGGTAACTCATCTCCTTTCAATTCGATGACATACACATTATGGCAAGCCGGGGTCAAAGTCCTCCATGCAAATGCCACACTGCCATTTCTTACATGCCCCGAAACCTCACTTTTATATAAATCCATCAACATATCAGAACTACCTCCTGACATCGGAATCAAAAACTTTCCGATAGGCAACCTGCACTTCTGATATGCAAATGGAAAATTTCCAATTCTGTGATCGGTCACATCGGTTCGTCCCAGCTCCCAACATAAGGTATCGCCTTTTTCTTTATAGACCGAAGCTCCTAAAAAACCGTTCCCAATCAGACCACTACTGTAATAATCATTGACAACCGAATCGGTATAGATACTATATTGTTTGAGTTCTTTTCGAAAATCGATATTTTTTGCCGATACAGGCAATATACTCATGCTCAATACTAATCCGATAAAAATTTTATTTTTCATAAAATTATATTTTCTATTTCGTAAAACTCAACAATAAGTCTTCTCATCCCTTTATCAATAATCTTGAGACCTGGATACTTCTATCCACTTGTCGTATAGACGAGCCGATATTTCGACTGCATCCCCAACCGGGACAGAAGGATAAATATCATTTTTTTCTATCCAAGCTTTTTCCCATTCCGACAATTTTGTATAAAAATCATTTGCGTAATGTCCCGGCCGACCATAGACAAACTTCAAGTTCTTTTCAGAATATCTTGTTTCATCATCCTTCTGGTCCAACAAAAAATCAAAGAACATTTGCCAGCGCACTTTATAATATCCTTTAATCAGCCCCGACCATTGCCGATTCGAGTAGTCATATTGTATCGCTTGCGGAGTGACAGGCCCCCACGCTGTCACCAAGTTCCGGGCATTTGCTTCGTATATATTCTTTTCTGCATCTGTCTTTCCCCAACTACGGGCATCGGCTATCCATTTCCCTAACAAAAATTCTTCTCGGGTCGATAACAGGGTATCCATATCATCCATCAAATCCAAGAATTGCTTAGTCTGATTTTTAAACGCTTCCATATCTTTACCCTCATACGAAGCTGCAAACTCCTTTTGTAAGGGTATGGATAAGTTTGCCAAACACTGCCGGGATATATCTACCAAATCATACTGATAAGTAGACAGAGATTTTATTTCCTGAGAGGCCTGTAACATTTCTCTCCAGGCATTCCACAGTTCTTTCTGATTATAATCTCTATCGATATCTCCATTCGGAGCCACTTTCTTAAAATTCAATACCGGACGTGCGCATATGGCAGCTTCCCAAGTAGGGTCATTCTTTTTACTTTGAGCATAGACTGTCTGCAACAAAATTTCCCATGCTCTCTGTACATGTCCATCAGGTTTTCCATATCGGGAAATCTGGTAATCATATACCCAATTTTTAATTTCTGGAGCTTCATGCATCCATGTAATTTCAGAAGCTGCATCATAAATCACCGGATTGTTGCAAGAAGCTTCCGGGAAAAGTCCTATACCTTTTAAATCTCCGGCTTGAGGATTAGATAACAAATTCGGGGCATTGCTGCTAAACTGTTCGAGATTCCCTCCCATAAATACTCGTCCTCCAAAATTATGTATGATACCGGCCACCCAAGGACGTCCCCAAAATTGGCTCTTCTTCCAACGGTTACCACTCAGGTCAAGCAACAATATTTTATTCTTGGGTATGGCCTTTACAATACCTTCTCTTAATGACCAAGTCTGCATGGCTATTGTAGCCATCGTATCTACCGAATGTATCGTTTCATAGATTGTACGACCTACATCGTTCAGATATTTCTCTCCTTTGACCGGAGGCTGACCTTCATGGAAAGGGTCGGCAGCATAGATATGGTCTGTACCAAACAACTTCTCTTGTTCCTTTAAAAAAGTCCTGCCCATCTGTACAAACAAGGGATCCATCGGATCCAACTGAGCCGGTCCGGGAGGTACTCCATACCAATCTCCTTGGCATTTAATCTTAGCTTCAGGATACTTTTCCTGCAAAATACGAGGTACATATCCGGTAAATCCTTGTAGAATAGGAGTCATCCCCAAACTTCTTTCTCTTTCCAAAATCTTTTGCCCCAACTTTACATGGGTGTCTATCCAGTTTTGGGGTAGCGGACCTCTCCAACCTTCTATATTTGTCATAAATTGCCAGGCAAAATAAGCCGGGCCGACAAGGAAAGCCCGAATTTCGTCATCACTCATCCTGAATTTACGCAACGTATTTTGCCAAACAGCTTCCTGTCCCGTAATAGCCAAAGGCATATTCACTCCATGCATAGCCATCCAATCTATTTCACGTTGCCAACGTTCCCAATTCCACCACGGCATCGTATAACTAAACGTGCAATAGTTAAAACAAGCCCGATATGTATAAGGAGTATCTTTCCTTACTTTTTCGGTAACGAGCGGCAACACATCAGGCATATTCAGATTATCACCGTTCGACGATATTTGGCAATGACAGTAATATTTCAAATAATAGTTCAGTGCCGATGCTACAGAAATCGGATTATTTCCCGTAAGAACAATTTTTTTCCCTTTGGTCTCTATTTCAAAATAATCTTTTTTTACAGTCTCCGGACGGATACAAACTTTAAAATGCTTCGCATATTCAGGAACCACCCTTTTTATCAAGGCCTCTGATGCTGCTTTCCACTCTTTTTCCTGATTTGCTGCTCCGGTATTTCCAATAAATAAGCACAAAGCAATTATTATCGCACAAAATCTAAAATGTATTCTCATATTATAGGCTGATAGTCTGTTGACAAATATACAATTTAAAACTTATTCCCAGAAAAGCCAATTCAAATAGAACAGCTCTCTGTCAGGGACACCTACCGGTGTTACAGAAACTGTGTACATCCCGGCATGGGGAAATTTGACCTTTCCCAAATGCCTTGTATAGAATTCTTTGAAGCCACGAGGGCCGGGTAGAGTTTTGGCTTTTATACTACCGACATCCGATATAGTCACTTTATAAAATTGACCGGCTACAATACTATCACAAGCATAACAAATCCGCAAACTTTTCTCTCCTGCCTCCGGCACATAAATACGCCATTCGGCTTTCGCTCCTTCTTTTTCCCATTTCCCTATGCTCGAGGGACTGGCTACCCAATTTTCCGGAGATAGTTTCTCCCCCGAAATAATAGCTGTCCCTCCAGACAGTTTTGCCGTCTTAATTCCCGAATGGATACCACCAAAATTTATCTCTCCGCAGAAACCATTTTCTACTTGAGTATCGCCTTCAATGACAAGTTCTATTACGGAGTCATACGAACAAGGTTCCGATACCGGGCCCAAAATATGCAATAAAAGTCCACTTTGTTTTACTTCAACTTTCTTATTCAATGATAAAATACGAGCACTTTTCACCTTATTCTTGAGGCCATTAACTCGAATAATACCATCAGAAGGCCACTCAAAAACATGCAAGTACAAGCGTGTGCCATTTTTGTCTTTCCTTTGCGTTATCAATCCCCAGTCTTGAAGCTCCGAAGAGAATGGCGTAGGTCCCGTACCATAAAAGCCCTCCTTATTGGTACGGATAACTTTTCCGATTTCTTCCATTCGTGTTTTGATTTCCTGCGGAATAGAACCATCGGCACGGGGCCCGATATTCAACATCACATTTCCTCCTTTCGAAATAGATTGTACAATCTCTCTTACAAAATAAGTGGTAGACCTCCATCCTTGGTCATCCCTATTATACCCCCAAGAGTGATTAAAAGTTGCTGCAGTCTCCCATGTATGCGACTTTTTATTTTCGGGAAATTCATTATCGGCCATCGTCTCAAAATCGACGCCATTATCTCCGACCTCATGTATTCCCAAACGTGTATTTACTAATACCGTAGGGTCGAGAGAACGTATCATGGACAGCATATCATCCAATTGTTTCTGCGTCATCGGGGTTTCTTTTACCGGATCCTTGCGCCAACAATCGAACCACAACAGTTTGATTCCATAATCCTTTATCAATTCCGCAACCTGAGGCATAGCCTTTTCTCTCCAATATTTATCATACTGTTCCCGAGTAGGGAGTTTTCTGAAGGGGGCATCGATTTCACCACGTCCGGCAGCATCCAAGTCAAACCCGGGTTTATTCCCATCGGCATAGTCCCAATCGTTGTTCGTGCCATTTTCATCTCCCCAGTCAAGCCAATGAGAATAATAAGCGCACAAAATGATTCCATGTTTATCACATTTTTCCTTCAGGCATTTCAACACATCAAAATGCGTTCCGGACAAATTTCCATACGTATAATCACTGACCTTCGAATTCCAAAATGCAACTCCATCATGATGTTTTGTTACAAACGTCAGGTATTTAAAACCTCCTCTCTTTGTGGTAACTACCCAGTCTTCTATCGCCTCTTCCGTGATGGGCATCCGTTTGGCCATTTGGTCCCAGTCGGCTCTCTGTACTTTATTATGTAGTCGCAACCATTCTGCATAAGTCGAGTTTCTCAATACCTCGCCATTGAACCGCCCTGCTGCCGGAGTACATAAAGACCAGTGAATCATGGTTCCCAGACGAGTATCCTCAAACCATTTTACTCTATCTTGTTGACTCATCATCGCTACTTTTTCTACCGCACTTCCCGAAATTATCGGGCAAAGCAAGAGCCAGACGGTAAATAATATATTTACTATCTTATTCATTTTCAAATATTTTAAAATCAGTGACGGATTATCTTATCCATTTAAAAACCTTCGAATCTGCAGCCTGTACTACTTGTACATAATTGACTCCGTTTCCTACCGGGCAATTGTCCAAAGAGTAAGAAGTCATACCCTCCGGAAGAACTGTCCGGTAAAAGAGTGTCCCGGAAGAAGAATATACAGACAACACAGTTCCTTGTTTTGTCGCTTCACGAAAAAACAATCGAGCATTTTTATGAGTAGAATCTTGAGACAGATATACCCATTGCGCCAATTGTGCATTGCCCGACAATCCTGTTGCATTTATATCAATCAATGTAAAATAAATCGGGTTCCCTTCAGACAATTCATAACTGATAATCGTCTCATCGTTTTCATTCTTTATCGAAACACCTTCCATATTATCAGCCAATTTCCAATTCCCCCTTACCGTTATGCTTGTTTGTGTAGGTTGAGGAAGAAAAGCCCAAGTACTGTTCGACTCATCTCTCATATTCGCATTCGATACAGATATATCCAATCTAGTATTCATGCCGGTTCCCGACTCCTTCAACAATACCAACTGTTCTGTCTCACTTGCTTTTATATGGCCAAATGCAATATCATCTGCCGTATCGAAAAATGTATAAGCCGTAACAGCTTTAGGTTTATAAGTAACTGCATGTAACTGTCCCGTATGACATTCTATCTTGTAGATTTCACCACCGTCATCACCGAACTTGGCTGCCAAATCTTGCATTTTATCTTTTGTAGTATTGGGAATCACTACAAACTCATAACTTCCATTCGACGGAGCAAAACCATGATTGATAAACGCTTTGGCAGCTACTGCCGCAGTCTGGGGATTGTCTGCATCAGAACCATTCTGATTCGGAGTCTTTTGTTCACCATAAATAATCTCGACGGCATCATTTCCCTTAGGTACATAATATCCGGTATTATGGGGGGTAATCATCCAAAGGTTATTATCGAGATTGTCTGTCTCTTTATAAGTATCCGAAATGTCCGCACCGTTAACAACTAAAGGTCCGCTCACTGAAGAAATGATATTTTGAAACAGATTTGTAGCCGTATTCATCTCCGAATTATAAGTTCCTAAAGCACTAATATCACTGCCTAAACTTATCAACATACCGTCTATGGCAAATACGGACTTTTTAAATTTCAGATTTGTATTGTATTTAAAATCTCCATAAGCCACCTGGCCATAATCCGAAACAAATATTCCACATTCCCGGTCTTTCGAGGCCAATGCTCCGGCATAGCTGCCAGCCAGCCCGAAAGCATCATGCCGCCCTGTCGTATTACTTGCCGGCATCAGATCCCGCCATGCAACTGTATGTACCGTAGTTGCCCCGGGAATCACATTCCAATCCCATCCGGCTCCGTTGTTCGTCGGATATCCCGACACATTGAGTCCTCCACCATCATAAGTAATCTCTAATGTTCCGTTGCTTTGATAACGACCGAAGCGATTTTGTCCACTATAAATCTCTGCTCCGAACGAGAAAGCCGTCGGGGCTCTCATCGTCGCTACCCAATTATCCATACGATAAATACCTAAACGACCATAACTGAACGGATAGAAACCTTCATATTTTTGTTCGGGCACTGCATACCGGTCAGACATAAAGAAATAATTATATGCTGCCGCCAAGTCTTCATCCATTTCCTTACCCATAATATCACCACCAACACTAATCATATCGGCAAACAGATTTTTAGTAAACTGTACCGATACACCACCTTGCCCGAACGGATTACGCCCACACAAAGAATTGGCGATATGCCGGGTATCGCCCGATGTTCTGGTCGCCATTATATATTCCGATACAATTGCCTTCTTCAGCCGTTCATAAGCCGGCTGTGATATACGGAAGCTCGTTCCTTTCAAGTAATTGATATACTCTACCCACACTTTATATGAATACATATAGTTATTATAGTGAGTAGAATGATGGAAACCTGTACCGTCCGGTTTCAATATGTCCCGTCCTCCCAATGAATATTCCGTATTACGTTCCAAAAACCTTTTCATGGCTTTTAACTGAGTGACACCCTCTTTCACGGTCGGCTGAGAAATCACATAACCAAAAAAAGTCGGAAGATAAGTATATATAACATCTGAGTCGAAACGGTTCAAGTAGCTTCCTTCCGGATAAAACGCCATACCGAATTCTGACAACCATTTTATCATTTTCAACATCTCGACACGTTGTTCGGGAGTATAAGCATCCATAGCCTGTAAAAAGCCCTTAGGGACCTCCTTGATAGGAGTATAGGTATTAGGTGCTATTTTATATTTAATACCTTCCGCAATACCTTGGTCTAACAAATGGTCGATAAAATTTTCAAATAATTCCTTATCGCTATCCTTTGCCGTAGCCTTGGTGGCAGCAGCAGCCAAGGCACTGACATGTTTAGACAATGTTTTCAAGTTATCAACAGACATCATCTCCGAATTAGCTCTCGTATCGATAACATCGCCTCTTACTGTCCCGTCCTCATTGCGAACAATGTTAAAACCCTTGGCATATTGGCGGGCTGCATTTATAGAAGTAATATTGCCCGAAGGATTAAAATCTAGTTTCTCCTTAAGATTATCCCGGATTGCCTCAAAATCTGCAATTTCCTCTTCGGTAGGCTCACCGGCAATATCTATCGGATTGGCATATATATCCAATCGGGAAGTCCCTCCGGTCAATTGCTCCCGGTCCAGAATCATATGATACCCATGCTCCCGGCTCGAATTAGCCGTTGCATTGAAATTCATGGAATCGAAAAAAATTTTCTTCTTATCACTATCCGACGTCTGCAAACTAAAGCGGACTTTATTTATAGTCGTTACACCACCATTCGTATACTCCGAATACAAACGGTCAAAGTCACGCCACCCTCTAAAATTAAGAGCAACTTTAGCCGTTCTTTTCACATCGTCATTTCTCATAAAATCAATGACCAAAACATCTTCACTGACTTTACAATTATATACGTAAAAGAATGCAGCACCGGACGTCTGTAATGCGTTGAAAGAAGCAGTCATCACATCTCCGTTCGAAGCCTCCCAACACAATGATTTCTCACCATCTTTATAATGTTCGCCACTAATAGAAAGTTCGCCTCCCGTAGCTGTCCACTGGGAAAGGGCACTCTCATTCTCAAACGTAAATGCCGGAGCTCCCTGGGCCATAGTACCCATCGAAGTCAACCACAATAAAAATGCCGGATAAATTCTCTTCATAATACTATTATTTTTATCTCATTAATACCCTGGATTCTGTTCCCAACCGCACATCTCGACTTGAGACGAAGGCAACGGCAAGATATAATTCCGTTGTTGATTTTCAACAAATCCCATATCCCAGATACGAGGATTCAATTTATTATATTCCTCTACTCTTTCCGTACGAACCAACTGGAACCAACGTTTACATTCTGCAAATAGTTCCCAGCCTCTCTCATCGAATACATATTGATTAAAACCTTCTTCATCCAACCCTGCCGGTACATCATTGGCAACTCCGCCATTCGCTCTCTTACGTACGTCATTCAAGCATTGGTATGCCAAATCATTCGGTCCGTGATCTGCCCGATTTTGAGCTTCAGCATATATAAGTAACACTTCGGCATAACGATATATTGGTGTTATTCCATTCGATTGTGCCGATGTAATGCCATAGTCCCGGTATTTGTTGATAGGCGGGCAACGCATCTCCAACTTTTTCCACGGTCGCTTTACGATACCGACTTTTATCGATGTAATAAAGTTGAACTCTTTTCTTGTATCTTCCGGATAACGTTCAAAAAAGACCGAATCGGCCAAATAATCGGTCCAGCCTCCTTCTTCCGTACAGAGATAAGAAATTCCATACTGGCTGGCCATATCATAAGTTGCACTATGATTAATGGCAAAAATATGTTCTGTATCGTCTGCCTTGTTTACTTCTTTCCATAACTCACTATAATCCGATACCAGAGTGTACTTATGCCCTGTTTTTTCAATAACTTCCTTGGCTTTTGCTGCCGCTTGCGCATACATCTCCGTCTTCTTTAGCGGCCACCCTGCCATTGTCAGATACACATCGGCCAAACATGCTTTTGCCGCACCTATCGAAGGTGTCGAATTGTTGTCTAACCGGCCTCTGTCCGGCAAATACTTTTCGGCAAATTGCAAATCAGGGATAATCAATTGCTCATACACATCAATTGTCTTATTTCTCATAATAGGAGAGTTACCAAACATATCGGTCTGTGTATATGGGTCGGTTATTGCCGGGACGTCTCCGAAGAAACGTACCAAATAGAAATAGGCCAATGCCCGATAAAAATGCGCTTCTGCTTCGTAAGGACGCTTTACCTCTTCCGATGTATCGGTAGATTTGGATATCCCGTCAATAATCTGATTGCAATATTGTATAAGACTATACATGTTTGAAAAGAAATTGCTGACATCGGTTCCACTCTTTACGTGCAGTTCATCTATATCAAAAGTTCGAGTACTTCCTATCTGGCCGGCTACTACATCATCACCTCCTAAAGTCAAACTTTGCAAGCGACAATTGAACCCGTAATTGTTACTCCACAACACCTTCGGCAGACCTGTAACCAAGGCCTCCATATTCCTTTCGTTATATTCTATTGTTTCAGGCGTTAAGACACTTCTCGGTTCTTGATAAAGGTCTACACACGAAACACATATACCAACACAAAGAGTCAACGCTGCTTTTATAATCGTTTTCATAATTTTTCCTTCTAAGGTTAAAATCCAAAATTTATACCTATCAAATAATTTCTACCATTAGGATAATATCCATAATCTACACCCGAAGCCAACGGCTTACGCAAAGTCACTTCCGGATCTATACCCGAATACCCGGTAAATAAGAAGGGATTCTGCAAAGATGCATAAATGCGGAAATTATTAATATGGCAAGACTTTAATATTTTCTTAGGTAAAGTATAACCCAACGTTATACTCTTCACTTTTACAAAATCTCCTTTTTCAACAAACTGAGTACTGGTCTTTTTATTCGGATTTTTTACAAAACCGGCAATTCCTGTTTCTTCATTTTCCGGAGTCCAACGATTATAGAATTCCGGATTAGGTGCAATACTACCTCCTACCGAAAGCAGAGCCGAACGGGTATGGTTGTAAATGTCAAAGCCATGAAAACCGACAACAAATAAGCTAAAATCAAAATCTTTATACGTAAGAGTGTTTGTCCATCCCCAATTAAACTTGGGAGAACCATTCCCGATAATGCCGCAATCTTTCTCATTTATCAAACCTTCCGGGTCATTATCCAAATTTTTATATTTATAAGATCCGGGTTCAGCTTCTTTAGGTGCATTCTGCATTTCATAGGATTTCCACACACCTTCATAGAAATACCCCCACATGGAACTGATACGTTCACCTTTGATATTCCTGAAGTAGGCCTCTTCGTAACCTGACATAGTGAAATAATCATTATCTATAAAATTCAATTCTTCTATGGTACAACGGTTAGATGACAATACCAACTTTGTATTCCAACTGAATGTAGGACCGACAAACGGATCGGCTCCAATGGTTACTTCAATTCCTTTATTCAATATCTTCCCGGCATTTCTCAATTCAGAGCCAAACCCTGTAATCACAGGTGTATTTACTTTCAAAAGAACATCCTTGCTCAGTTTATGATACAAGTCTATCTCAAAAGTCAATCGATTATTCAGAAAGCCCATATCCAATCCTAAATTGAACTGGCTGGTCCTTTCCCACTTCAAATTCCGATTGCCCAAGCTTGTCACTTTATATCCTAATTTATTATATCCGTCTCGGACATTTCCGAATTTGGCAAAAGCCGAATAAAGTGCGACAGCCTGATTCCCTGTTTCACCGTAACCAAAACGAAGTTTGAACCGGTCTATCGGGTCTACATATTTCAAGAAATTTTCCTGTTTCATATCCCATGCTACTGCTCCGGAAGCAAAATTTTCCCACTCATTTCCTTTTGCCAGACGTGATGAACCATCTCGACGGAATGATGCCGTAAACATATAACGATTCATCAACACATAATTTACCCGCGCCATATAAGACAACAAAGTCGAAACATTGCGGCTGGTATTACCGGTCACAACATCTGCCATACCGGTATTGTCTGCTCCAATTTTTTCAGAAACGATATACTTGCCGTTACTATAATTCGTACGGTTATTATTATATTGTTGTTCCAACAGCAAGGTCGCATTAATCCGGTGGTTTTCATTAAACTCCTGAACATAAGAAAGGATATTTGAGTTTATCCAGTTTATATTCTGTGTACTTGTTGCCGTAGCCGAGGTCTGATTGGCATTCTTATATGCTTCATAGCTGTCGGCTCCACAAGTTTGTGTCGATAAGTTATTGGCAAATGTACCTCCTTGTAACATCTTAAAGCTCAACCCCTTCCACAAGGTAACATCTATATAACCTTGAAGATGGGTAGATGAGTTGAAGCCACCTTTATCTATCTCCCAAATATGCCCCATAGGATTATACTGGGGAGAGTTAAGATTCATATTATTATAATTCCCATTTTCATCTTTGGGTTCTATAGTCGTAGGATATCCTAATGCTTGCAACAATACTCCCTCATATTGAGAAAAACGAGGACCATAGGTCTCATTATAATTACCCCAAATATTTACTCCGGCCTTCAACCATTTCAAAATTTTTGTATCTACCTTTGTCCTGTAGTTCACTCTCGTACTTCTCGAATTCTGCACGATACCCCGGTTATCATTAAAGTTACCGGAAACAAGGAACTGTGTTTTCTCAGATCCGCCTGAGATAGAAATATCATGATTATGTTCGATAGATACATCTCTGAAAATGTTGTGCAAATAATCATATCCGCGCAATCCTTGGTCAAATTCGGCAATCTGCTCATCACTATAAAATACTTTTTCTACTCCCTGAGCACCGAAATATTCCCTACCGTAATCATTTGCCAGACGGGCAAATTCTCCCGCAGACAATACTTCCGGCAACTTATATGGGGTTTTCATATTCACAAATCCGTTGTAAGTCACCTGAACTTTTCCTTTTTCCGGATTTTTCGTAGTAATCAAAATTACACCATTAGCCCCACGAGCACCGTAAAGAGCATTGGAAGCCGCATCTTTCAACACCTCTACCGACTCGATATCTGCCGGGTTCAAAGAATTAAAATCTCCTCCGATGAATCCGTCAATCACAATCAGAGGTCCCGTATCAGCTTCAAATGAATTGACACCCCGAACCCGGATTACAGAATTCGACCCCGGTTGTCCCGACTGTTCTACAATAGAAACCCCTGCAAGACGTCCCTGTAATGCCGTAGACAAGTCCGATACAGGCATCTGCTTCAACGACTCGGTAGCTTTCACTGACGAAACGGCTCCCGTAAGATCGGATTTTCGCATAACTCCATAACCGACAACGACAACTTCATCCAACATCTTTTCATTTTCCGATAACGTAATATTCAGGAATTTTTGTCCCGAAACATTTACAGTTCTGGCATCATAACCGACATACGATACCTTTACCTTCGCTTTATCCGGAACCTTATTCAAGGTAAAAGCTCCGTCTATATCCGTTATAGTTCCGATGCTCGTACCAATCACCGCCACCGAAGCCCCAATAACCGGTTCTCCTTTCTTATCCACCACTTTCCCTTTTATCACCGCTGTTTGTGCCCAAGCAGACAACGACAAGCAACAGCATAAAACGAGACAAAGCCATCTTGTTATAATTGTGATTTTAAAATTCATTCTTGTGTATTTTAAGGTTAATAAGTCTTTATATCTACTGTAACAGGTAAGGAATACATCCCCTTAATCTGTTACAGCAGAACATTTTACACCAAATACTTATTTTATCTCTTTTTACTTGACGATAACTTTACGGACAGTCATACCGGTATTGTCACTTACTCGTACCAGATATATGCCTTGTGCTGGTATATCAAATGTATTTTCTCCTGTCTCAAGCAAGGCTTCCTGAACACAAATACCCGATATGGTGTATACTTCAAGGGTCCCTGTTGATGACGTCATTACAACTACTTTATTTCCGGCAACATATACATTTGCTTGACCTTCGACCTTACTATCATCTATACCTGATACTCCAGCATCTCCCTGATAAGCTCCTAAATTGATTTCTCCGGACGAAGGACGAGCGTTCCCTGCCAAATCATTCGAAACTTTCGCATAAACAGTCTCATCGAACGAATCGATAATTATATCTACATTTCCTTTGCCCTTAGCCATAGACGATTCACTCAATGACCAGTCTGCTTGTTGCAATTCGCCTTTTTTGGTATCGTCTGTCGCTAAACCGATAAATGAAGTCGGTGATTTAAATCCGAAATCAGAAATAACGACATTATCATCTGCAGTTGTAAACAATTCATTTTCGGCAGCGACACCATTGAAATAGGTATATACTTCTGCCGTACCGGTCCGGGCTACGTCTTGATCGATAATATTATTTATCATCGTCGGGCCATTTTCCAAGGTAACCGGACCTTCATTATGAGATATGGTATTATTCATATATACTCCAAGTGTAGCATACACTGAATTATCATCACCTCCATTGTTCGTTATCAGACAGTTGGCGACAATAGCTCCACCTCCCATATCATGCATGGTACCTCCGGTCGTTCTCCAAGTACTTTCCGAACGGCGATATTCATTATTGCGGACGATACATCTGTTTATCAACACAGGAGAACCTCCTTTTACAAAAACAGCAGCACCACCCCAGCCTTTAATCTTATTTCCTTCTATAACACAATCCTCTATAACACTCCAACGATTATTCCAAGAATTATGCACACAAATAGCACCGGCATCTCCATTCTGGGTAGTACCTGTTATTTCATAACTATTGTTCCGAATTGTTGTTTTCTTTATCAAAATCGTTTCGTCACCTTCTTCATCTGAGGTGTTAGAAGTTTGGGCCTTTATCGGAGTATAGAGATTGTTTTGCAACAAGCAACCTTCTACATAAATACGATCACGGTTTTCTCCTACTTTGTTATTTCTCAAATCGATAGATGCAACAGTCGCATTATTTTCATAAAGGCAATAAAGGACCTTTCCGCCATCTTCGAAATAGGTAATAGAACCTCCGGAAGCAGCACTGCAATTCCGGAAAATACAGTTTTGTAAAGTTACCTTTTCCTTGAAATAACCCACACGCCCGTTGGATGTCTTATGCCCATCTACCACAATTCCGTCGAAAAGAGCTTCTGCCGACCAGATAGCATCTTTATCTACCCGGTCAAACAAGCGTAACGATGTCGCACTACCATTTACGGCACGTATTATAGTCTCGTGCGAGAACTTCCACGGTTCTGCAGCAGCATTTGCGCGTTCTCTTTGGTCGACCGATGTTTCGTTTCCTGAAAAACCACCATAAAGGCTGACACCTTCTTTATAATTTATAGTTTGATCTGTCTCATATATACCGGCTGCAACCCATATTTGGTCACCGGAATTTGCTTTATTCATTGCAGCAACTATAGATTTCATCGCATCACCCCAAGAAGCTCCGCTCTTACCATCATCTCCTGAACCGGATACATATATAACTCCGGCATTTGCTCCTGCATAAAACAATAATGCAACAACTGATGTAAATAACTTTTTCATAATCTTCTTATCTTAAATTTTTAGAGAAGGATATGGAAATTTTCACCATTCCCATATCCTATTTTTGTTTATTATTATTTATTGAACCAAAACTTTACGTACCACAATACCATCTGCTACTTTCAAATGGATAATGTATATTCCTGAAGCCAAATTATATCTGTTCTGACCTTCCTCGATATTCACACTCTCAATCACTTGTCCGGCAACGTTATATATCTCCATTATCGCATTTGTCATGCAATCAACGATAATACCACCTTCTACAGCGTAGATATCACAAGCATTCATTTCATTATTTTCTATACTTACAGAGACATCTTTTTTAGTTTCATAAACTCCCAAATCGATAGCACCGTCTTGGAAACGGTTATTACCATCAAAGTCAAACATGGGAGCAGCGTCACTCCAGAAACTATTATCACCCTTATCTATGATTTCCGATGTGCCTTCGACTTTCCATCCCTCGGCACTGAACATCGCCTTCTGCTCATCGGTAGTAGAGATACCTACAAAATCAGTAGGAGCTACAAATTTTACTTCATTTGCCGTCAAAGTATACGAGTTCTTTATATAAGAAGGAGTGGCTTCCCATTCATAGTCGGTACCCAGACTGGCTA
>ENA-OPXH01001561-OPXH01001561.1-human-gut-metagenome-genome-assembly--contig:-NODE-1561-length-15284-cov-2.478364_pt1 | contig 15284 bp, 11 predicted proteins | sample MGYA00241521_ERZ502034 | MGnify/ENA primary metagenome ERZ502034 (study PRJEB25962, sample SAMEA2042103) | human gut metagenome | biome: human gut; feature: human-associated habitat; material: faeces... | reverse complement strand
CCGCCATCAAATTCATACCGGGTGCCAAGGCACCGGCCAGAATGCCCGAACTCACCCCTTTTATAAAACTTCTCCTATCTAATGCACACATGACAAATCCTTTTTATTCCATTTCCAAAACCCGTATTACATTCGGTGCGATAATCTCCAAACCGCCTCTTTTCGTCGGATGCACGCCATCTCCTGCGAATTTGCGCAATTCAGGTACACCCTGCTCTTCAGCAATACGTACAAATGTCTCCGCCTCATCGATATACCGCAACTTTTGCTCCTTGGCTATCGACTCATACACTCCATTATATGCTTTCATCTCCGGACGATTCACCGCATTCTTGCCCAGCGGATATCCGCAAGGAGTATGCAGAAATATTTCACATGTTGGGTACCTTTCTTTTATACGAGTTATCAATAATTCGGTATTACGACGGCAATCCTCCTGCGATATATTGAAACGGGTTACGGCATCGTTGGTCGCAAACTCTATAATCACAGCATCCGGACGTTTCATAAGGACACTGTCTTCCAGATTTTTCAATGCCCAGTTCGAGTTTTGCCCGCTCCTACCCGTATTCAACACCGTCAAGCGATTACCATACTTCTTGTTCAACTCATCTTCGACTTTCTTCACCCACAAAGGCCCGTTCGGGCGCATGCTCGATATACTCGTGCCATAAACAACCAGCGTTTGAGTCCTGCCCGATTGCAAGTTCTTCACCAAATGCGACTGGGCAGACAGTAAAGAAACACTGAGTAGCATCACCACAATAAACACATACTTGCTTTTCATAATATCCGACACTTTTTACCCATTATTTCTTTCCGAATATAGCCTCCCACAACATAGGAACAAGCACCTCATTCGCAGCCTTCTTAGTAGGCAAGATGCCGTCCCTCTGATACTGTTTCAAACCCTCCTCTCCGAATTTTTCATATATCTCATTAAATATAACGGAAAAATCGGTCAAAATAATATCTTTCTTCTTGGCTATTTCACGACAAGAAGCATTAAACGCCGCTATCTCGGGCCGAGTTTCGGCAGCTTTGCCCAAAGGTCGCTCGGAGATTATATACAAAATAATCGTAGCATCCTGGTTCTGTTCCCGCAAATGGTCTATCATATACTCGGCGCAACGTCCCGAATACCAAGGCCAGTTATTGAACCGTAACACCGCATCATTCTCCGAAAAACCAAAAATCAGAAGGTCGGGATTACGCGTCAGCACCGAATCCTTAAAATTCTCGGTCGCCCAGAACGAACCTATCCCCGACTTGGAACAATTATAAAAATCCACTTTCCCGGGAAATCGCTTATCTAGTTTTCCCTGTAACTGCTCTACCCAAAAACGGTTAGACGGATTAATCGCCGCACTGGTTCCATAGAAAACGACTGTCTGCTTTTTTCCTGCCTTCAGGTTCTTTGAAAAAGTCGTCTGGGCATCCACCGAAAAAACAGACCACACTGCAACCAATATCAAAACAAAAAAACGGTTCATATCTTATTTATTTTTCCAGGGTTTATTATTAACATTCATATTCACATGACGATACCAGTCGAACAGACCTTTCTGGTCCAGCCGTTCCTGCAACTGGCGTACATCCAGATTACGCACTCCGGTCTTCTGCAAAGATGCCATAGCGGCAGCCGTACCCGCTGCTTCACCTATGGTAGAACAAATCGGCTGTACCCGGTACGAACTCATAGCCAGACGTGTACCGCTGATGATACGGCCGGCAGTCAGCAAACCTTCCGTTTGGGCAGGAATAAGACTGCGGTAAGGAATACCGTAAGGGCCCACGCTGTTCTTTATCTTGGCATCGACCTTCATCCCCCAAGGGTCTAACGAATACCAGGCATCAGCTACCTTATCATCATGCATTACCCCCTTGAGTACATCATCCACCGTAATCACATATTCACCTTTGATACGGCGGCATTCCCTGATTCCCAGCTTCGGAGCTACATGAGTCACATATCCCGCACTACGCAGTATTTCGAACTGAGGTTCCAGTTTCTTTATTGCTTGCCGGTGAGCTTCGGCTACCAACACGGAATCGGTCGTATCCTTACACTCTACAGTTGCCCCCCAGTGTAGATAAATGCCCGAGTCTATCTCGGCAAATTCCTGGGGAGTCTGCTGGGATGCCCATTTCACATTATCATGATCCAACACCCCCGTTTTGAACGCTTCGAGCGGGAACTCCGCATCACTGCGTGTCCGTTGGCTGATATACATCATCGTACACGGCTGTACCCGTCCATCACTCTTTTCCAGACCGATACTCTCATTAAAATCTTTTCGGGCATCACTTCCGTAAAAGTATTCGCAGCCGGCCTTTGCAGCTACCAGCCCCGTACCCGTCGCATCTATCGTTACAGGAGCCTCGATTTTCTGCAACATGCCTTGACGCATCACACAAACACCGTAAACCTGATTGCGATTTCCCTTGGCTGCAACCAATGTATCCACCACAGGAGAAGCACACATCAAAGTAATGTTCTTTTCCGACTCGATAAATCCGTCCAGTACCTGAACAAATGCCGACGGCAACCACCAGTGTTGCTTTCCGTCCCAGGCCCAATCTTTTATCGTACTGCTGGGCGTTATGCTCAACGAATGTTTCCGGTTCAGCTCCTTAATCATATCAAGAAAAACACCGATTCTCGGAGCACCGCACATATAAGTCACATACATATCCACCGGAGCACCACCCGGCAGCATATCTTCTTCCAACAATATTACTTTCGCACCTTCACGGGCAGCAGCAATGGCAGCAGGAATACCGGCAGGACCGGCACCTACGACAATGACATCACACTTCAGCGTCGGCAACTTGAACAACCTCTCATCCTTCGTATTCAATGACTTATCCGAAGCCCAAAGAGACGTCCCGGGAATTGCCGTACATGCAGCTCCTAAACCCAAACTCCGGATAAATTGTCTTCTATTTATAGCCATACTCTTCTTTTATTACTTTATACCCTCAAAAAGTCCCATACGTATAAGTCTTCCCTGCAAATCTTTTATGTCGATAGAACGAAGCCCCGTTTTCTGCAATGCCGACATAGCCGCCGCTGTTCCCGCTGCCATTCCGATATTGGAACAAATCGGCTGTACCCTAAGAGAACTATGGGCCACCCGCGTAGCACTGACGATACGCCCGGCAGTCAGAAGCCCTTCGGTATTCAACGGTACCAGACAACGGTACGGAATACCATACGGCCCTATATGTTTCATCTCTTCCGGAATCTTCATTCCCCAAACGTCAAATGAATAATGAGCATTCGCTATCTTGTCATCAGGCATGACCCCTTGAATCAAATCATTAGCCGTCAACACATACTCGCCTTTGATGCGGCGTACCTCCCTTACCCCGATTTTCGGAGCCAAATGTACCGCATATCCGGCCTCATGCCAAATAGCCAGATTCTCACGCAACTTATCCAGAGCTTCCATCTGGGCTTGGGCCAATAACAACGGGTCGCGGGTATCCTTACAATAAACCGTCTTTCCCCAATGCAGATAAATACCGGCATCACGACGTATCATATCCTCCTTATCCGGAGCCGTTACCCAACGGTTCAGATTATCCTCCACGGCACTGCTGCCTTTTAACTTATCGATAGGCAGAACAGCATTCCGTTTTATCCGCTCACTAATGAGCATCCAAGTACAAGGTTGTACCTTCCCGTCGGCAACTTCAATACCTACAGGCTCGTTATAGTCACTTTTGGCCTCGCTACCGTACATGTATTCGCATCCGGCAAGGTCGGCGACCAGCCCGTTACCCGTCGCATCGATAGTCACTGCCGCCTCTATATCCTGATACTCTCCATTACGCATTATCCTGACACCTGTCACCCGATTCCTGTTTCCGTCAGCCTTTACACTGACCCCGACGACCGGAGCACCGCACATCAAGGTAAGATTAGGCTCCTTATCTATCATATTATAAACGACCTCGGCAAACGAACTGGGCATCCACCAATGATTCTTCCCGTCACTGCCCGTCTTCCCGAATGTAGAACAAGGCTTTCCTCCTATAGTATGATGAGCATTCAGTTCCTGAATCATTTCCCGAAATACTCCTACCCGAGGAGAACCGCATATAAAAGGCACATACATGTCCACCGGAGCACCACCCGGCATATTATCTTCTTCCAGCAAAATAACCTTTGCCCCCTGGCGGGCCGCTGCAATAGCAGCAGGTACACCACCGGGACCCGCACCTACAACGGCCACGTCACATTTCAATTTCGGATATTTGGACTTTGCCTTCTCTCCCCTTTTTTCCCCGACAGCCCATACCGAAGACGGAGCCACAATACCCAAAGCCATCCCCGCAGCCATCTTGGCTAAGAAATCTCTCCTGTCATTTCTCATAATCAATTCTTTAAATTCCTTCGGGACACCAAAAACATCCCCAAAAGGATAAACACTTTATCTTCCTTGCATACTTCCTCCGGTATATACACCTCTGGAGAAACATCAGACTTCTACAAGACGGTCTTTATTACCTGTATCGAATTTACATAAATCAACCCTGCCTGCTCGTCCCGAGAATGCTCAAACGAAATGACCGATTCCGGCCGACCGTTTTTGATTTCAAACTCGAAAAGTTCATATCCCCGGCCGAATGGTTTTCCGTTCTTTCCTGTCCGGGCCACAATCTCTCCTATCTCCTTCCCGTCTACCGATATTTTCAAAATCCCCGTTTTGTTCGAGCCGGAAGTTGCAGAAACTTTCAATACGACTTTCTCGTTTTTATCCGATTTCAGATTCATTGCCGGCAAAGCCAAATAACCACAATTTTCATCCCCTTCGGCCGACTTTCCGAAACGGACGGATTTGCCTAAATACGACATATTCCCCGTCATGAAAACCTGAGCAAATACATTTCTCGACACACAGTCCTCTCCCGCTGCCGACACCCAATTATGAGGGGCGTTTCCTGCCGACATTTCTTTCGAAGCCGAAACTTTAAAACCATCGCATTTCAAGTCAAACAATGTCGAAGTTCCGGTCTGCCCCGAAACAGATAAAACAGAAGCACAAAACAAAACAATAAATAAGAAGTGCGTTTTCATACGTATATATACTTTTTTGAAATATTATTTTACTGCAATTTTAATCCTCAATAGCCAATAACCGGGTTAACATACGGATTAATACCCCCTTTTTTCATTAACCCCGAATGATTTTTGACCTTTTTGTAAAAAATGGCAGGACTCGGCCCGCCATTTTCCAAACACTACTACATCTTCATAATTTTATGACTGCTTATATGGCCCGAACTGTCTTTCTTTATCAAAATATAAGAACCGGCAGCCAATCCCGACACATCGATACGAGACGACGGTTGCGACATCCCGTACACCAATCCGCCATTCAGATTATATATCTCTACCGAACGGTTATTCTCACCGATATAAATTTCAGAAACAAACGGATTGGGATATACAGCATTCCCCTTATCGGCAGATGACTCTTCCATACCCGACACAATATCATCCTCACGATATACACGGATAGAATTCACATATATAAAATCTCCATTTACCGTTCTGGTATGTGTAAAGTTGATTTTAGAAGCTTCCGTCCCGTTCTTCACGTCAAACTTGAATGTATAATAAGTCGCACCGAAAGGCTCTCCATTATTTCCCGTAGCCGCCTCTATCTTGCCTACCTCATTTCCATCGACATCCACAGTCAACGTTCCGTTCTTCTCTCCTCCGCATGTTGCCGATACTTCTATCACTACTTTCTTTCCCTCCGGAGCCGTCAAGTCCAGTTCCGGCGTAGTAGCACTTCCGTTATACGGAACAAAATCTGTCGACCCAGAAGGAACATTCCGGCCAAAACGAACACTCTTGCCCAGATAAGCATTTGCCCCACTCATCACTTGGGCAAATACATTTGCCGATGTCCACTCCATACCCGATGCAGAAAGCCAGTTATGGGGAGCCTTTGCCACCGACATTTCTGTCGATGCCGATGTCGTAAAGACATTACAATCCAAAGTAAGAATATCAGGTTCCACAACATCTTCCACAGACACTTTTATCGAATTTACATAAATATATCCCGCAGCTTCGGTACGAGAGTGGACAAACGAAATCTTCGACAATTCAGTCCCGTCGGTAAGTTCATACTCAAAAAGATAGTAGGCTGCGCCAAACGCTGCACCATTATTTCCATCGGTAGCCGCCTCAATCTTGCCTATTTCTTTACCGTCCAGTTTGACTGTCAAAGTCCCAGTCTTGTTACTGCCGGCAGTCGCGGAGACTCTCAACATAATTTTCTTCCCCTGTACAGGTCTCAAATCCATTCCAGGCAATGTCAACGAGCCGGTACTGGCCAAAGCAGAAGCACCGAATCGGATACTTTTACCCACAAAAGTAAGATTGGCATTTGTCACATTCTGCGCATACACATATTCAGATTCACACACTTTATCACATGCCGACAACCAATTATACGGAGCACTTGCTACAGACATCTCCGTAGAAGAATTCTGCTCGAAGTAGTCGCATTTCAATTCAAACAGAGGTTTGCTCTCCGCAGGAATATCCACGGTAGAAAGTCCCGTCAGAAGAGAATTCAGCACATTCGGATAAATAACCTCCATAGCTCCTTTCAATGTAGGATGCACACCATCGGCCGTATAAGTCTTGAGCAAATCAAGATTCTCTGTACCCATTGTATAGAAAAACGCTGACTCGTCTACCCATATATACCCGTTAGACTCTGCCAACTCCTCATACACGGCATTATACTTTTGCATATCCGGACGCGGAGTAGCACCTCCTGTACCTCCTTCAGAAGCAACAATAGGATAACCGCATGGCGTATGCAAGATAATTTCACAATCAGGATTCACCTCCAGAATACGGGCAATCAACTCTTCCGTATTCGTCTTGCATTGCTCTACTGATACCCCTTTGCTCTCGACAGCATCATTCGTTGTAAACTCGATAAGTACTGCATCCGGGTTATAGACCAACACGCTGTCTGCCAGATTGGCCAATGCCCAAGTAGAACATTCACCGCTCCGTCCCTTATTCAACAAAGTAAGATGATTATTATACAGACCGTTCAATTTATCACCGACAGCTCCGACCCAAACCGGGCCATTGCCCATTCTCGTTATACTGGTACCATAAACAACCAAAGTCTGGTCTTTACCTTCCGACAGACTCTTTACCAATCGGGACTGTCCGAAACTCATTGCTGTACATCCCATCAAGGCAAACAACAGAAATACAATTTTTTTCATAAGCATCTTTTTATATTTACGATATATTATATAAGCGGGAATACGGACAATCCCGAATCCCGAGACTAACACTTTATTTTCAATGCCTCACATACTTAAATGTACGGACACCCTTTTCCATACTTACACGAACCACATAAATCCCGGTATCCAAACCGGACAAATCGCAATAAGAAGAATTTATAGACCGGTCATATACCCTCATCCCCGATAATGTCATGACCGATACTTGCTTGCCACCCTCGCCATTTATATATAATCCGGCCGGCAATACCGTCACACCATTCCCGTCAGCATCCGGACTCTCGAAAGAGAGACTCCCGTCATAATCTTCGATTACCTTTTCTGTTTCCTCCGGATAATTTTTCATTCGGATACGCCACAACAACTCTTCAATAGATACGATTTTGATATTGGGTGACAGGCGTTCTTTGGTCCACATAACCGGTGTAACACCTCTCAACGCCCCCACATCCCCGGACGAAGCATCCGAAACAGAACCATCCGGATTCTGCTTGAAATATGACCAGGCATGTACGACTGTCCAAGCAATAGTTCTCTCCTCAGACAAAGCCCCTTCATTAATCAAGGCCGCTATCTGTTGGGGATTGCCCGACCCTTTCCTGTCCAGATTTGCCCACAACTGGTACTTGGCCGTGACGACGGGAATGTGTATCCCCTCCCTGTTTTCTACCCAGTAAACAGCACCGTCACCTCCATTATAGGCACATACTGCACGACAACAATACCCACCAAATCATCTATCATTTCAGCATACATCCGATAAGCGTCCAAAGCCTCATTGCTATCGGTACTGCCTCGGGTGATAAATCCCAAGACCTTTACACCCGACCTCTTCATCCGCTCTCCCACTTCGGCAATAAAAGTTCGGCATACACTCTCCTGCTTATCCCCCTGTAACGAAGCAAAACGATCAGGATACTGGTATCCTCCCCCATACTCTATCAGGCTGCCCGGTACATGATTGGCTTTCTGTACATAATAACTCCAAGCATCAGGGCACATCTGTGACAAATTTACCGGACAGGAAGTCCAGCTCATCGGTATCTCTCCGATAGCAGGATTGCACCAGTACTCATCCAGCATAGGCACACTCGTAGCCTGTATCATCATATTATCACCGTCACTCAAAACAAAAGAATGAAAATGCGAATCGTCTGCCCAGTCGATATGGCGCGGATCCATATTCTTGTGAACAGCCACCGGCCGCACAGATGCCCCCGCAGATAAAACAGGCATATTGCATATCGTGGCACCCGTCGTAAAATGCCCGTACTTCGTAGCCAGTTCCACATGTGCCCCCTCGTCTCCCTCGTTCCATCCCACTATCGGTGCAGGAGCCTGTATCCAGGACAATATCTCTGTATAAAAAGCATCTGTCCCCCAATATACCATACAACTATGAGCGATTGCCATATCCCGTTGTTTATAATCATCTGGAGCAATAGTCACAATCATACGGTTGTTCAACCGGTCCTTCAAAGACAACCACTCCGAACGAAAAGAAGAACCGGTCGTGTAAGGTCGTGCATCCTTCAAGCAAAATAACCCGTGGGCAACAGCCTCATCCTCCATCGATTCCTCGATAAGGACGGCATCGTGCAAAGCCGCATACACCGTCGCAGCATTCACCGAATAGTCACCCTCCTTATACAAAATATAACCATCTATCAAATCCTGCGATTTCATGCGGTCTACCACCGACCACACATTCATATACCCCAAGTCTTTGACCTCCGGATTTCTGGTAAACAAAGAATCAAGCCAAGCCAAGTACCCTTTACCGGTGACATGAATCCAAATCAATTCATCCCCAAGTTCCTCATTGACTGCCCTGGCTGCCAGCCCGGACAAAGATTCCGTCAGATTACGCTCTTTCAAAGTAGAACATCTCACCTTGATAATCTTAGACGGCATCCGCTGCTCAGGCCACCAGCCGTTACTTGACGATAACCCGTCAGTCACATGACAGGATATCATCAAAAACAGCAATATGACTTTGAAACGTATGTCTTTCATATAAAGCCCCATTAATAACCGGGATTCTGGTACATACCCGCTTTATTTTCCGAATTATCTATCTCATATTGAGGAACAGGTAACAAATAATTCTTTTTCGGGTCAAAATTCGTTTTGATATTGTTTGCCTCATTACGGGCTTTCAAGAAATGCTCGAACATTCCTGTACGGGCAAGGTCATGACGGCGCCAAAATTCAAAACAAAGTTCCCGCGAACGCTCCTTCATCAGCTCTTCAAAAGTCAGGGACTCTATCGTATAATTCTCAAATCCCGGAGTCTCAGCTTCCGTAATAGGAACACCTGACTCGTTCAACCCCCTGGCCCTCTGCACAATACGATTCACAGCATTCAATCCGGTCGATTTCACTTTACCCCCATTCAGAGCCATTTCAGCCTCAGCATACATCAACAGTACATCAGCAAAGCGCAAGGCTATGATATTATTCGGACAGTTCGAATAGATATACTGCATCGGATAGTCCCTCCAGCTATCTCCCCATCTGTACTTTGTCGCCGAGCTGTAATTTACCAGCTTCGTATTATTATTCAATGTATAATCCGTTTCCGCCGGAGTCCCCTTAATGCCCGAAAGCGCACTAATAGGTTCTATCTTGGTCGGTTCTCCCGTCTTGGCATTATAGCGCAATAGAGAATCCATCACATTCCAGTTCTTGCGCTTATCATATGTCCAGTGCTTATAATAACCGCGGAACGAAGGAATGGAATTGATAGCGTACTGGCCGCCCAAGCAGCAATAACGCCAACCGCCTGCCGTCTGCGAATATCCGGCATTGGCCAAGCCCATTTCCTTAGACCACTGCGTCCCATAAGGCTCTGTCGCACTAAACTGGATTTCCCAAATCGACTCCTTATTTGTATTCTTATTCTCGATTTTGAACACATCCTCATATTCAGGCAGCAAATCACGACCACTATTGTCGATAATCTCACCCAGCAAACGATACGCTTTGCCATATAAATCCTCCGACGACTCGGCAATACGGGCATACCCCTCGACTTTGGCAGCCTTCTTTGCCGAAGCCATCGTCAAATATACCTTTGCCAATAAAGTCTTGGCCGCCCAGTGATTGGCATGACCATCGGAAATTTCCGTCGGTAAGACCCCATCGGCAGAAGCAAATTCCAAATCTTCGATAATCTGTTTATACACATCGGCCAGAGGAGAACGAGGTACCGTATAGTCAAACTCAACTGTCTTATTGACTATCAACGGCAAGTCACCGAACATCTGTACCAGTTGGAAATAAGACCATGCCCGTAAAAAACGGACCTCACCCATACATTGGTTTCTGTCCTTTTCGGTAATATCAGTTATCTTGGGAGCTGCATCCAGTATTACATTGGCCTGCCCTATCACATAATAATAACGAGCCCAGAATTCTCCGATACAACCTTCTGACGATGTATAAGTATAACGGTCCACTGCACTCCGTACATTCGTATTGGCCGTCCGGTAGCACAACTCATCTGTACCAAGCATAGTCAAGAATATAGGAGTATCGGTATTGATCACATACAGATTGATAATCTTGGAATAAACCCCGACGACCCCGGCCTTCAAAGTCTTCGTATCTACATAATAATTCTTATCCGTATATACCGAATCCGGATTTTCTTGCAAAAAATCGCATGAGCTCAGAAATACCCCCGCAAACAATGGTACAATAGCCCATTTATATATCTTATTCATAGATTTCATAACACATCCCTTTCTTGATTAAAAACTAACATTTACACCGAACGAGAAAGCCCTCGCACGAGGATAAGAACCATAATCGAGACTCGGCATAATATCGCCGATACCGTTCTGGCGAGTATTCACTTCCGGGTCAAACCCGTAATACTTCGTCCATACAAACAGATTCCTTCCGGTAAGGAACAACCGTAGACCTCCCAAGTGAAGTTTTGCAAGAGTCTTTCTATTGAAATCATAGGCCAACGTGATATCACTCAGCCGCAGGAAAGACCCATCTTCAATAAACTCCGACAAACAGTAATTCTCTGCTACCCCACCCGGCAAGCGGTATTTGCCATTCGGATTGCCTTGATACACCAGATTCCCATTCAAATCATACAAAGTCGGAGTATATGAATCCAGAAGATGGCGGGTTTGGTTATAATTTTCCCGGCCCGCATCCAACGTCGCCAGATTGGCATTAAACACATCTACCCCATAACTGTACTGGAAAATAGCACTCAGGCTAAAACCTTTATACCCGGCCGATAAAGAAAAACCTCCCGAAAAATCAGGCTCTCCTTTTCCGATAATCGTTTTATCATCCGACGTTATTTTGCCGTCATTATTCACGTCGATAAACCGATGGTCTCCCGGTCGTAAATCCGCCTTCTTAATCGACAACGCTTCATAATTGTCGGGCAAAGCATCTATCTCGGCCTGAGAAGTATAGACTCCGTCTACTTTGTAGCCGTACCATTGGCCTAACGGTTGTCCTTCCCGAATAACGACCACATTACCCGAACCGGAAATCACTTTCGGGTCAAAAAACATTTCTCCGCCCGGGATGCTCAATACCTTCGAACGATTGAAAGCAATATTGAAGTCAGCGTTGAAATAAAAATCACGTGTATTTACAATCTGGCCGCCGATAGTAACTTCTAACCCTTTGTTCTGGATATTACCGATATTGGCCCAGGCTTTCTTATATCCCGAATAATAAGGAGCATTACGCTCAAGCAACAAATCTTTTGTCCGCTTCAAGTAAGCATCCACCGTAACCGTCAGACGATTATCGAAAAATCCCATATCAAGTCCTACATCGTACTGGGCTGTGGTTTCCCATTTCAAATCTTTATTCTCCGGTCTGTCGAGAACTACACCATAAGTCGGTTTATCTCCCGACATCGGTGCAAAAGAGGTAGAAAGTGTAGACAAGGTTCGAAAAGCAGGAATTGCCGTATTTCCGCTCCTTCCGGCACTTAATCTCAACTTCAGATTACTGAAAATATCCAGTTCCTTGACAAATTCTTCTTCATTGATACGCCAGCCGAAAGCTGCCGAAGGGAAATATCCCCACTTATTGTTGTCACCGAAACGGGAAGAACCGTCCATACGCCAGTTGGCAGAAAAAAGGTATTTGTCTTTATAATCATAACTCAAACGGGCAAACCAGGATAAACGGGCACGCTCTTCGATCGAAGAAGAAGCATTGGAGTTTTTAGATACAACTCCCTGAATCGTCTGTATAGAATTCGATGCAATATAATTTCCTTCCCCCCACAAATTGTCGATATAAGAGTATTCAGCTCCTTGTCCGAACAATACGGAAAGATTATGTGTTTCTTTAAATGACCGTAGGTATTGAATATAATTTTCTATTTCCCATCTCTTTACCGATCCACTGCTGGAAGTGGCATATGCATTTCCATTATTGCGGTAGGAAGGGATGAAATAATCGTTCCGCGTTGTACTATAACCGAAAGAGTAAGAAGTCGTCCACTTCAAGTAGGGTGTAAAATCGATATTTGCCTGAAAATTAGCATATAAATCCCGGTTGAGATTTTTATCCAATTCATCCAGATTATTCCCTTTAAAATTTTCTATGTCTTCGTCCGTCAGTTTGAAAAACGAAGAAGGGAAGCTCCAGGTAGAGAAAATATTGATACTACCGTTCGTTTTCTTTCGCGACATCTCCGAAAAACGGATATTTCCGGTCAGATTCAGGAAGCTGTAGGGACGTGCATTTAAATAAAGCGATGCCGTATTCCGGGTGAAACCGGTACCGATAACCGTACCCTCCTCATCATAAAAATTATAAGACAACCGATAGCTGGTCTTCTCTCCATAAGCCGACACATTGACATCGTAATTCTGAATCCGGGCCTTCTGGATCACATTCGACTGCCAGTCGGTATGATTATTGAAGGCCGGATTCAAACTATCGGTAATCCAATAATTGACATTCTCCATACCCGGCTTTCCTAAATACTGATAAATCAGATCCATCTTTAAATGGCGTTCGGCAGTACCTACCAAGGTCGAACGCATTGTCGGTTTCATAGCCACCCCATAATAGCCGTTCAAGCGAACCTGAGGTTTACCTGCCTTCGGAGTTTTGGTTTTGATGATAATTACCCCATTAGCCGCACGGGCTCCATAAATGGCCGATGCCGAAGCATCTTTCAACACATCGATCGATTCGATATCATTGGGATTGATCCCGGCAATCGGGTTAGTCCCCGTCAGGTCGATCTGGCCTAAGTCGCCTTCGTCCATCACAATTCCATCCACCACATACAAAGGAGTACTTCGCGAATCCTGGCTGGCAATACTGGTATTCCCACGTAAAGTGACAATCCCCTTTGCACCGGGTTCTCCGGTAATATTCAACACATTCAAACCGGCCACTTTTCCTTGTAAAGCCATTTCCACACTGGGGACCGGAATATTCTCAATCTTTTCCCCGGCCACACTGGCGATTGCAGCAGTCGATTTCTCTCTCTTAATCGCCTGATAACCGATTACTACCACATCTTCCAACTGCTTGACATCCGGCTGAATACTCAGGTTCACCGTTGTTTTTCCGTTTACCGCCACCTCTGTCGTCTTATAGCCGACAAATTTGAAAATCAAAGTAGCGTCTTTGGGTATATTCAACGTGTACTTTCCTTCAATATCCGTCACAGTCCCAATATTCGAACTTCCTTTCAACAATACATTCACGCCAGGAACAGGCTGATTCGTTTCATCCGTCACTGTTCCAGTCACCTTTACCAGATCTGTCTGAGCAAATATACTTTCAGGCAATCCAAATGATAAAAGAAGTATCAGCATATAAAGCCAACACCGGGTCGGTAGACCTCCCCTTTTTAAATTCTTGACAAATTTTTCCATAAACTGATTTGGGTTTGATTTCAAAATATGTTTTCAGGTACAAAAACGTTTGCATAACACCAGCAAACGATTTCACCACTCATGTAGAAAAACGGCTCTTTTTCATAGGCATTGTATTTATTATTAAATGTAAACCCATTAGCGATCTATTCTTGTAAAAGAAACACTTATTAAAAAGTGACAAAAAAAATGTTCGATTCTTTTGGCGAAAATACGCCAGAAGAAAAATGGACAAACGATAACCGACAATTGACAATTACCTGAAAGTTTCGTTTCCATTAGAAAAAAATAAGAAAAGAAAAATGAGAATTAGAATAAAAAATATAATCATTGATTATCAGACAAATAAAAAAGAAACCATAGGTTTGGAGATATATTGTCAAATGTCATTTGATAATTGTTAATTAACCAAGCGGCCTCAGGGTCCAGGAACTTTATAAACTTTATGGACTTTATAAACTTTCGACTGATTTAATCGAACGTTTATCTTTGATTACCCACTTGATCATTATCATCTATTTAATAAATAGTATAGAGAACGACGGTTTTGTTTTTAAATTTCTTTTACAAATGTGGCGGATATTTCGGAACATCTATAGCACAAACATCCGAAAAAATGAAAATATTGTACTTTTCGACAGATTTTCAGTTACTATTTTAACAAAAATATAACAAATCTACTGTACAATTTTTCCATAAGTGTCTTAAATACAACTATAAAACAAAAAGTAGAATTATTCTGTTACTAATTCGTCTCCGGTAATGGGAATTATCGACCCGGTCGCTTCTGTTGATCACCAAACACGAACACCGGAGACTCACGTTATCACTTTATGGAAAACGCACTGTGACCTAAAAAACATGAACTTCTACGAAACAGCCGTTTTCCGATTCCTTACATTAAGATTAAGAATTAATTTAGAAATCAGTATTTTGTAAATAATAAGAAAATCCGGTCAAGTAGCCTGGGTATCCGTATTCCGATAGGCTGACCTGTTCTTCAAGCTTATAATATTTTCCTTCTCCTTTCTTTGGTCTGTAGTGCTAACGGAAGATGGAGGGTTTTGTGGCGGAAGACCATTGGAGCAGGAACGA
>ENA-OPXH01001550-OPXH01001550.1-human-gut-metagenome-genome-assembly--contig:-NODE-1550-length-15376-cov-2.124600_pt1 | contig 15376 bp, 13 predicted proteins | sample MGYA00241521_ERZ502034 | MGnify/ENA primary metagenome ERZ502034 (study PRJEB25962, sample SAMEA2042103) | human gut metagenome | biome: human gut; feature: human-associated habitat; material: faeces... | reverse complement strand
AATACCGATTCATATTCATAAATCCGTTCCAAAGCGGCAATCACCGAATCGGTCGTTTTATCTCCCTGCATAATCGCCGGAAAGAGTTTGACCTGAAAACGATACCCGTACGGATTGGTCTGCAGCTGATTCATAAAATCTCCCAATCCTGCAGCCGTAGGTGAAGAAATGACTGCGATCGTTTTAGGCAATACCGGGAATTCCAGTTCCCGGTTCATATCGATTACCCCGTCGGCCTCGAGCTGAGCCAGGATTTCTCTCTTTTTCCGTTCCAGATCCGATGGTATAAGTCGGGTCGATATCCCGGATATTCAACGAATAACCGTATAATTCATGAAAAACGACCTCGACATTCAACAGGACTTTCATCCCTTTCTCCAACTGCCGTCCGGTTGTCGTCTCGAAATAAGGACGCAACGTACGAAAGGTAAACGCCCAGATCGTCCCCCGGGCAGTGGCTACAATACTGTCTTCCTGTTCCCTCTTGTCCGCCAATTGCAAATAACAATGACCGGAACGATTCAGCTGTACCTCTGTAATCTCGGCCGTAATCCAAACCGAATCGGCAAAGCTAGCCTTCAAAGTCTGCTTGATCCGGTTGTTCAATTCATATAGACTGATCGCCTCCATCATTCCATCCCGGTTAATTTCATATACCCCTCCGGATCATCGGCAAAAACAGCCGGATCGGGAATCTTTTTTACCGTCGACAACAAAACATCCAAGTACCGGCTTTCTTCCAGCTCATCTTCCTCTGCCGTATCCGAAATACCGGCGCGGTAGTTTTTACGTTTTACCTCTACCCCCGAATCATCGAAAAATACCCAGGTTCCCTCTTTCCGGTCATTCCGGTACCGGCCTTCCGAACGTAATATCCCCTGATAACTATAAGTCTTCACTTCCCCATCCAATTTTCCGGCTTTCAAACCGGCGATCATCCGCAACTGTCCGTTATCATAATACAATTTCCACTCCCCTTCCGGTTTACCGTTCACCCAACCTTTTTCCTCAGCGGGATTACCCGTACTGAAAAAACGGACCGTCTTCCCATTCAATACCTGATCACGATATTCCTCCTTCATCAAAAGACAATCGTTCTTAAAATATTCCCAGGTCCCCTGCTTCTTCCGGCCGACATATTTTCCCCGCATGCTACAATCGCTTTTCCGGCTGTACAACACAGCCTCGACCGTATCCCCGCGATACACCATCCGCGCCTGCAACTTACCGTCAGGATAATACCGTTTCATTTCTCCGGCAGGCTTTCCTGCTCTGAAATACCCTTCATAACGTAATGTCCCGTCAGGATAAGTCCCTTTACGCCACTCAGCCTCCTGTCCCCGGCTCTCCGGCATCCCCAGGAGCAAACATCCCCAAAACAAGACAGCAAGCACAACGTTCGTCTCCATATTCTAAAATATAATCAGTTCTTAAAGTTGCTCTTTTGTCACTTAAAGTTTATGTACTTTATAAACCTATTCAATCCTACAATTTTACGGTACGGTTCAATTCATCGATATAATCCAGCACCTCTTCCCGTCCCAATCGCTTTTCAGAAGAAGTCATAAAAGCCATAGGTGTCGTCTCCCAGGTTTCCAGCATCACCTTATGATAGTCGTCGATACATTTCAAGCGTTGTGTGGCAGAGAGTTTATCCGCTTTCGTGAAAATCATCACAAAGGGAACCCCATTCTCACCCAGCCATTCCATAAATTCCAAATCGATTTTCTGCGGTTCCAGTCTACTGTCTATCAAGACAAAAAGGCAGACCAAATTCTCCCGTTTGAGAATATAATCCCGAATCATTTTTTCAAATTGCCGGCGGGCGGTTTCGGAAGTACGGGCATATCCATATCCGGGCAAATCCACCATATACCACATATCGTTGATCAGAAAGTGATTGATCAATTGGGTCTTCCCGGGCCGTGCAGCCGTCTTAGCCAATTTTTTATTGTTCGTCAGCATATTGATCAACGATGATTTTCCGACATTCGACCGCCCGATAAAAGCATATTCATACCGGTCCGGTTTCGGACATTTCTCCACTGTTGCATTACTGACGACAAATTCTGCTTTTACTATATCCATATTCCATTCCATTTGGGATTATTTTACAAAGATAAAATATAAAACGGAGAATGAGAAAAACAGGAAACAAAACAAGAAAAATCAGAATCACCTAATTAGTTCTTCAGGGATTTCTTTGTCTCCTCTGCGGGATTTCACCCCCAATTCTTTTAGTTTCAGAGTTTGGGAGATCAGGTTTCCGTTACCTTCTTTTAAGCGGTTTAATGCTTGCCTGTAACTTTCTTCTGTACGTTGGATGTTGTCGCCGATAGCGGTCAGGCTTTCCAGAAAAGCCACACATTTATCGTAAAGCTTAGCTCCCCGTTCAGCGATTTCCTGAGCATGGCGGTTTTGGTATTCCCGGCTCCATAAATCGGCTGTGAGTTTCAAAGATACGATCAGATTGGAAGGACTCAACAACAATACCCTTTTCCGATAAGCTTCATGCCAAAGGGTAGGTTCCGATTGCATAGCCAACACATAAGAAGATTCGTTGGGAATAAACAACATCACAAAATCCAGGGCACCGTCACACCAATCGCAATAATTCCTGGCAGACAATTCGTCTATGTGTTTCCTTACCGACAACAAATGGGCCTTCAAGGCAACTTCCCGTTCCGTTTCAGTCTCTGCATTGCAATAATCGACGTAGGCGGTTAACGAAACTTTAGAATCGATAATCACCTTCCGGTTATCAGGATACACCACAATCACATCCGGCCGCATCGTGTTCCCGTTCTCCGTCCGGATCACCCTATCGCTTTCATCTTTCAACGTTTCCTGAATAAAATACTCCCTTCCTTTCGTCAATCCCGAATTTTCAAGAATTCGCTCGAGAATCATTTCCCCCCAATCCCCCTGCGTTTTCGTATTTCCTTTCAAAGCATTGGTTAAATTGACGGCATCCTCCCGGATCCGATTATTCAGTTGCACCAATTCTGCGATCTTTCGTTCCAGTACGGTCCGCTCGACCGTTTCTTTCGAATAGCTTTCTTCCACTTTTTTACGGAACTCCTGAATATCTTTGTTCAAAGGGCCCAGTATACGCTCTATATTTTCCCGGTTCGCTTCCGTAAAACGCCGGGATTTATCCTCCAGGATATCGTTTGCCAGATTTTGAAACTGCTCTTTCTGTAAAGCCGCTATTTGCAAAATCTCCTCTTTTTGGCCCCTCCATTTTTCTTCCGTCTGCCGCAAATTCTCCTTCAACCGTTCATTATCGCGGATCCAGGCCATTTTTTCTTCCTGCCATCGCTGTTCCTTCTCTTCCCATGCTTTCGCTTTTTCCCGCAATATCCGAAGATTGACCTCCATTCCTTTTCTCCCGATACGGGTCGAAAGATAAGTCAATAAACCACCTATTCCGGCTCCTGTCAAAAAATATAGTAATACTTCCATTGAAAAACAGCTTCATTATAAAAATAAAACAGACTCAACCGTTATCACCGTTTCATCTGTTTTATCTTTTGTTCTATTTCATCCGTTGTTTATCGTCTTATCTTTTCTTGCGGGAACGACCTCCGCTTTCGATACCTTTTTTCTTTTCTCCGAAGCGTCCACGGCTACTTCCGTCACTCCGGCGGTTTGCCGAACGCCATTTATTGTTGGCAGTAGAACTCCGGCGTTCTCCGCCCCGGTCCGAACGGTTATAACGATCCTTTACCTCGGAAAGCGTAAAGGGCAGACCGTTGAAACTGACATTCCGGAAACAAGACATAAACCCGTTGATTCCACGCACATCGACTTCAAATTTCGTATTATTATCGAAAATGCGGATACTCCCGATTTCCAATCCTTTCCGCGGGGCATTCTCATTGATAATAGTCATCAGATCACGTGGAGTGAACCCGTCCTCTTTACCGACATTCACAGAGAAAGTCGTAAAAGTCACACTCTCTTCATTTTTCCGTTCTCCACGCCGTTTTTCTCCCCGTCCTCCATCGTGCCGCTCTTCATCCGAAAGATTCAAATCGGCAACCGAAGCATATTTTTTCAGTAATTTTCCGAATTCATAGGACATCATCTTCTGGATCAACTCTTCTTTAGACAACTCCTCGAATTTCTCGAACAACTCGTGCCGGTATTTATCCAGAGTCTCTTTCGGTTCTGTCATCAGGATCTTGTCGGCATAATACGACAGCTGAGCCCGACACACTTCTTCTCCTCCGGGCACTTCCTTATACTGGAATTTTTTCTTCAGGATATTCTCGATCCGGCGCAATTTTCCTTTTTCTTTCGAATTGATAATAGCCACCGAAACCCCTTCACGTCCGGCCCGGCCGGTGCGACCGCTACGATGGGTGTAACTTTCCACATCTTCGGGCAAATTATAATTGATTACATGAGTCAGATTGTCCACATCCAATCCCCGGGCAGCCACATCGGTAGCCACCAGCACTTTCAGCCGTTTAGCCCGGAAACGGTCCATCACATCATCCCGTTGTGCCTGACTCAAGTCACCGTGCAGGGCATCACAATCGATCCCGTCTTTCTGTAACTTCCGGGCAATTTCCCGGGCATCCATTTTCGTCCGGGTGAAAATAATCGCATACATATCCGGAGCGCAGTCGATCACCCGATGAAGAGTCTCATAACAATCCCTGGCCAGCACCTGATAATATTCGTGCGTCACTGTATCTGCACCCTGATTTTTCTTTCCGGTAGAAATTTCCTGAGGATTACGGAGATAATTCTTAGCGATACGTTCCACCTCACGAGGCATAGTCGCTGAAAACAGATAGGTATTTCTTTCTGCAGGAGTTTCATCCAAAATAAAATTCAGATCCTCCTTAAAACCCATATTCAACATCTCGTCGGCTTCATCGAGTACGACTGCCCGAACCTGTTCGATTTTCACCGCTTCCCGCTTGATTAAATCACAGAGACGGCCCGGAGTAGCCACCAATACGTGTACACCCCTATCCAATTCCCTGATTTGTTTGCGGATATCCGCCCCCCCATATACACATGCCACCCGGATATCACTCCGGTATTTCGCATAATTCTGCAAGTCCTTACCGATCTGCATACACAACTCGCGGGTAGGACTCAGAATCAGCACCTGAATTGCATTCAATGAAGTGTCCAGCTTCTGCAATAAGGGCAAACCGAAAGCCGCTGTTTTACCGGTACCGGTCTGAGCCAAGGCCACCAAATCATTTTCTTCCCCTAAAATCACGGGAATTACTTTTTCCTGTACAGGACTAGGAACCTCGAACCCTAAATCTTCAATTCCTTTTAGAATTTCTCCTTCTAAACCTAATTCTTTAAATTTTTCCATTCTTTTTTTTAATGCAGCACCTTGCTGCGTTACTTGGCAACTCCATTGTTGCACTTTCTCCTCTCCCCCATTTCTCTCTTCCTCCCCCTATCTTTCCCCCCCTTTTACTTTTTACCTTTTACTTTTTGTGCCTCTCCCGTCTTTAGCTTTTAGCCTTTAGCTTTCTAGCCTTTAGCTTTCTAGCCTTTAGCTTTTAGCCTCAACTCACCCTCAAGTCCCTCCGTTCGAATGCAGGTACCGTCTCTAATTCCCTCACCTGTTCTTCGGTCAATCCGGGTTTCACCCGTACTTCTTCCTCTTTCAGGCATTCCGGTTGTTTAGCATATCCGGCACAAGTATTCTCTTCTCCGAACAACTCGATATCTCCGGTAGGGAAACCGGTAGCAATGATCGTCACAGAGATGGCATCCCCCAAATCGGGATCGGTACCCACACCCCAGATCACAGCGGCATTATTTCCCACTTTACGAATAATATGGGAAGTAATCTGAGACATTTCGTCCATGGTAATCTCATCTGTTCCGGAAGTAATATTCAGTAAAATATCTTTCGCTCCTAAAATATCGTTATTATTCAGCAGCGGACTTTCCAAAGCCTCTGTGATTGCCCGGATCGCCCGGTCCTCACCGCTAGCCTGGGCAGCTCCCATAATAGCCACCCCACTATCCGTCATCACCGTCCTGACATCGGCAAAATCGACATTGATATATCCCGGAAGGGTAATAATCTCAGCAATACCTTTAGCAGCGATATTCAGTACATCGTTGGCTTTTGCAAAAGCTTGCGATATAGTTTGCGATCCATAGATCGATTTGATTTTTTCATTATCGATAACGATCAGACAATCCACATGATCTTTTAAGCGACGCAATCCGTCACGGGCCTGATCCAAACGTTTCGGACCTTCGAAACGCGCCGGCACCGAAACGATCCCAACCGTCAGAATCCCCATGTCCTTAGACAACTTGGCAATCACCGGGGCAGCCCCCGTACCGGTACCTCCTCCCATAGCAGCCGTGATAAAGGCCATCCGGGTATCCTTCTTCAGAATAGCTTCTATATCGGCCAGACTCTCCTGAGCCGACTTCTCTCCCATGGCAGGATTATTACCTGCTCCATGTCCTGCGGTCAACTCTTTCCCCAACTGAATTTTACAAGGAATCGGACTGTTGCGGAGCGCCTGATAATCTGTATTACAAATGACAAAATCGACATCACAGATCCCTTTCTCGTACATATATTCCACAGCATTTCCACCTCCGCCACCGACACCGATCACCTTGATAATGGTAGGCGTTTTCTCGTTCAGATTAAAATTTATAAATCCGTCGACCATGGTATTATTCGTTTATTTGTTTATTCTTCATCACTAAAAAGCGTACCGATCTTTCGTTTGAGCCATCCGTTCGTATCGGGCACTTCATTGACTCCCCGCTGGCTCCGCTCAAAACGGTCTACCCGTCGGTTAGATTCCCGTTTCTGTTTTCTCGCCCGTTCTTCTTCCTGTTTCTGACGGCGCAAACGGGCTTCTTCCTCCAGTTCGGCCGGATTCATAACCTTCATCTCCAGATCGTCGGGCAAGGGCTCCACCTTAAAATAGGGCTTTTTAGCCGATGTCGTAGTTGCCGTTTCTATTTTCTGCTCTGTTGCAGCAGTAGCTCTTCCCCGGTTATTGTTAAATCCGGTAGCGATCACCGCTACCCGCAGTTTATCCCCCAAGGTCTCGTCTTTACCGGTTCCCCAAATCACATTCACATTTCTTCCTACTTTCTCCCGCAACGAATCGGTGATCAGACTGATTTCATCCATCGTGACTTCCTTTTCGCCGTAAAGCATATTCAACAGAATATTAGAAGCTCCCCGAATATCGTTACTGTTCAACAAAGGCGATATCAAAGCATTCGTCAAGGCTTCCATCGCCCGGCCTTCTCCTTCCGCTTCAGCCGCTCCCATCAAAGCCACCCCGCTATCCCGCATCACGCTCTCGACATCGGCAAAATCGACATTGACATATCCTTTTACGGTAATGATTTCGGCAATACTCTTGGCCGCAATCGTCAGGACGTTATCGGCCATAGCAAAAGCATCGGACAACTTCAGGTCTCCGTATATCTCCCGCAACCGTTCATTGGCAATAATCAGCAAAGCATCTACATCCTCTTCCAGTTCATCGATACCGGTCATCGCCTGTTCGATCTTGCGTTTGCCTTCGAAGCTGAAAGGCACGGTCACGATACCGATGGTCAGAATACCCAATTCCTTCGCCTGCCGGGCAATTTCAGGAGCGGCTCCGGTACCCGTCCCTCCCCCCATTCCGGCAGTAATAAACACCATCCGGGTATTATGTTCGAGAATCGTTTTGATAAAATCCATACTCTCGATAGCGGACAGACGTCCTCTTTCGGGCTGGCAACCAGCCCCGCGTCCTTCTGTCAGCTCCTTCCCCAACTGGATCCGGTTTTTTACCCGGCTCTGGCGCAAAGCTTGTATATCCGTATTACAAACGACAAATTCAACCCCATGAATTCCCTGCCGGAACATATGGTTTACGGCATTACTTCCACCTCCGCCGACACCGATCACCTTAATGATCGATTCTTCTTGAGTTGCATCAGGTAATTTCAATGAAATCAGGTCGTCTTCAATTTCCATAACTTGAAAAATAAAAGTTAAACATTCCGGAGCCTAAATACCGAAGATCTTACCGATTCTTCTGACAATCTTTTCTCCGATACCATTAGGGGTCTCCTTCGGTTCTTGCCGGGCACAAAGCAACAGTCCCAGAGCCACCAGATACTCAGGCGTCCGCAACACTTCTTCCCGGGGGGCCTGAATCCGGCGTGCCGCAGCACTTTCTACAGGATGTCCGGACATCCGCCGCAACAATTCATCTACATCCTGCAACCGGCTGCCTCCTCCTGTCAACAATACCGGATCTTCGACATCATCGAATCCCCATTGCTGCAACTGGAAAATCACACCCTCCAGCAATTCTTCGCACCGACTTTGTATAACCGTAGCCAAATCCCGGCTTTCCAACGTTAAGCGGGTATCCGGTATCGGCAATTTTTTATTTTTACAGATCGACCTTAAGGCCTGTCCGTATTCGTGTTTCAACTTACGGGCTTGTCCGAAACTCAAGGCAAAAGCAGCCATCGTATCGGTATCTATCGTCCGTACCCCGATCGGCAAATGCGCTTCATATTCCAACATTCCATCACGGAAAAGGACGACGTTCACTCCCATCGCTCCCAGATCCACCAAAGCAAAGTCACGTTCAGCCCGTTCTACATCCAGTGCTTCAGCATAAGCACGAACCGCCGGATAAAACTCTATCTCCTGAATCCCGCTTCCCTCGAACAGCCCCTGAATATCGGCCAAATAATCATAATCGGCCAGATACACCTGATAGGTCACCTCCAGATTCCGTCCGCTTCTACCCAGCGGATCGGCGATCATTTCCCCGCGGTCGATCGCATAACCTACCGGCAGGATATCCACCACTTCATCCTGTCCTCCGCCATAAGCGTCTATGCAACGTTGTTCTGCCCGGAATAAATCACTTTGTTCAACGACTTTCTTTTGTATAGGTACGACTATTCTTCGTTCGACGATCCGCAAAACAGCTCCCGACAAGGCCACATTCATCACCTCGATTTCCCGGTCTTTCATCAGCTCCGACATCAGGCTACGAATACACATTCTCACCTTCTCCTTATCCTTGATTACGCCATGTTCGATGCCTTGTGAGGCCATAATCTTTATTCCTTTCAAATGGCAAACGCTCCCTTCTCCCGAAGCCAGCGCCATAACCATTTTTTCAGATCCCATATCCAAAGATGCAGTCCAACCCATAATCTGCTATATTATCTTTTAACACATACTATCTGATTCTTAAACTTCAGATTTATTTCTTTATATACGTTCCATCCCTTTAAAACTATACCTTCCCGAAGGAAAAGACGTAAATTTTCCAATTTCTCGTTCATATCGTCCAAAGTCCCTAATACAATCCTGAAATTCCCGACTTTCGGGATCAGTACAACTTCATTTCCTTTTTCGACAACGATCTGTTCCACCAAAGCATCCCAGAACTCATCATTCCGTAAAGTCATTATAAAAGGGTATAAACCATTACAAGCAAACTTTCTGGATATATTTCCGGTAGCCACGACTACGCGCGACGTATATTTCCGGGACAACGGCATGATTTTACCATCTTCATCCACATAATAACCTTCACCTGACATAATTCTCAGTACAGGCTTTCGTTGTGTGATTTCTACATGAAAATAACCGTCCAAAGTATAGTAAACCTGAGCCGACTTAATCACCGAATTTCTGACCAGAATATGCTCCAAACTGTCTTTATCGACACTGACTATATTGCATCCCTCGATATCACCATATCCGCGTTTAATAATCCCCAACACTTCCGTCTCGTCGATAAACGCATTTTCTTCGGTACCGTCAACGACAACCTGCAAACCCTCACATTTTACCTCCCTCAATTTTGCCGATGCAAAGGTAAACACAATTATCAGGTATACAAACAAACTGACAGATAATATGTAAGGCAATGTTTTTTTCATTCTTCCCGCCTTTATAGCTTATAGCATATAGCCTTTAACTTTTTACTTTCTACCTTTTTACCTTCTCCCCAATCTCTCCCACCAACCGATCGATATCCCCTGCTCCCATCGTCACCAATATACCTCCCTGAAAATCAGGTATAATCTGTTGTAACAGTTCCTCTTTTGTCACAATATTCCCCGGAACAGTAAGCCTTTTCCGGATCACTTCCGCAGTAATTCCCGGAATAGGTCGTTCCCTGGCCGGATAAATCTCCAGTAAAACCACCCGGTCGGCCAAACTCAGGCTCCGGGCGAAATCCTCCTGAAAATCCCGGGTCCGGGTATATAAATGAGGCTGAAAAACCACCGTCACCGGCCGATCGGGCCACATTTCCCGGACAGAACGCAGCGTAGCCTCGATCTCCCGCGGATGATGAGCGTAATCGTCGATATAAATGGTCTTTTCAGTATATACTTGTATATTAAAACGCCGGGCTACTCCCTTAAAGTCAGGCAGTGCTCTCCGGATTTCCTCAGGCTGTACTCCGGCTTCCAAAGCCAACGTGATGGCTGCCGTTGCATTTTCAACATTCAACCGCCCCGGTATTCCCAGTATCAATCCTTCGATATCTACCCCACGCCCATGATAATCGAATACATAACGTCCCTGTTCGATCCTCAACCCATCGGCATAACAATCGGCTTTCACCTCTACGCCGTAATAACCGGTTACCAGCGTCTGCTTCAACTGCAATCCTTTTTTCAGAAACAGTCTCCCGCCCTGTGGGTTCACTTGTCCGGCAAATGCTTCGAAAGCCTCCAACAGATTGGCTTTATTCTCATAGATATCCAAATGATCTTCATCCATTGCCGTGATTACCGCTATTTCCGGACTCAGATGTAAAAACGAACGGTCGAATTCATCTGCTTCGATAACGATATACGAAGAATTACGATCCAGCAATAGATTAGTTCCAAAATTCGCCGCTATTCCGCCCAAAAAAGCATTACATCCTACGGTTGAATTTTTTAACAAAAAGGCAGTCAGCGTAGATACCGTCGTTTTCCCATGTGTACCGGCTACACAGATCGCCTTTCCTTTCCGGGAAATCATACCCAGGACCTCCGCCCGTTTATGCAAATCGAAACCCGCCCCTACGAAATAAGCCCGTTGCCGGTTATCCCCGGGTATCGCCGGAGTATATACCACCAACGTCGTCGTTTTATCCCGGAATTCAGCCGGAATCTCTTCCTCTTCATCGATATAATTAATCCGGATTTCTTCTTCAGCCTGCATTTTTTGAGTCAATGCCGAAAGAGTCCGGTCATAACCGGCCACTTTGTACCCTTTAGCCTTAAAATAACGGGCCAAAGCACTCATACCTATTCCTCCGATACCCAGGAAATAAACGTTTTTTATCGTCTGTTCTAACTCAACCATACTATTTTCAAACACTTAGCCGATCACCTTCAATATTTCTCTCGCAATTTGCTCATCCGAATCCCGGATAGCCAATTTCGCTATATGCTTTTCCAGCTCTTTCCGTTGTTTTTCATCCGATAGCAAACCGGTGAGCACCTGTTCCAACCGTTCTTCAGCTTCCGTATCCCTGATCATGACAGCAGCCCCTTTATCGACCAGCGCCATAGCATTCTTTGTCTGATGATCTTCTGCCACATTAGGCGAAGGAATCAATACCGCCGCTTTTTCCAATAAGCAAAGTTCGGATATTGTCCCTGCTCCGGCACGGGCAACGACAATATCCGCAGCAGCATAAGCCAAATCCATCCGCTTCAGGAAAGCCAGTAATTTTACATTTTCCGGTAATTTACCGTCCAGCTGTTTTTTCAGATCCTCATAATAATAACTACCACACTGCCACAATACCTGTACCTCTTGCCACTGCCCTATATCCTTTAAACAACGCATCACCGCTTTATTCAATGTGCCGGCACCCAAGCTTCCTCCGGTCACCAATATCGTCTTCTTCGAGGCATCCAGTCCATAGAATTCTATTCCTTCAGCCCTGATTTCCCGGGCCTGTAACAGATCTTTCCGCACCGGGTTACCGGTAAAGATAATTTTCTTTTTTTCAAAAAAACGCTCCATCCCTTCATAAGCCACACAAATCTTACAAGCTTTTTTCGCCAGTAGTTTATTCGTCACCCCTGCATAGGAATTCTGTTCCTGCAAAATCAAAGGAATACCTGCTTCTGCAGCTACCCGTCCGATCGGCCCACTGGCATATCCACCGACTCCCACCACAGCATCGGGTTTAAACTCCCGGATAATCTTTCTGGCTTTACGCAGACTCTTCCAAAGATTATACAATACTTTCACATTTTCCAGAGTCAGTTTACGTTTTAGTCCCCTCACCGGTAATCCTTCGATGCGATAACCCGCTTCAGGCACTTTTTCCATCTCCATCTTCCCCTCGGCCCCGACAAACAAAATCTCGATATCCGGTTGCAACCGCTTCAATGCATTCGCAATCGACAACGCCGGAAAGATATGTCCTCCGGTACCTCCTCCGCTAACAATCACTCTTTTCATATCACAAAAGTATTAATCTATCTTCAAATCAAAAATCCGTATATAACTTAAATTTATAAACTTCCAATTTATCTTCCCCTTCGCTTCAGCTCATTCAATACTTCCCGGCCTTCACTTTCCAGCTCGTCCCTGATCTCTCCGATTCCTTCCTCACCGAGAATATCGAAATCCCGATCTTCGTCGTACTCTGCCGGTTTTCTCCCCCGCCGTCTTCCTGTCGGAGGCGTTACGGTCCGGGGTTGCATCTCCGGCAATTCCCCATCTTCCACTTCATCGACCAGCACTTCCTCGGGTTCGTATTCTTCCCGTCTGTTCTTCCGCCCCTGTTTTTCACTTTTCATCTTCAGCCGTTCGCTCTCTTCCTTTTCACCCTCCGGTGAAAAGGTATGGGCAATACTGAGAATCACACCGAAAGCTGCACTGGTAAACAAAAGCGACGTACCTCCCATACTCACCAAAGGCAAGGTCTGTCCGGTCACCGGTAATAACCCCACACAGACTCCCATATTGATCATTGCCTGTAAAACGATCGTCAACCCTAAACCGACAACCAGCAAAGCCGGAAAAATATCCGGCATACCCCGATCATTCAACACTTCCTTCCTCATGCTCTTTCGCCCGATCACTCCTACCCGGAACAAAATCACCGCATACAGCAACATGATGAAAGCACCGCCTCCCAATCCGTATTCTTCAATCACAATAGCATAAATAAAATCGGAATAAGGGTGAGGCAAAAAATTACGCTGCGTACTGTTACCGGGTCCGCTCCCCATCAATCCCCCCTTAGCCACCGCAATACGAGCCTGTACCGACTGATAGGAATAACCGTCTCCATCCTCTCCGCCTTTGGCAAAATCTGTAATACGGTTAACCATCGTACCGATCCGTCCCCATTTTTGCACCTGAGGTATATAAATTCCCAGAATCAACACCAAAGCAATCGCCGCCAAAGCGGTTCCCAAGGTCATCGCCAACAACCGCCAGCGCATCCGGGCTATCATAAACAGGATAAAACATACTGCCCCGATCAAAGCCGAGGTAGAGAAATTATCCATAAAAATCAACAAAATCACCGGTCCCACAAAAAGCAGAAACTTCTGTAAAACACTATCGTCACAATGCGTGTCGGTCTGAGCCTCGGACAAAATCCGGGCTGTAAACATCATGATAGCGATTTTCGCCAGCTCGGAAGGCTGAAAAGTAAGACCGATCAAAGGCAAACGGATCCATCGCCCGGCTCCGTTGATATTCGTACCCCCAAAGGCTGCACAAACCAATAAAATCATAGATACGAACAACAACACTCCGGCATATTTATAAAAATACCGGTAATGAATCGACTGTACGATAAACATCACTCCAAAACAGCCTCCGATCAAAAATAATTGCTTGATCAGATAGAAAAACGTATTCCCCGCCTTCTCGTTATAAGCCAGACGTCCTGTAGAGGAATACACCACCATGACAGAAGCGATCATCAGCATGATAACGATATACCAGAGAATCTTATCTCCCTTAAATGCTATTTTTTCTTTCCAGTCGTTCATTTCAATCGAATCCAGATTTCAGTTCACAATTTCCTACAGCTCTTTTACGGCAGCTTTAAAAAGTTCGCCGCGGTTTTCGTAATTTTTAAACAGATCGAAGCTGGCACAACAGGGAGAAAGCAGAACCGTATCTCCTTCCACCGCATACTGCCGGGCAGCTGCCAGCGCATCTTTCAAACTATGTGTATCGACTACCTGACAAATTCCGGAAAAATTATCGATCAATTTCCGGTTATCCACGCCCATACAAATCAACACTTTGACTTTTTGACGTACCAGATCGAACAAGACACTGTAATCATTTCCTTTATCCGTACCTCCGGCAATCCAAATCACCGGAGTAGTCATACTATCCAAGGCATACCAGGCAGAATCGACATTGGTGGCTTTCGAGTCGTTGATATAAGTCACCCCCTCCACAACCCGTACGGTTTCGAGCCGATGTTCCACCTGCGGGAAGGTCCGCAATCCTTCAGCGATTTTTTCGTCCGAAACACCGACCTGCATAAGCCAGAATCGCAGCCATCGCATTATAGACATTGTGTCTCCCCTGAATACTGATCTCCTGTTTGGCGATCCGGAACTGCCGGTTTTCCAACTGCACGACCACCTCTTCTCCTTCCATCCAGGCACCGCTTCGACATGTATTTTTCTCCCATATACTCCGGTCAGCATAAATAAATCCGGCCATCCGGGGTACAACTCTCACCTGCCGGAGTCTATGCCCTACCGCCTCGCTATCCAAACCGTAAATAAACAAATCCTGAGGACGCATATTATTCAGTATCCGGAACTTCGAATCGATATAATTTTCGAATTTATGGTCGTACCGATCCAAATGATCCGGGGTTATATTCGTCAGAACGGCAATATCCGCCCGGAAATCAAACATCCCGTCGAGCTGAAAACTCGAAAGCTCGACGACATACAGCGGATGTGCATCCTCTGCCACCTGTGCAGCCAGACTACGCCCCACATTTCCGGCTAATCCGGCATCGATCCCCGCTGTAGTCAAAATATGACAAGTCAGCAAGGTAGTCGTCGTTTTCCCATTGCTCCCGGTAATACACACCATTTTCGCCTCCGTATGCCTGCCGGCAAATTCGATTTCCGAAATCACCTCGATCCCCCTTTCGCGCAGAGCTACGACCATCGGCACCGTATCGGGAATCCCAGGACTCTTTACCACCAATTCAGCAGCAAAAATCCGATCCATCGAGTGCTGCCCTTCTTCAAACGCAATCCGGTGTGTAATCAATTCGTCCCGATAAGATTCAGCCAATTTTCCCTTATCCGACAAAAATACTTCATATCCCGGCTGGATTGCGTGAGAAATGTTACGAAGCGATGA
>ENA-OPXH01001531-OPXH01001531.1-human-gut-metagenome-genome-assembly--contig:-NODE-1531-length-15540-cov-2.552599_pt1 | contig 15540 bp, 10 predicted proteins | sample MGYA00241521_ERZ502034 | MGnify/ENA primary metagenome ERZ502034 (study PRJEB25962, sample SAMEA2042103) | human gut metagenome | biome: human gut; feature: human-associated habitat; material: faeces... | reverse complement strand
TTTCATATATTTTCGCTTCCTGATAAATATTTGTGGTGACTCCGTTTACAGCGTCAATTCCATTGGCACCCAGAAATGCCATGTCTACAAAAATGGAATTGATGACATGTTCCGTATAAGGACCGATGAGCGATTTTGCTTTTAACCGACATTCTCCACCACATAAAATTAACGTGATATGTTCATTTTCAGTGCAGGTTGGAGCGAGCGCGTTATTGGTAACAATCGTAACACGTTTGTTTCCTAAATGTTTGATAATGCTCTTCATTCCATTATGCCCACCGGCACTTCCCTTCGTGCGCAGGCGGAGCATGCCGGGTTCTAAACTGATATCATCATAAATCACAAGGATATCGCTTAAATCCAGCTTATAAAAATCCATGATCGGACGAAGACTCTCCCCGCTTAAATTCATATACGTTAACGGTTTTACAAGAAGTACTTTACTGCCGCCAATGAAGCCACTTCCTACCATTGCCTTGAACTTATGCTGATTCATATTGATTCTGTTTGCCTCTGCGATACGGTCGATTGCCATGTATCCTACATTGTGTCTTGTTCCTTTATACTGATCTGTTGGATTCCCTAATCCTACAATTACTTTCATTCTATGTTCCTTTCCTGATTTTATTTCTTCTGTGTTTGTTTTTTCTTGATTTTGTAGTGTCTGTTCCTTTTGTTTTTCTTTTTGCTTTTCTTCTTGTTTCTCTTCTTGTTTTTCTTTTTGCTTCTGTCTTTGTCTCTCTAACTGTTCCTGCATTTTTACTTTTTGCTGCTGCTTTTTTCTTTGCTTTTTACGCTCCGATTCCCAGGAACTTACGGCTGCCTCGGCATCCTGTGTTGCCCACTTTTCCGGAAGCTTTCCGTTTTGACCTTTACCAGAAGCGTTATCAAATATATTCTGACTGATGCTGTCAGGATTCTTCTTCCTGCGATGTTTCGGACGATACTGGTTCCACTCCTCATAAAATGGTTCCGGTTCTGACACAGAATTCGGCAGCTTTTTGCCATTGCCAAAATAATAGTCTACCACTCTCTCCGCAGATTTGTCATCAAAATAATCATTATGCAAGTGAGCAAAGCTTTCTACTTTTTTCAAATCCCACTGCTCATTTTTCATACAGTCAATCAAATCCTGCATATTTTCTACGATCGGACCGGGTGCTGTCTTTTCATAATCAAAATAAAAACCTCGGTCTTTACTTAAATACCAGTCTTTGTCAAATGCATAAAGGATGATCGGACGGTTTAAAAGAGAATATTCTACTGCAATCGAAGAATAGTCCGCAATTAAAATGTCCGTCATGCAAAGTAGCTTACGGACATTCGGATAATCGGTCATATTTGCTACCGTTTCAGGTACTTTGGCAGACTGAATCTGTGGATGAAGACGTACCATTAAGAAATAGTCTTCCCCAAGTTCTTTCTGAAATGCATCAAAATCAAACGCTTCTAAAAGCTTTTTATCATGTTCTTCCTCCCCACGAAAAGTCGGTGCATAAAGAACAAGCTTCTTTCCTTTCATTTCCGGATATTGTTCACTAAGTTCTTCCTTCCACGCAGCAATATCATGCTTTCTGAAAAAATAGTCCACCTGTGGGCATCCGATACAGATTACCTTTTCTTTCGGTGCTATAAAAGCCTCTGCATAATTATCTCTGATATTTTTAGAACTTGCCAGTATATGATTTGTATTTTGGGTTGCTGCTTCTAACTCTTTTAACACTGCCGGATCCGTTTCAGAAGAACCGCCAAACTTCTTAAAAGATCCCATCCCATGCCAAAGCTGAACTACCTTTGTCTCATCCGACAGCTTCATATATCCAAGCGGCAAAAAATTGTCATTCAAAAAAATATGGGATGAAGTCGCCATTCGAAAAGCCTTTATAGTAAAAAGCTTTAGCAAGCCTCCCAGATTACGTAGATTCACTTCATAATCTGCATGCGTGATAATATTAAAATGAAACGGTAACCCTCTTTTTTCACATTCATTTTTTATCTCAAACAGGCTTCCTGTTCCCCCGGTGTTTAACTTCTCCACGAGGGTGATCTGATTCTTCTTTACCTTCCATTTGCGAAAGAAATTAAAAAAGCCTGCAAATATTTTATTTGTATTCAATGTATCTAACCTCCACTGTACATCTAATGTACTCTCGGAATCTTTTTGTGCCGTTCTGTAATATATGGTTAAAAATCAATTCTCAGAAGTTTTACCTGATATTTTTCCATAACAACATATGTTTTTTAGTATATCATAGATTATGCATTTTCTAAAAAGAAAATTTTTCGAATAGCAAAACGGCTCTTGCAATTTTCAAAAATCTTCATAAAAATATAGCAGGAATTCCATATATTATACAGAAATTCCTGCTATAAGGTTAAGAGCCGTTTTGCGTCAGCCCCTTTATCTTCTAAGTTTTGCTACAGTTATATTTATAATGCTACCTCTGCTTCTCTGACTGTTTCCTCTTCCCCCGAGGCCATGATTGCTTCGTATTCCTGAAGAATACTTTTCTGGATGATGTCACGAGTATCAGAATTAATCGGATGTGCGATATCACGATACTCCCCATCAGATGCTTTGCGGCTTGGCATTGCGATAAATAAGCCTTTTTCTCCTTCAATCACTTTGATATCGTGTACAACAAACGCGTTATCAAATGTTACGGATACAACCGCTTTCATCTTTCCTTCTTTTGCTATCTTTCTGATTCTTATATCGGTAATCTGCATGACCTGTCCTCCCAATAATGTTATTACTACTTACAGAATGTACCGCACATTCTTCTCAATTACAATCTTAATCTCATCATCGGTTCCGACATAGTTCGTTCCTGGACGGAGAGTATCTCTACTCTCTACAATACAGTTTTCAATATAGGAGTCATCTCCGATATATACATCATTCAAAATGATGGAGTTCTTGATTGTACAATTATTTCCAATGTATACGTCTTTAAAGATGATAGAATTCTCAACCTTACCGTTAACAATACAACCGGAAGAAATAATACTGTTCTTCACTTCTGCGCCTGCATTATACTTTGCTGGTGGCAGATCGTCTACTTTAGAGTATACATCCGGATACTGTTTGAAGAAGTAATCTCTTACGTCCTTCTTCAGGAAATCCATATTTGTCTTATAATAAGAATCTACTGTTGCAATATTTCTCCAGTATGTATCAAGCTTATAACCGTAAATCTTACGGACATTTCTATAACGAACAAGTACATCCTGTACAAAATCGTGTCTGTCTTCTCTTGCGCAGCGCTCAAGAATCTCGATCAGATGACGTCTTCTGATCACATAAACACCGATAGAAACATTATTAGAAGAAGCAACAAGTGGTTTCTCTTCAAACTCTGTGATTCTTTCGTTCTCATCTAACTTAAGAACACCAAAACGTGTCAGATCATCATCTGTATCTTTCAGTGTTGTGTAAACGACAGTAATATCTGCGTTCTTAGCGATATGCGCTTCAAGAACCTTACCGTAATCCATCTTGTATACGCCATCACCTGTTGCAATAATTACATAAGGCTCATGGCTCTTCTTAAGGAAATCAATATTCTGGTAAAGAGCATCTGCTGTACCCTGATACCAGGAGTTGTTATTCTTTGTAACGGTAGGAGTGAAAACATAAAGTCCCCCCTGCTTTCTTCCGAAATCCCACCACTTACTTGAGCTTAAATGTTCATTTAAAGAGCGGGCATTAAACTGTGGTAATACCGCTACTTTAGATACACGTGAATTGCTCATATTACTTAATGTAAAATCAATCGCACGATAACTTCCTGCTACAGGAAGGGCTGCGATCGCACGCTTATCGGATAATCTTCCGATTCTGTTATTATTACCGCCTGCTAAAATAATACCTATAGACTTCATTTATGTCACCTGCCCTCTACTATCTGATAATGGATTCGCCGCTTGCCAGAATGCCTTCCGGATAATCCTCTGCTGTTGTCTTTCCTACGATTGCGACATTCTTACCAATCTTAACGTTGGCTGGGATAACAGAACCTTCACCTATAGTAACTAATCCGCCACTGTAAACCTTTGGTTTATACTTGTTCTCTGCTTCTTCAAATACACCAAGTTCTGTGTTCTCTCCAACTTCTACACGCTCTGCGATGATAGACTTCTCTACCTTAGCGCCCTTCTTGATTACGGTATTATTCATAATAATAGAGTTCGTAACTACTGCACCTTCCTCGATAACAACACCAGCTCCGATAACAGAGTTGGAAATCTCTCCGTAAATTTCTGTTCCGTCTCCGACGATACAGGAATTCACCTTAGAGTCTGCTGAGAAATACTGTGGTGGAATAATGTCTGTCTTTGTGTATATTCTCCAGAATTCTTCGTAAAGATTAAATTCAGGTATAATATCAATTAATTCCATGTTCGCTTCCCAGTATGCGGAAAGTGTTCCTACGTCTTTCCAGTAACCCTGATAGTTGTAAGCCATAATCTTATCACCACGCTTATGGCAGTAAGGAATTACGTGCATACCAAAGTCACAGCCAGGCTGTTCAGATAAAGTTTCCAGAGCTTCCTTTAATACTTCCCAGTTAAAGATATAAATACCCATGGATGCTTTATTACTTCTTGGGTTAGCTGGTTTCTCTTCAAATTCGAGAATCTGATTATTCTCATCTGTGATTACAAGACCAAAACGGCTGGCATCTTCCCAAGGTACTTCATAAGTAGCCAGTGTGATCTGCGCATTGTTCTTCTTATGGAATTCAAGCATCAGTTCGTAATCCATCTTATAAATATGGTCTCCACCAAGAATAATTACATAATCCGGATGGTAATACTCCATGAATTCCATGTTCTGATAAATCGCGTTCGCTGTTCCTGTATACCAGTCCGTATTCTGACTCTTCTCGTATGGAGGAAGAATAGATACCCCACCTATATTACGATCCAAATCCCAAGGAATACCGATACCGATGTGCTGGTTCAGTCTTAATGGCTGATACTGGGTAAGAACACCTACTGTGTCGATTCCAGAGTTAATACAGTTACTTAACGGAAAATCAATGATTTTATACTTTCCGCCGAATGCTACTGCCGGTTTCGCTAATTTAGAGGTTAGTACGCCAAGACGGCTTCCTTGTCCACCAGCTAAGAGCATTGCTATCATTTCTTTTTTTATCATAATAATCACCCCTTTGTCACATAATACTTATTATAGCACTGAAATTCCCAAATGGAAAGCAGTTTAGCACAAAAAACAAAATATATTTTTTATTTTTTTATATATTTTGTATTGCCCATATGGTTATCTTTTACATTTAAATGTAGAAATCCCACGAAAACAATAGGACATTATAATGAAAAGTGCCCTATTACTGGCTGTTTTGGGAATTTTTCAAGATACCCTGGTACCCTTACTATAAGATGTGTACAGAAGAGACCTTAAGTATCGCAATTCTTTCTTGAATCTCGTTTATCCGTGCGCTATACTATAAACGACTTTTTAATAATTAAACTGATTTTTTTCGCCATATTTATTTATATGTACTCACTAAGTCCTATATGACGGATTTTCTGAGACACATCTTGTGGCACTGGAGGTAAATATGTATACAATTGATTTTCAAAAGCCGATTCATGTTCATTTTATCGGTATTGGCGGCATCAGCATGAGCGGTCTTGCCGAAATTTTATTAAACAGACATTTCACAGTTACTGGTTCTGATATGCAGGCTTCCGACATGACAAAGCATCTTGAAGAAACAGGTGCAAAGGTTGTTATCGGACAGAAAGCAGAGAATATTACCGATGATATCGATCTTGTTGTTTATACTGCTGCCATTCACGAATCTAACGAAGAATTTGCTGCTGCAAAGAATAAAGGAATCCCTATGATGACCCGCGCAGCTCTCCTTGGACAGATCATGGCAAACTTTGCGAAGTCTATCGCCGTTGCCGGAACACATGGAAAGACAACAACAACTTCTATGCTTACTCACATTCTTCTTCAGGCAGATACCGATCCTACGGTCAGTGTCGGAGGTATGTTAGACCGTATCGGCGGAAATATTCGTGTCGGCCATTCTGACCTCTTCCTTACGGAAGCATGTGAATATACGAACAGTTTCCTTGAATTTTATCCATTATATTCTATTATCTTAAATGTAGAAGAAGACCATATGGATTTCTTTAAGGATATTGAAGATATTAAGAATTCTTTCCATAAGTTTGCTTCCCAGACTGCAAAAGACGGACTTATCATTATTAACGGAGATATGGGCCACACAGACTTCATCTTAAACGGTCTTAGCCAGAAGCACGTTACTTTTGGTTTAAACCCTGACAATGATTACACTGCAGCAGATATTACATTTGATAAAGAGGGAAATGCTTCTTATAACCTTATCGCACATGGACAGGAAAAGGGCCGTATCGCTTTAAAAGTAAAAGGCCGCCACAATGTTATGAACTCTTTAGCTGCCATCGCATGTACAGAAGCAATCGGTCTTCCTTTCGATACGATCCGCAAAGGTCTTATCCTTTGGCGGCACACACCGTCGTTTTGAATACAAAGGTTCTCTTGGCGATGTAACTGTAATTGACGATTATGCACATCATCCAACAGAAATCCGTGCTACTTTATCTGCTGCAAAGGATTATCCGCATGATGAACTCTGGGTTATCTTCCAGCCTCATACATACACCCGTACAAAGGCGTTTCTCCCTGAGTTTGCAAAGGCTTTAGAGCAGGCAGATCATGTAATTTTAGCTGATATTTATGCCGCAAGAGAAGTAGATACCGGAGAAGTTTCTTCTAGAGATGTTATGAAGCTTTTACAGGAAGATGGACAGGACGTACATTATTTCCCAAGCTTCGAAGAAATCAAAGATTTCGTAAAGGCTCACGTAAAAGGACATGACCTCCTGATTACGATGGGCGCAGGAAATGTCGTAGAAATCGGAGAGGAACTTCTGGCTGAAAAATAAGTTCTTAGCTGCTAAGTCGCAGTTGCTATAGAAAAAATAGCGGTCCCAGAAAAATAGATTTTCTGGGACCGCTATTTTTGATGGTAAACTAATTTTTTATCATATAGAGGCATAAATAATATGATAAACAAAAACCATTACCGTTATCTTACCGTAACCTTTACTGCCTTTCTCACTCCATTATGTGCAAGAACATAGATTGTACATGTACCGGCTTTTACTGCTTTGATCTTACCCGCTTTTGTAACTGTGGCAACATTTGTATTGCTGCTGATATAACGGAAAGTTTTTACACGAGAATAAAGCTTTTTATTCTTTTTATAAGCGGTATATTTTGCCTTAATCTTTGCTGTCTGTTTAACCTGAAGGGTATAAGATTTCTTTTTGAGTTTAATATTCTTAACGTTCGTTAATTTTCCTGACTGGTTATTTGCAACAGAGTAAACAACCATACTCTTACAAAATACTTTCTTCTTTCCATTTACAAGCTTATAAGCACGAATCTGATACTGATAAACCGTACCTGATTTTCTCTTTTTGAATGTGTAAGTTACTGTTTTAGCTCCAGTAGACTTTGCGGTAGATTTCTTAGCTTTTTTCTTAGAAGCACGCTTCCTGGTATCGAAAACTTTCTTCATTTTCTTTCCAGATACGGAAGAATAAATAAAGTAACCATCTGCTTCATCTATTTTATTCCAGGAAAGTTTTTGTATAGCTTTACCCTTTACTAAAACTTTTGGAAGAATAAATCTTTCTTGTTGAACAGTTTGGCTTTCGTTATTCCATACAGCAGTATAAATACGATCACCAAAAGAGCCTTTCTTAATGGTAACATTTTTCATTGTTCCTGCCAGATCTGTTCCAGTCCATCCAAGGAAAGTAGAACCTTCTCGAGATGGCGCAGCTAATGTAATATCTTCTGTCTCACAAGTGTAAGTCACCGGATTTGTCGTTTGAAGACTTCCATTTTCTGACTTATAAGTAATGGTAAATGTCATCGGTGCAGCAAAAATTGTTGTATTCTTTGTAATCTTAGATAAGGTATAAGTGCCATTGGTATTTTTTGTAACCTTGCATCCATCTGCTTCTAAATGATAACCATTGGCATTATAACCTTTCGCCCAGACAACAGTGAGTGTTGCAGTACCTTTCGTTTTTTCTAACCATTTTGCACCATCAATATCTAAAAAGCTTTCGTTATCAAGGGTAGCTTTCTCTATTCCCTTTCCAGCTTTTACAGAATAGCTTTCTATAACGGAACCTGTATTGTCTTCTGATACCATTCCACCATAATTATAAACGATACCGGAATTCTTTTTAACAATACCACCTGGATAATTATAAACTACGCCTTTGTTTTCACGTATAATTCCCTTGTTTACATTAATTTCTGCACCCTTTGCATTAAACTTTACAGTTTCTGTATTTTCTCCAATATAATTATTATTTTCAGTAATAATACCTGTATTCTTCTCGATCTTTCCATTATTGTAAATAAGAATACCCTGATTATCTTTTACAATATTATTATTATATCGGATAGATGCAGTATCTATGACCAAATCTACTACACCATTGTTAGAAATAATCTTATCCTCTACAGTACCTACATGACCATAGTTATTAGAAATAGCAGTTTCTGTAACACCAACTTCGCCATAGTTTGTTGTTACAGTGGAAACGTTCCTTTCTATCAAACCAAAGTTATTTACAACTGTACCGGTGTTCTTTTTAAGAGAGCCTTCAAAATGAGAATAAAGATAAACGCCTGTTGTGTCAGAATATGTATCTATTTTCCTTGTCCATCTTGCATAATAAGCTGTGTCCTGGCCTTCCATAGCAGAATTCGGTTCAAGGACAGATACCCAGTTTCCTTTATCATTACGTGACCACCAGCCATTAAAAATATAACCCTCTTTACTTATAATCGGAAGAATTCCAATATTCTCCTTATAGACTTTGGTAATTTTTGTTGTAGAATTCGGCGTTCCACCATTTGGGTCAAGCGTATAGGTATAAGTTCCGATTGCCCATTGCGCATAATACGTTGTATTTTTATGTGGCTTCTTAGATGCAGCAGTCAACTCTGTTCCGCCTTCTTTGGCTGTAAACCAGCCAAGGAAATGATACCCTTCCTTTGTAACTTCCGGTAACTTACCAATCGTATCTCCGCCAGTAAGTATGTTATAGATCATAAGCTGGTCTTTTGTATCATTCTGACCATCAAAGGTAAGGATAACAATATTAGAATCCTGTTTCCACACCGCAGTATACTGTCTGTTTCCTTTACTGCCTTTCTGAATCGTCACGTTATCAGAAGGTTCTTCAAGATCCGTACCTGTCCATCCAACAAAAACATAATTTTCTTTTGTCGGATTCTTAAGAGTAATCGTATCTCTCTCTGTATAAGTCATCGGATTCCCATCAACTGTACCACCATTAAGGTCATATGTAATCGTAAATGGCTCTACATCATCAACAACAATAGTCGCCTGTGCATCAGACAACGTATATGCTGTATCACTCTGTTTTGTAAGAGTTGCACCGGTCACATAGAGCTGAGGAGTTCCATCTTTCACAGTAAACGTACCTGTCTCACCTTCCGGCAGCCACACTTCACCTGTGTCAGGATTGATAATAAATTTGTCATTCCATGTCTCTACAAAAGAACTGTTGATATTTACTTTATAACAGTTGAGCACCTGTGCTGTAGAGGAATCTGTAACAGTTCCACCAAGGTTATAAATAACAGAACCTTTTCGCAGGTTTGATACGGTTCCACCCTCAAAATTATATACTTTAACATTGTCTGCATAACTGCTATAGCCTTGTACTATTCCACCCATATTCCAGACAGTACAGGCTCTGACTCCCCATGCATTATCACTTTTACCTACAGTTCCTCCTGCATAATTATAAATAGTAACATTTTTGTCATCTACATCATTAATCTTTCCCGTATTCTTCCTTACACTTCCCTTAGACAATGTATTAATCGTCCCACTGTTCTCGTTAAGTGTTACATCCGAAGAATAGCGGTTAATCGTTCCTATATTATTTTCAATAATGTTATAATTCGTATCAACTAACGCATTGTTCTTTTCTATAGTTCCATAATTATATGTAATCTTGTTCTGACTGTCTGTAATCTTTCCATAATTATATGTAAGAGTCCTAGAACCAGATATAAGGCAATCAATATAACCATAATTATACGTACCGGCAGATGCTTTTTCTATGTGTCCATAGTTATAAGTAATTCCTCTCGCCGTACTATCACTTATGTATCCATAATTATATGTAACCTTGTCTACCTTCTCATCCGTTTTTCCATAGAAATAAGTATCTTGTTTATTATTCTCGGCTTTATCCTCTGTCCATCTGGCATAGTATGTTGTGTCGGAAGACGGCAAAGAAGTATCATTAAACTTTACGATTCCGCCCCATGCAGAATCTGAAGAAGATGTTCCACCGTTCTTTGTCCACCAGCCATTAAATACATACCCCGTCCGGGTGGTTTCCGGCAAAATTCCAATCTCAGACTGTGTCTTCTTATAAACTACAGGTTCAACTGCTTTCCCGCCATTTGCATCGAGCGTGATGGTAACTTCATCTTCTGCTGCTAAAACATTCTGCGTTCCGCCTCCACTTAAAAACATAAAAATGAAAAAACAAATGAACACAATCAGTATATCTTTTCCTGTTGATATTATTGCATTTTTATATTTCATAGCCTACCTCCCTTTATAATTCATACTCTCATAATTTTGTGAATTATCCTTCTCTTAAATATGCCTTCTCATCAATTCTTCCCTGACTTTTGCATATTTTTTCTGTGGTACAGGAATTACCCTTCCATTACTCATAACAAGTTCACAAAACCGTATTACTGTAACATGTTGTATGTTTACGATATAACTTCTGTGTACTTTGACAAAATATTCATCTAAGCTCTTCTCAAAATCTGCAAATGACTTCTTTCCATGTATTACTTCCCCATTCTGCATGAAAATGTCGCAATTCCTTAACTTAGCTTCTATATATAGAATCTGACTCTCATTGATAAAGAATACCTTTCCATTGATTCCTTCTACTACAATCTTTTTTCGATTTATTGCATGAATCTTTTCATCCATATATTTCTTTGCCATACGCCCCATTTCGTTAACAAAACGGCTTCCTTCCACAATCTTCATCTCCCCTATGGGATTGGAAACATGCATATGCCGTATTCGAGGCTCATCGTTAATTCTTTCCCATACAAAAGTACATCTTTGTTCTGCCTGAAGAAAGTAATCCGCTTCAGGTAATGTTTCTACCAGATACCGGCCGCTAACTGTGCATGCATTTCCTGTATTCTGAACAACTATAAACTCTCCATTCGAGATAATACAAGGCTGAATAACATTCATTAGCTCGGTAAAATTCTTCCTGACCGCCTCAATTCCCATGATATATTCTTTCTGTTCCGCGCCTGTCCACAATATATCATCTGTACAATACGATAACATCACCTCACAATCTTTTTCCCAATATCTTTTCAGACATTGTTCTGTCAAACATACAAGCTCCTGTTCCTTCTTTTTGTTCAACTATTCACTCCTCCCTCATCTTGGTCAGCACTAGAGCGTGTTTAAAAAATATAATTTATTTTAGCACAATCAATAAAAAAAAAGTTATCTTTTGCACGAATAATGGGCATAATGTAATGAAAACTGTATTTATATCTAATCTTATATCTAATGTGAAACAAAGAAACAGTCTCAGAAAAGTTATCCACATTATCCACAATTTTAAATTTTTTTCTGAGGGAATTTCGAGGTTTTCCCCAAGTTGTTTACATTTTGTCCACATTGTATTTTTGTAAGTTCACACCTATATCTTGGAACTCATCACCCTTTTTGACCAGTTTTCTCCCCAAAATATCGAGTTTTACCCACCTATCCACAAAGTTATCCACATTATCCACAAAACTATCCACACAATCTATCAAGGTTTTATACAGGAGTTATCCCCAATTCTATCCACATTCTCCCCAGATTTGAAACTGTATTTTTTGTTGTGGGTGTGCTATTCTATACTCAGAAGCACAAGATAATCACCAGACTACATATATAAACTACAGATGATAGAAATAAGAAATAAGGGGTATAATGAACGATAAGATTACTTTACTTTACAATGTACAGAATGAAGTTACTGTTCTGCCAAACAAATTTATTGATGAATATATGATAAAAGCGGATGGAGAATATGTTAAGATTTATCTTCTGATTCTTCGTCTGCAGGGTATGGGGCTTCCCGTAGATGTGGATCATCTTGCGGATCATCTGGAACTGACACGAAAAGATGTTTTACGTGCGCTTTCCTACTGGGAAAAAGCTGGTCTTTTACAGGCTACCGAGCCTTCTGTGCCGGAGAAGACAGCTTCTGCGGCTTCTACAGGGACACAAAAAGGGGCTTCTTCACAACGGGGGACGACTCCTTCACCGACGATTACTTCTGTACCGAAGAAGACTACATTAAGTCCTACGGATGTGGAGAATTCTATGAAGGATACCGATCTTGAACGTACGATTTATATGGCAGAAACTTATATTGGTCGTCCATTTTCCACATCAGAGCTGAATAGCTTCTGCTACATTAACGACCAGCTTCACTTTTCTTCTGATCTGATGGAGTATCTGATCGAATACTGTGTCTCCCGCGGAAAGAAGAGTGTCCGTTATATCGAAAGTGTAGCGATCAACTGGTATCAGCAGGGCATCACAAGTGTTCAGGAGGCAAAGGAGCAAAGTACATTATATTCACAGAATGTTTTTCCTATTATGAAGGCATTCGGCATTTCGAATCGTGATCCGGGCTCAGCGGAGCTTGACTACATAAAGAAGTGGAATTCTCTTGGTCTTGGCACCGATATTATTATTGAGGCTTGCAGCCGGACCCTGCTTGCCACACACCAGGCAAGTTTTCCATATGCGAATAAGATCTTAGAAGACTGGAAGCGTCTTGGTGTTCGAAGCACTTCAGATATTAAGCATCTAGATGATAAACACCGTTCTTCGAATGCTGCCTCCCCTGCCTCGGCTTCTTCTGTCGGATATGCGCAGGGACAGCCACGTAAAGGAATGACCGGCACTGCTGCCAGGAAGAATACATCCAATACATCGGCAAATCAGTTCCATAATTTTGAGCAAAGAACTTATGATTACAGCGATTTAGAGTCTCGTCTTCTTGATAAGACTAGGAGGTAACTATGGGTATTTCCACCAGACAATATCAGGATATTATGAATGAATATGATGCAGTACGCCGCCGTAATTATATGGCGGAACAGGAACGTAAAGAACGAATCTATGCTCTTATTCCGGAGATTCGCCGTATTGATGAGGAGATTGCTCATGTTTCTGTCGCAAAGGCAAAGGAGATGCTTCTGAAAAAGATATCGAATGCGGATGCTAAGAAGTCGCTGCAGAGTACCATTTACGATCTTTCCATGGAAAAGGTCAACCTGCTGGCGATTCATGATTATCCGGCAGATTATCTTGATCCGATCTATGACTGCCCGGAGTGTAAGGATACCGGTTATATCGGAGATAAAAAGTGCCATTGTTTCCAGCAGAAGATTCGCGAGATTCTTTACAGACAGTCTAATATTGAAAATTCTGCCGGTAACGAATGTTTTTCCGCTTTCCGCACAGATTACTATTCTTCGCAGCGAAGCGGAAGAGAACGACTTTCTCCTCGCGAGAATATTGAAAATGTTTTATCGGTAAGCCGTTCTTTTATCGAATGTTTTGATTCCCGTCCCGGACAGAATCTTTTTATTTATGGGAATGCCGGTGTCGGAAAGACATTTCTTTCGAACTGTATTGCCGGAGAGCTGCTGAGTCGTGGAAAAGGAGTTATTTATCTGACTGCCTATCAGTTTTTTGACCAGCTTGCCGACTATACATTTCGCCGCGGGACAGATAATGCGCAGACCCTTCCCGCCTTTTTACACTGTGATCTTCTTATAATTGATGATCTCGGTACAGAGCTGAATAATTCTTTTATTAATTCTCAGCTTTTTTTATGTATTAATGAGAGAATTCTCAATAAAAAATCTACTATTATAAGTACAAATCTTTCTTTAGAGCAGATTAACCGTTCTTACACAGAAAGAGTTTTTTCAAGAATCATACAGTCCTACACCCTTTTACATATTTACGGAGAAGACATTCGCATTAAAAAGGCTTTCTCCTCCCTTGACGAATAAGAGAAGGGATGTTATAAAGGAATTGTAATATGATTTATCTCACATAATAATAATTATATGATTAAAGGAGTAAAACACATGAGACCAGATGATAGCAAATTTGCAACCGTTCCTGTAGGTAAGCTTGGAATTATTGTTCACCCTAGCTGTGCAGAGCTTGGAAAGAGAATCGACCAGTATATTGTAAACTGGCGTAAAGAGCGTGAACATGAACACAAAGAGAATGTTGTATTTAAAGATTACGAGCAGGATACTTATATTATCGATGCAACCTGTTCCCGTTTCGGAACCGGTGAAGCAAAGGCACTCATCTCCGATTCTGTTCGTGGCGTAGATCTTTATATCCTTGCAGATGTTCTTAATTATAGTTTAAAATATAAAGTATGTGGTCATGAAAACCATATGTCTCCTGATGATATTTACGCAGATGTTAAGCGTATCATCGGCGCTGCTTCCGGTAAGCCAAAGAGCATTACTGTTATCATGCCGTTCCTTTATGAGAGCCGTCAGCATAAGAGAAGCTCCAGAGAGTCTTTAGACTGTGCTTACGCATTGCAGGAACTTACAGCAATCGGTGTTGATAACGTTCTTACATTTGATGCACATGACCCTCGTGTACAGAACGCGATCCCACTGAAAGGTTTTGACAATATCATGCCTACTTATCAGTTCATCAAGGCTTTACTTCGCTCTACAAACGATCTTGAGATTGATAACGAACATTTAATGGTAATCAGCCCGGATGAAGGTGCTATGAACCGTACAATGTACTTCTCCAGCGTTCTTGGTGTAGATATCGGAATGTTCTATAAGAGAAGAGATTATTCTGTTGTCGTTGACGGACGTAATCCGATCGTTGCTCACGAGTTCTTAGGTTCTTCTGTTGAAGGTAAGGACGTAATGATCATCGATGATATGATTTCTTCCGGTGAAAGTATGTTAGACGTTGCAAGAGAGTTAAAGAGAAGAAAGGCACGTCGTGTATTCTGCATCTCTACTTTTGGTATGTTCACTAACGGACTGGAATCTTTCGATAAAGCTTACGAAGAAGGACTTATTTATAAGGTAATCACTACAAACTGTACTTACCAGCGTCCAGACCTCTTTGAGCGTCCATGGTATGTAAGCTGTGATGTTGCCAAGTACATTGCTCTCTTAATTGATTCTATCAATCATGAGGCTTCTATCAGTGCAATCTTAAACCCTCATGACAGAATTACAAAGAGATTAGAGGAGTACAAACAGTTCCATACAATTAAAGAAGAAAAATAATAATTTGTAGATTTCGTATAGACGAAAAAAGAAACAAT